>Ga0315899_10006193_pt1 | contig 12873 bp, 6 predicted proteins | sample LakEriMetagenome_2_FD_203518 | JGI IMG/M metagenome (GOLD analysis project Ga0315899, IMG submission 203518) | Freshwater fungal communities from buoy surface, Lake Erie, Ohio, United States - Buoy 4 MA112 | ecosystem: Environmental > Aquatic > Freshwater > Lake | place: USA: Lake Erie, Ohio...
AACACATTAGGACGCCGACCGCAGAAGCATCAGCGCCCTTGCCCAAGGCCCTGACGAACATATTAGGAACACATTAGGAACACACTAGGAACACATTAGCGCCGACCGCAGAAGCATCAGCGCCATCACGCAGTGCCCTAGTATATTTAGCATATTAGAAACACACTAGCAACACACTAGGAACACATTAGGACGCCAACCGCAGAAGCATCAGCGCCATCACGCAGTGCCCTAGTATATCTAGCATATAAAGTCACTATATCGCCCTGGTATATTTAGCATATTAGGAACACATGAGCAACACACTAGGAACACATGAGCAACACACTAGGAACACATTAGCATATAAAGTCACTATATCGCCCTGGTATATTTTGTATACAAAGTGTAGAAAGCGACATCAAATCAAAAGAGAAGAAAAAAAGGCACTATATAAACGCCAACCGCAGGAGCATCAGCGCCATGGTAGTATACTTAGCATATTAGGAACAAATTAGCAACACACTAGGAACACATTAGGACGCCAACCGCAGGAGCATCAGCACCATGGTAGTATAGTCTGCGACATCTGTAACAATAGTAGAGGACACATTCTATATGATGATGTGACACTATGTATGATGATGTGACACTAAGTATGAGTAGCATTGACAGCGACATCGTTATTGTACATATATATACTACTCGGCATTACCACACAACCATCTCCACATCACACATTAGGAACGCATTAGGAACACATTAGGAACACATTAGGAGTATATAAAGTCACTGTATAGAGAAATTTTGAGAAAGTGTTACCACACAACCATTTCCACATCACCCTCCTCCGCCGCTGTCATCAAGATCGCATCCACGTCATCTGATGCTGACAACATCCTGTGACCAGCGTCCTCCCCTGCTGTTGCAGCGCCCTCCCCTGCTGTTGCAGCGCCCTCCCCTGCTGTTGCATTGTCCTCCCCTGCTGTTGCAGCGCCCTCCCCTGCTACTGCAGTGTCCTCAGCGCCCTCCCCGGCTTTTGCAGTGTCCTCCCCTACTGTTGCAGCGCCCTCCCCTGCTGTTGCAGCGCCCTCCCCTGCTGTTGCAGTGTCCTCCCCTGCTGTTGCAGCGCCCTCCCCTGCTGTTGCAGGGTCCTCCCCTGCTGTCGCAGTGTCCTCCCCTGCTGTCGCAGTGTCCTCCCCTGCTGTTGCAGTGTCCTCCCCTGCTGTTGCAGTGTCCCCAGCGCCCTCCCCTGCTGTTGCAGTGTCCTCCCCTGCTGTTGCAGCTACCATCACTGCAGCAACCTCTCCGCATTCAGCAGTTTCGGCCGCGGACTGAGGTGGCGATGGAGGCGGCTCGGCGCAAAATGATGGCGCTGCTGTTAGCGGCGGCTCTTGCGCTGCCACCTGTTTGTCTAACGGTTTGTCTAAGGGTGTGTCTAAGGGTGTGTCTATGGGTGTGTCTAACAGCGGAGCTGGTGGTGGCCTTTGTGCTTGAGCCTGTGTGTCTTGCGGCATTAGCACATCCGTGCCCTCTTCCGGCTTCGGCTCCACTGGAGGGGGGTGCGGAGGAGGAGGACTCGTCTCCACTGTCGCTCGATCCTCTGATACTGCCTGGTCTGCTGCGGAACGTTCTGCTACAAGCTCTTGATCTTGACGCTCACTTTTGTCGGCACCTTGACTTTCTGCCGCACTTTCTGCCGCTAACTCTTTCCCCTCAGCCGCCTCTTCTGTCGTCTCGTGTGCTCCTTCCGCTGTTGCCGCAGCGGCGACTTGTTGCGTTCGGCCTGCAACCTCTTCTGCCTCCCCTGATGCCGGATCTGCCGCCTCAGATGCGACTTGTGCTGCTGCCGCCGCGATCACCTCCTGCATTTGCTTGCACGCTGTCGCCTGCTCACGCACTTGGTGTGAGCGATTATACCTATACACGACATCACGCATCATGTGCGCACAGCTGCTGGCATTTAGCGTGGGTGTGTGCTCGCGGGTGTGGGTCTTGCATGCGTTCATGTTCATGCGTGTGTAAAACCTGCAACTCGCTGCGCTCCTGATCCAAATCCTTTCGGCGGAGAAGCTGCTGCACAAGATCTTCGTCCACAGGCTTAGACTCCACGATCTCTGGCTCCCCCACAAACTGGATCTCGTCGCCATCCAAAACACTCTGTGGTACCGTAGTCCCATCCACATGCACAATCGACACGTTCGACGCCAACAGCACAATCTTGCTGTCCTCAGACACACCCGCCGGTGCAGTCTTGGCCGGGAGTTTTGCGGCACCGCTGCACACCGCTGAGGCGCGCTTGCCCGCGTGCGAGGCGCTGGAAAGCCAGGTGACCACGGAGGGCAGACGAGACCAACCGGCGGCGGAGGGGTCTGGTGCGCGGTCTGGTGCGTCTGATTGGGTGTCTGACATGTCGTTGAGGTCGAGAAGTTCTGCGAGAGCGCGATCCCGCTCTGCCCACATTTCATCTTCCAGGTCTGACGGCAACGTGAACTTGATCTCGTCTGCCTCCGCCTGCACAAATTTGGGGTCCTTCTCGTTGTTTGTGGCCTTGGGATCTGACACAAATACAAAGTCGTCTGCGGCTCGGCCAAAGCGCTGCAACTGCTCAACAGCCGCATCGAACGGCGCGCGCAGCTCGTCGTTCTCGGCCATGAGAATATGCTTGACCTCTTCCTCCATCTCCTCTGACCCATAGATGGCGGGCTCCTCGGCCTCTTCTTCCTCCAGCTTTGCGATGGCGCGCTCCTTCATCCGGTCAAACTCTTCCAGCACCAGCTCTTTCTCCTCGGCTGCCTCGCGCATTCTCAGCTGGGCGGCCTTTTGGGCCTCCTCTTCCTTTTGCCGCTCCATCTCCTGCGCCAATTTCTGGCGAGCCTGCTCCATGGCCGCCTGCGCTTCTGCTCGCTCTCGTTCCTCCTCCACCACCTCCTGGCGCTCGCGGTACATGGCAGACAGTTTTGCTTGCCGTGCGGTTTCCTGTGCGGCGTTTTCATCTCCGTTGTCACTCTCCTTCTTCGCCTCCTCTGCCCTTCTCTGCTCCCACACTTTTGCAAGCCCCCTTCTCTGCTCCTGCGCAAAACTCACCGCCACTCTCCACTCGACATCTCCCTCCGCCTCCTGACGCAGTATCGTCTCCCGCATGAGAGAAGACATTCTATTCTCGGCGCATCTCTCCTTCTCTCGCGCCACCGCCCGCATTCTGTCCCTTGCCACTGCCTCCAACCGCACCATCTTCTCGTTCACTCGCTTCTTCTCCTCCTCCCAAATCCTTCTCTGCACCTCCTGCTCGACCTCATCCTCACACCTGCTCCTCCACACATCCTCTTGCTGCGCAGCCACAGCCCTCCGGACCCACTCACTCTCAACCACAAGCTCCCGCTCCTCATCCTCCCGTCGCCGACTCTCCGCCTTCCACAACGCCTCAAGTTTCCTCGACTTCAGCGACCACACCTCCTCCTCTCTACGCCGCTCTTCTGCTGCCTCTAATTCAATTTTGTGCACTTGCTCCCGCTTGTCCTCCTGCTCAAGCGCTTTCGCCCGATATTTCCACGTTGACTCCAGAGCCTCATCGCGGAGTGCGATATCCCTGTCCTCACTTACACGGCGATGCTCGGCACACAGCGCCGCAACTAGCACTTCCTGCCGATGGTGCTCCTCTTGCTCTGCCTTCCACACGCGCTCCCATATCTCCTCCTGGGAAACGCACACCGCCTTGCGCATCCAGTCACTCTCGAGAACATCAGCTCGTATGAGAGCATCTCGCTCTTGCGCTCGTGCCGTGTGCGCGGCCAAAGCCTCACCACACCGCCGCGCAGCCTCAGCCTCTATGTCCTGCAACTCCCTGCACGCCTCGTCTTGCCGAAGAGCCCAAGCTCTCAATTCCCAAATGGATTCCACCACACGCTGCCGCCCGAGCATCTCCCGCTCTTGTTGTGCCCGCACATTATCCTTAATCAGCTCTGCCTCCCGCGCAGCTGTGGCCTCTCGAACTCTCGCGCGTTCATGCTCGCGCTCCCATTCCTGAGCTGCCCGGCATGCAGAATCCTGCTGATGCGCCATGTCCGCGCGCAGTCCCCCCTTCCCCTCGTACGACAAAGCTTGCTTGCGCGCCGCGTCTTCACGACGTTGCATCCACAGCTGGTGACGGGACTTGAGCGCCGCCTCTCGAACATCCCTTCTCTGCGCCTCCCGCTCTCGCACATCAGCACATTTGCGCTCCTGCCGTTCTGCAGACTTACGCCTCCATCCCCCGCTGTCCACCTCCCGCAGCGCGAGCTCTCGCTGACGCAAGTCCCTCGCCCCTGTTGCAAGCCGGTGCTGTGCCTCTTGCTCCTCCTCCCTCTCCTGCGCCGCTGCCCGCTGCCTCGTCTGCTCCTGTGCCACGCTGACCTGCAATCTAAGATCAAGCTCCAACCTCCCCCCCTCACGCAGAGCCCTGTCCCGTGCCATGGAAGACATGCGGTTCGTGGCACACTGCTCCTTCTGCCGTGCAACCTGGGCTACCTTTTCCCTCTTGGCAGCTTCCAGCTTGACAGCCGCGGCCTTGAACTTCAATACCCTCTCCTCCTCTGCTCGCCGCTCCAAGGCCTGCGCAAGCTCCTCCTCTTCTCGCGCCGCAGCCTCGCACGCAACTTGCTGTTGCTCGCACACCGCGCCACGCGCATCTTCGAGTGCTGCAGCCTGAGAACGCTGGACACGCTCGCGGCCTAGGCGGGAGGTATGGTGGGAGGCCATGAGCTCTTCTACACGCGCCTTTTCGTGGGCAAGACGGCAAGCGTCAAGGAAGGCCTGTTGCTGCCGCATCTGTTCGCCTTTGCGTTGGTGCTCCCGTAAACGCGACTCTTCATCCTGCGCCAGGAGGCGGCGTTGCGCATCTAGTGTGTGCTTCTTAACAAAAGCGGTGTGCATTGCGGCTTTTTCCTCGGCATGCTGCTCGCCTGCTCGCCGCTCGCCTTGCTTCTGCGCTCTCTCCAGTCTGCGAGCATCTTGTCGGAGAGCCTCTGCGCGATGCAACTCGTCGCGCCAGGCAGCGGCTGCAGCGTGATCCTCCTTGCGCTTCGACAGCACTCTTCGCGCCTGTATCTCACACACCGCCCTTCTCACACCGTCACCTCGCCGTGTTTCCTGCCGGAGATCCTTATCTCTCTGCACAGCCGCAGTGCGATGCGCATTATGTGCAGCGCGTGACGCTTTCTCTGCAAACCAGCACTTGTGCCAGATACCCTGCTGCACGTGCGCGGTAGCAAGACGCCACTCGTCCTCACTTACGCGCATACGCCGCTGCGCTTTGTCGCGCGAGACGGCGGCGCGCCGATGTGCTCCAACAAGGCTCTGCTCTCGCTCTTGCTCAGCGAGTACACGGGCTTCAGTTGCCCACAGTTCCCGCTGCTGATCAGTCGCCAGTACGTGGAGGCAGGGGAAGGGCTTGAGGAGCGTGTCTGCTAGTACCAAGCACCCAACACCGTCCTCGTCCCCCTCCTGCTGCGCCGACCCGTGTTCTCGACGGCGCGCGTGAAAGGAGAGGGCCATATGGAGAGCGGAGGAGTTTAGGCGGTGCAAGGCCGCGGTAGTTTGCTCATAAGCCTGCGCTGCCATGTTCTGAGCGGATATTCGCGTTTTTTTCATCTGCAAACATTTGCACGGGTTCAGTGTCGGTCTGCACGTCTGTCGCAAGCGCCAGTGTCTGCACTTAAGATTCCCCCCCCCCCCCCCATTCTCATATTCCCCTGTCGCAGGCACCCTTATGCGCGTCCCAAGCCCCATGTCTCAGCCTTGCCATCGCAAGCTGCGCGTGCGATGGCCAACCTAGCTAAATCTAACCAAACCTAGCCCGCTAAGACAAGGCGCGACCCACACACCCAGACACAAAAAGTAAATCATCGTATACGCGAAGCGTGCGCGCACTCGCCAGACACTCACTCGCACACATACACTTACAGTCAACTGCACATGGACTTGGGCCTTGGCAGCGGCACCCCATAAACCAACGTCATCTGCCGGGGCTGTCGTGGTGTTGGAGGGCGTTGTTGCGTGAGCGGGCTCTGCAGCGCCCCGCACGTCCCGCCACCGCAGCCCGGGCTCTACTTGATCTGCCTTCCAAGCACCGCCGGCAGTGGTGTCAATCGTAGAACGCTTGGCCGCGTAAACCTTGTCTCGGGAGGTGGCTGCCAAGTGGCGTGATGGCACAAAGTACGTGCCCTGCCCCGAGGCACCGCCAGCGCTGCCCCAGCCGACACCGTAGCGGCCGCGTTCTGACCCACTGCTAGCGCTACCCCATCCAGCATAGTATCCGCCGCTGCCTGCCCCACTGCTGGCGCCGCCCCAACCGGCACAGTGGCTGCTGCTTCCCATCCCACTCCCACTCCCAGCATAGTAGCCGCCGCTTCCTGTCCCACTGCCAGAGCTGCCCCAGCCGGCATCGTAGCCGATGCTTCCTGCCCCACTGCTGGCGCTGCCCCTGGCGTCGTCGAAGCCGCTGATTCCCGTGCCACATGCAGTGCTGCCCCAGCCCTCGTAATACCCTCCGCTTCCTATCCCACTTCCTGAGCTCAGTGAGCTGCCCCATCCGTCATGCTGGCCTCCGCTCACCGTACCACCCCCGGGCGGGTTGGACTTGCCTACAGCGGGAAAGTAAGAGAGGCTGGAGTATGCAGGTATGAGGTTCGTCATGGTGCGGGCTAGCGAGCTGCTCAATCCCTCATAGCGGCTGCCACTCTCTGCCCCATTCCCGGAAGTGTAGCTGCCGCTCCCGTCGGCTGCGGGCTCTGCAGTGCCCCGCACGTCCCGCCACCGCAGCCCTGGCTCCACTTGATTTGCCTTCCAAGCACCGCCGGAAGTGGTGTCAATCGCAGAACGTGTTGCCGCGCTGACCAAACCAGCACAGTAGGTGCCTAGACCAGCCCTACCTCCCATGCCACTTCCCATGCCACTTGCAACATTATAGCCGCTGCTGCCGGCCCCACTGCTGGCGCTGCCCCATCCATCATAGGACCCGCCCGAACCCGTCCCACTTGCTGTCCCACTCCCTTTATAAAAGCCGCCGCTCCTAGTCCCACTCCCGGCGGTGCCCAAAATAGCAACAGGCCTGCTGTGACCTGTCTCTCTTCCGGATTCGTAGCTGCCGAACCCCGCACAACTGTCAGAGCTGCCCCAGCCGGCATCGTAGCCGCTGCTTCCCGCTGCACTGCCGGCGCTGCCCCATCCAGCATAGCTGCCGCTGCCCGCCCCAGTGCCAGCGCCGCCCCAAACGGCACAGTAGCTGCTACTTCCCATCCCACTCCCACTCCAGGCATCGTAGCTGCCGCTCCCTACCCCACTGCCGGCGCTGTCCCATCCCCCATGGGAGTTACCGCTCCCCTCCCCACTTCCGGCGCTGCCCCATGCAGCATAGTAGCTCCCAAAACCAGTCCCACTGCCGGCGCTGCCCCAGGCAACCTGAGTTCCGCCGCTCCCCGCCCCCCACTCGGGGCTACTCCAGCCAGTATCGTAGCCGCCACTTCCCGCCCCACTTCCTGAGCTGGCCCGTCCTTGGTGCAAGCCGCCGCTTCCAGTTGCAATGCCAGGCGAGATGGACTTGGCCAACGGGGGATAGGAAAAGAGTTTGGGATACGGAGGTATGCGGTTCTGCACTGAGCGGGTGAGGGAGGAGGGCAGAAAGACTTTTACCGAAGACATGCTTGCTGCAGGCACGCTTCCCATCGCTACCACACGCATCAACGCGGAGCACCCACGCTGCATTAGCGTTCCCTGCTCCTTGTCGGCACCAACTGCCTTCTCCTCCTTATCATCGTCTCGAGCACCAGACGCCTGCGCGGCGATTTCTGCCAGTTGCTCCCAGTGTCCAGTGTCAAAATAGACCCAATAGAGGCAAAAGAGACCTACTAGGGAGAAAAAGAGATCTACTCAACACTAGCATACCTGCCAGTTGCTCCTCGCAATAGAACGCTTGTTGGCGGACCAAAGGTGCCAACGGCGCCTCCACAGATTGCGCGCACTCAGGATTGCGCAACTCTGCTGCCACCTCTTGCAGTGGCTCCGGCGGGGGGAGCGGCGCATGAAGTACACCACTTGGGGCAGCAACCATGTGTAGAGGCTGCCCGTCTTCAGTGGCACTACTGTTGTCATCCTCCTGTTGCTGCACTGCCTTTTGACTTGCTATCATCTTGTTGTAGTCGTCGATCGAGATGACCTTGGCACCTTTGCCCCTTCCCACCTTCTTCGCGCCTTTCTTGCCACGGGTGCCTCGCGGCGATGATGTGCGACTTCTTGCCTTCACGTGCGGCATCACCGACGATGCGCTCGATGCTTGTGACCATGAGATCGAGCGCACAATCCGCGCAGCCTCTTGCTCTTGCACTAAGCGCGACGTTGCTGCGCTTCCTCCACCGTCAGATGCCTCTTCGCACACATTCTCGACTACCACTGCGGCCGCTGCCGCCTTATCCTCGGCCTGGTCCACCGCCACCGCTTGAGCTGCTGCTGCCGCCGCTGCCACTGGTGCCTCCACCTGCACCCTGTCATGATCTAGCCCCGCCTCCTGAGTAGCGCCCGTCTCTCGGATCGCAATAGATTCTACCGTTGACGTCTCAACGTGGGCTTGGCTCGCGTCTTCTTTGTCTTGAGGCTTGTCTCCGCGCGTGCGCGCTGACGGCGCCCATGTGACTACGCTGGGCATGTTCTGCCAGCCAACCTCTGCTGCGCTGCCTCCTAGCCCTGCCCGAATCTGTCCCCAAATCTCCTCCACTGACACAAGACACCGGGCGCCCTCTGCATGGGTCATTACCGACTCGCTAACCTTGTCGCACACCCGCCGCGCGCGTGCAATCAACGACTCCATGTCCAGCAACCGCTGCCCCTCAGCCTTCATCTGCTCTGGCACACCGCTCGCAGCCTTGAGCCAATCCTGCATCGCTGGAGCCACACTTTTTCGCTGGGCATCTCCGAGTTTCCCAGCTGGAGCCCAGGCAACCACGCTCGGTAGCGAGCGCAGCGGGATCACGTCTCCAGCATCCACTTTGAACAAAGTCGATCTCCACCTCTGGATCCATCTTCGCGCAGCCTTTTTCTGCACCTTCAACAGCTTGTAGGTGTCGAGCGATTTGAGCCACTTTCTGACAGCCTTCTTCCGCGCCTTGAATGTCTTATAGGACTCGAGAGACTTGATCCACTTTCTCGCAGCCTTGTTCCGCACCTTAAATTCCTTGGCAAGAAGCCCAAACACGGAAAACAGACGCCCGCGCCGCCTGCCGCTGGGCATCCATGTCACCATCGACGGTTTCAAACTCCGCTTGCCCCGTTTGCCTGTCGCCTCCAGTGCCCTTACCCTGCCCTTGCCTGTTTCCCCATCAACTTGCTCGAACCCGACTGCCATGCTCGCATTTGCAGAGCCTGGTCTCTTGTACCTAGATCTCTCACTCGTATCTGTGCCGCTTGAATGCAGCACTGTCTGCGGCGCTACAGGCGAAGCGCTGCCCGTGCGCGCTGACGGCGCCCATGTGACTACGCTGGGCATGTTCTGCCAGCCAACCTCTGCCGCGTTGCCTCCTAGCCCTGCCCGAATCTGTCCCCAAATCTCCTCCACTGACACAAGACACCGGGCGCCCTCTGCATGGGTCATTACCGACTCGCTAACCTTGTCGCACACCCGCCGCGCGCGTGCAATCAACGACTCCATGTCCAGCAACCACTGTATACTTTTCTGCTGGCCGACTTTGCCGGATGGAGCCCAAGCGACCACACTCGGCAGCGAGCGCGGCGGCAGCAAGTGCTCTTGCGAGAGTACCTCAAGCGTCTGGGTTTCCAGCAACGACAGCAACGACAGCAGACTGACTTTACATTGCTGTGACACCGTCTGCACCCTCACTTTACACTCCTGTGACACCACGCTCACTCTCCAGCCTAGCACCTGCGACAACTCCGCCGCCCTTTTTCTTATTTGCGTCAGGTTCACAGAATCAAGCGCGGGGGCAAACTGGAAAGCAGGTGCCGATGAAGCGGGGGCAAACTGGAAAGCAGGTGCCGATGACGTGATTCCATCGGCACCTGGTTTCCAGTTACGGAAGAGAGATGAATTAGAATTGCAAAAGAGAGATGAATTGGAATCGCGAAAGAGGCCAGACATGCCCCCTGCCAGTGCGAGGCTCGGCAGACAGTGCTGCACGTGTTCGGGCATCCAGGTAGCTGGCACTTGCTCATCGCCTGCGCGCGTCGCCTCCGCGGATGCCGGTGCGAGAGCACGCGCGCGCGAGTGTGTCGACTTTGACTTGCTGACGTTGGCACTGCGCTGGAGGCGTTTGTAGGCTCTCATCAAGGTTTTGCTTGAACTGCGCTCCCCGTCTGCGGCGCTGCAGGGAGCCTCAGAGCGCAAGAGAAGGGCTTTCCAGAGTTGCACTTTCTCCACGGTGGTGTCGATTTGCTCCTGCGTCCACTTCTGTAACCTGCCCAATGTTGGCGAGGGGCTGCGGCTGTGCGCTGGAATCCCATCAGCAGGGGCCAGGAGACTGGATGGTGTTGAATCTGGTGTGCACTCTGGTGTAGACTCCCCTGCCATCACCGCAACACCCTTGGGCGGCAGCCAAGTTACAACAGATGGTAGGGCTGCGTAATCACCCCGGGGAAGTGCCCAGCTCTCAGCATGCTCATAGCACGCAGCGTCCACGTCAGCAGACGCAGCCCGCTCCGAATCCGATGGGCCGCGTGCTCTGGCAAACTCACTGGCGTGCACTTGGGCTCGAAGCTCTGCCGTTTCCGTGGCATCACGTCGCCGGCCGTACTCGAGAATTCCTGACGGACCGGTTGTTGAGTCGCTGGCGAACGCCCGGGCCCGAAATTCTGCATTTCCCGTGTCGTGTCGTCGTCGGCCGTACTCGAGGATTCTGCTGCTGTCCGCAGAAGGTTCGTCCAGGCTGTCTAGTGAATACGCCCCCTCGCACAGAGAGGGCGACAGACATTGACTCGTACGACATGTGCTTCCCATGGAAGGGAAATACAGGTCGTACGAATCGATGTCTTCGACATTTGTAGACCCCTGTGCCTGATCGCTGGCCTCAGAGCATGCCGGCGGAAGCTCTGCCGGACACTCTGGCGCCCCGTCAGATTCATCCTGAGGAGCCCAACCGTCTGCCCCGCCGCGCAGCGACCAAGGCACCGCCACCCCACGGCAATGCACCGCCACCCGGTGGGGTGGCGGCTGCTCCTCCGCTGATGGGCGAGCGTGTGGCTGCTCTCCTCGCGCGTGTACCCGTCCGCCCCGCGGGCCTGCAAGCAGGGCGCCCACGCTTCCGCCCCTGGGTATGCCGCGCGGGCTCGTGGTGACCTCGGTGGCGCTCCACTGCTGCGGCACGGCAAGTGCCATGACGATGAGCAGCGCAGTGCGCGCCGTGGCGCCATTTGCCATTCCGCCTGTGCGTGGCAGTCGAAACTAGTCACACGGGTCCCAGGCCAGCGCCGCGGGAGGCAATTCTCCCCCGCAGACTTGGGCTCCTAGTCCGCCCCCATATAGGCGGGCGCACACCCTCTTCGCCCGCGCACGATAGTGGGGGCCAAGTTGCTCGTCAAAAAACAAAAAAAAAAGGATCGCACTGAGATGCCACTGCCCGTAATATTCATCTGCCATGGCGGAGGGCCCATGCCCTTGATGGGGCAGCAGCCAGAGTACATGGAGGTCCTTTGTGCGCAGCCCTGCCTGCCTGGTCATGCCTGCAGCACGAACACGCACGTATGTTTCTGACGGTTGGAGTGCCTGCTGATGGAGCGCGGGCAGCACTTTAAACGCCTCCGTGCTGAGCTGCTTGAGACGCCCCAGGCCGTGGTATGTGTCTGTCCCCCCCACCCGCCCGTCTGCACCAACCCGTTGTCGCACTGTCAACACGTACAAACCTGGGAGTTTAACACATATCTGTCGCCTTGTGCCTGTGCATGTTCTTGCTGTGCAGCTGGTGGTATCAGCGCACTGGGAGGAGGACAAGCCAACTGTTATGGTTGGTGAGAAGACCGAGCTCCTGTTTGACTACTACGGCTTTCCTGCCGACACGTACCGCTACCAATACCCAGCACCGGGCTCGCCAGCGGTTGCGCAACGCGTGCAGCAGCTGCTTTCCAGCGCGGGCCTGCCGTGCGGCACGGAGAGCAAGAGAGGATTGGACCACGGTGCTTTCGTGCCCTTGATCCCTGCTTTCCCCGACGCCTCTATTCCAGTCCTGCAATTGTCACTCGTCAAGGGCCTGGACCCATCCCTGCACAACACAATCGGGCATGCGCTCCGCCCCTTGCGCGACGAGGGCGTGCTGATCTTGGGTTCCGGCATGTCGTTCCACAACATGGGAGCCTTCATGAAGTCTCTGGGCGGACACACCGACCCCAGCACCGCTGCAAAGAGCCTCGAATTCGACACACATCTTACAGACGTATGCACCAACGCTGCCCACTGCCGGGCAGACGCAGGGCGTGCAGCTGGTGCGCTGTGCGTGCGGCAGAAGATGTTGACGGAGTGGCGGCGGTTCCCGCACGCGGAGTTTTGCCACCCGCGCGAAGAGCACCTCGCGCCCTTGTTTGTGTGTGCCGGGGCTGCTGGCACAGATGCTGGCGAGAAGGTGTTCCACGGCACTGGGAGAATTGCTGTCTCGTCTTACAGATTTGGGTGACGAGGAAACAGTTTTGTTAAGTAAGATACCACCCAAACCTCTGAACTAGTCAAAGTTGTGCAGTCGAGCAGCACACTTTGTAGCGGCGAGACGGCGAGACGGGTGTCGTGATTCACGACACCCGTGCGCCCAACCTGCGCCCTCAAAGGACTTCTTCACATTTGCCTTGGTCGCCGAGTTGGACATGAAAAAATGCTCTGGCGTCACCTGCACATTTGCCCTCTTGAGGATGTCGTGGACTCCTTGGGCC
>Ga0315899_10006194_pt1 | contig 12871 bp, 9 predicted proteins | sample LakEriMetagenome_2_FD_203518 | JGI IMG/M metagenome (GOLD analysis project Ga0315899, IMG submission 203518) | Freshwater fungal communities from buoy surface, Lake Erie, Ohio, United States - Buoy 4 MA112 | ecosystem: Environmental > Aquatic > Freshwater > Lake | place: USA: Lake Erie, Ohio...
GCGGCGTGCCGGCCGGAGGCGGCGGCACCGGTGCGACCGTGGGCTGCGTGCCGCCGGGACCGGTGGCGGGCGCGGCACCGGCCTGACCCAGGCCCGGGGGGGGCGCGGGCGGTGCGCCTGCGGGCGGTGCCGGGACGCCCGGCGGCAGCGCCGCGGGACGGGCACCGGCCGCAGGCTGCGGCCGGTAGCTGCCCTCGACCACCGGCACCTTGTGGCCGCTGGCGTACATGCACTGGATGTAGGCCTGGTCGTAGCGGCGCTGCGTCCCCGAAGCCGAGCCGTAGGAGGCGCTGCTGCCGATGGCGGAACCGGCCAGCAGTCCGGTCCCGGCACCCACCGCGGCCCCCTGCGAGCCGCCGATCGCGGCACCGGCGACCGCACCGATCGCGGCACCGGCGACCGCACCACCGGCCACGGTGTCGTTGGCCGCCTTCTGCGCGGACTGCCCGCCGATGCGCTCGGTGGCGAAGCGCCGGCAGGCGTCGTCGTCGGTGCGGAACTGGGCGAACGAGCGATTGGTGCCGGGCAGCGCCATCGTGCTCGGGCCTTCGGGGATCACGGCACAGCCGGCGAGGCCGGCGAGCAGCGCGGCCGCGGCGAGCGCGCGGCGACGGACGGGACAGTTCGGATTCACGGCGATGCTCCGGCTCATTGGGCCGCCCGCGGCGGCACCGGCTGCCAGCCCTGCGGGCAGTCGTTCACTTCGGGATACCAGCCCTGCGGCGACGCGCACCAGTACCAGTAGCCGGCGGCGGGCGGCTCCTCATCGCGGGGGCGCTCGACGTAGACCAGCGGCGGCGGCGGGGAGACCACGATCGGCGGGCCGACGATCACCGGGGGCGGATACGACGGATAGCCCCAGGTGCCGGGGTAGTAGGGATACGGCCTCGGATAGGGCGCGCCGATGATGACGTCCACGCCGACGCCCGGGCGGTGGTAGTACGGCGGCCGGTAGGCCGGCGGGCGGACCACCGGCGGCGGGACGTAGACGCTGGCGGGCGGGCCGCCCGGCCGCACGACCGCCGGGGGCGGCGCGAAGCTCGGGGGCGGCGCGACCTGGACCGGCGGCGGCGCCGCACCCGGCGCCTGGGGCCGTGCGGTTCCGTAGAAGCGGCTGGCCGGCCGGTCGCTCGCCTGCGGGCCGCTGCTCGAGTCCACCCGCGCCTGGGCGGCGGCCGCGCCGCACGCCGCGGCCATGCAGAGGCCCGTCACCCATGTTCGCCACGCTTGCATCGTTCGCTCCGTCGCGGCCCGCATCGGCGGGGCCGCATGTCTGTGTCCGTCGCGGGCGCCGCGCGCCCCTGTCCGCCCAACGGCGCTACGGCACCGGTCGCCGACCCGCGAATCAAACCGTTACAACTGACCGGCCTCGGCTATCATCGCCGCGCCCATGAACATCACTGTCGTCGTCTCGGCCCACAGCAACTGGGTGGCGCTCGACCGGACCCTGCTCGGCTTCCGGTGCCAGACACTCGCCCCGGCCGAGCTGTGGGTCGCCGAGGACAGCCACTTCGAAGAGGTCGCGGCGACCGTCGCCAGGCACCGTGCGCTCGCGCCCTGGCCGATCCGGCACATCACGCAGGAGAACCGGGGCTACCGCAAGCCGATCATGATGAACCGCGCCTTCGGTGACGCATGCGGAGAATTCATCGTCTTCACCGATGCGGATTGTGTGCCCAGGGCCGACCTGCTCGAGACCTATGCCCGGCTGGCACGGCCCGGCATCTTCCTCGCCGGCGGCAGCCACCTGTCGATCCCGGAGGCGTTCCACCGCGAATGGCTCACCGACACGATGATCACCTCCCAGCAGGTCTTCGACCACGGCTGGCTCGATGCGCAGGGTATCGCGCTGTCGCGCTGGCGCCTGACCCGCTCGCGGCCGCTCGCCCGCGCGCTCGACCTGCTCACCGCGCGCGATTCGCTGAACGGCGCGAACACCGGCGCCTGGAAGGCCGACATCCTGAAGGTCGGCGGCTACGACGAGACCATGGGCTACGGCGGCGAGGACCGGAACTTCGGCTACCGGATGAACAACGCCGGCATCCGCGGCGTGCGCGCCCGCCACAGCCTGGTGTGGCTGCACCTCGACCACAAGCGCGGCTATGTCGATCCGGCGCTCAAGCAGGCCAACCTCGACTGGAACCGCGAGGTGAAGCGCCAGCGGCTGGTGTGGCCGCGGCAGACGGCGCTGCCTCATCCGGCATCCGCATGAGCCGGCGCACGGGGCGTGCTTCGCGAGCCGGCGCCACCGGCGGTCGCGATCAGGCCGCGAACGACGCCTCGCCCGCGCTGTAGAGCCGCGCATACAGCCCCGCGCGCGCCAGCAACTGCGCGTGCGTGCCGCTCTCGACGATGCGGCCCTCGGCCATCACCAGGATCCGGTCGGCGTTCACGATGGTCGACAGCCGGTGCGCGATGACGAGCGTCGTGCGGTCGCGCATCAGCGTCTCGAGCGCGGCCTGCACCGCGCGCTCCGACTCGTTGTCGAGCGCCGAGGTGGCTTCGTCCAGGATCAGCACTGGCGCATCCTTGAGGATCGCGCGTGCGATCGACAGGCGCTGGCGCTGGCCGCCGGACAGCCGGATGCCGTTGTCGCCGATCACCGTCTCCAGGCCCTCGGGGAGCGAGGCCACGAAGGCCTCGAGGTGCGCGCCGCGGATCGCGGCCTCGATCCGCTCGCGCGGGGCGTGGCGCCGGTCGCCATAGGCGACGTTGGCCGCGATCGTGTCGTTGAACAGCATCACCTGCTGGCTGACCCAGGCGATCTGCGAGCGCAGGCTGGCGAGCGTGAGCGTCTCGATCGGGATGCCGTCGAGCAGCACGCGGCCTTCGGTGGCCGGATGGAAGCGCGGGATCAGGTTGGCGAGCGAGGTCTTGCCGCCGCCCGAGGGGCCGACCAGCGCGACGGTCTCGCCCGGCGCGACCGCGAGGTCGATGCCCGACAGCGCGATGCGCTCGGTGTTCGGATACGAGAAGCCCACGCCCTCGAAGGCGATCTCGCCGCGCGCGCGCTCGATCACGCGGGTGCCGGCGTCGGGCTCGACCGGCTCGTCGACGAACGCGAACACCACCTCGGCGGCGGCGAGCGCGCGCTGCAGGTCGCCGTTGACGTTGGCCAGGTGCTTGAGCGGCGCGAGCAGCATCAGCATCGCAGTCAGGAAGCCGACGAAGCCGCCGGCCGTGGTCTGCTCGGCGCGCGCCTGCATCAGCACCACGCAGACCACCACGCCGACCGCGCCCGCGGCGGCGAGCTGCGTCATCGGCACGATGGTGGCGCTCGCGACCGTCATGCGGCGCGCGAAGTTGCGCAGCCGCTCGTTGGCGGCGTCGAAGCGCGACTTCTCCTGGTCCTGGCCGCCGTAGACCTTGATGACCGGATTGCAGCGGATCGCCTCCTCCACCACCGCGGTCATCTCGCCGGTGTAGCGCATCTGCTCGGACGAGAGCCGGCGCATGCGCTTGGAGAAGGCAGCCACCATCACCGCGACGATCGGGATCAGCATGACGACGACTAGGGTGAGCTGCCAGTTCAGGTACAGCAGCCAGGCGAACAGGCCGACGATCACCGCGCTGTCGCGCACCAGCACGACCACGACGCCGGTGAGCGTGTTGGTCACGTTGTTGACGTCGTTGACCAGCTTGGCGATCAGCTGGCCGGAGGACTCGCGCGCGAAGAACCCGGCAGGCATCTCGGCCAGCCGAGAGAACATGTCGCGGCGCAGCTCGGCGAGCACCCGCTGGCCGACCCACGACATCGCGAAGCTCATCGTGAAGGTGGCGGCACCGCGCACGACGAACAGTCCGACGATGGCCAGCGGCAGCGCCCACAGCATCCAGTCCTCGACCTCGCGCAGCGCGGTGTCGAGCATGTAGGTGAAGAGCGCCGGCAGCGCCGGCTCGGTGGCTGCGGTGGCGAGCATGCCGAGCACGCCGAGTGCGAACACCTTCCAGTGCGGACGCACGTAGCTGAGCACCCGGCGGATCAGCACCCGATCGCGGCTGCGGCGCTCGGCGGCGCCGGCCTCAGCCATACCGCAGCTCGACGCCCTCGGGCGACAGCCACTGGCGCAGCTCGACGAGCAGCGCCTCGTCCGGACGGATGCGCCAGGCATCGCCCAGCCGTACCGCACAGCGTGCCTGGGCGTTGTGATAGTGGATCTCGACCGGGCAGCCGCGGGGCGGCGCCGGCGTGTCGTCGTCCTCGGCCGAGAACACCCCGCCGTTCGGCACCTCGCCGACGACGCGCGCGCGATAGGGCTCGAGCAGCGTGCGCAGCCGCGCGCCGTCGGAGCCGCCGTTCATGCGCAGCAGCAGCATCCGCGCGTGCTCCTGGCGGGCGCGCGTGAGGTCGAGCACGCGTTCGGCGCTGAGGCGAAAACCGCCGCTGTAGTCGTCTTTGGAGACCTTGCCTTGGATGACGAGCAGCTCGTCCTCCTTGAGCAGCCCGCGCGCCGACTCGTAGAGCTCGTTGAAGATCACGATCTCCACGCTCGCCGTGGTGTCGTCGAGGCCGAGCCGGATCATCTTGCCGCGCCGGGTCATGCCGACCTGCAGCGAGGTCACGATGCCGGCGACCGTGACCGCGGCCGAGCCGTAAGTGGTCTCGGCGATCCGCGGCAGGTCGACGAGCTTGGTCTTCACGAAGCGGCGCACCTCGGCCTCGTGGCCCTTGAAGAGGTGCCCGCTCAGGTAGAAGCCGAGCGCGGTCTTCTCCTCGCGCAGCCGGTGGCGCTCGTCCCACGGCGGGCAGGCGAGCCACTGCGGCTCGATGGTGTCGCTGCCGTCGGCGCCGCCGAAGAGGCTCGACTGGTTCGCGTTGGCCGCCTGCTGCTCGGCCGCCTCCATCGCCTGCGGCACGTTGGTCAGCAGCTTCGCGCGGTCGGTGTCGAGCGCATCGAACGCGCCCGCGCGCACCAGCGCCTCGATCGTGCGGCGGTTGACCACCCGACGGTCGATGCGTGCGCAGAAGTCGAACAGGTCGGAGAACGGCCGCTCGGTGCGCGCGCGCAGGATCTCCTGCACCGCGCCTTCGCCGGTGCCCTTGACCGCGCCCAGGCCGTAGCGGACCGTCTTGCGGTCGATCGGATCGAAGCGCAAGCCCGACGCGTTGATGTCGGGTCCGAGCACCGCGACCTTGTTGTCCAGCGCGTCCTTGACGAAAAGCTGGACCTTGTCGGTGTCGTCCATGTCGGACGACAGCGTCGCGGCCATGAACTCCGCCGGATGGTGCGCCTTGAGCCACGCGGTCTGGTAGGTGACGACCGCGTAGGCGGCGGTGTGCGACTTGTTGAAGCCGTACTCCGCGAACTTCTCCATCAGGTCGAAGAGCTGGGTCGCGAGGTTCGGGTCGTGCCCCTTGCCGGACGCACCCTCGTTGAAGATCGCGCGCTGCTGCGCCATCTCCTCGGCCTTCTTCTTGCCCATCGCGCGGCGCAGCAGGTCGGCGCCGCCCAGCGTGTAGCCGGCGATGATCTGCGCGATCTGCATCACCTGCTCCTGGTAGACGATGACCCCGTAGGTCGGCTCCAGGCACTGCGTGAGATCCGGATGGAAGTAGTCGATCTTCTGCTGGCCCTTCTTGCGAAGGATGAAGTCGTCGACCATGCCCGAGCCGAGCGGCCCGGGACGGTACAGCGCCAGCACCGCGATGATGTCCTCGAAGCGATCGGGCTGCAGCTTCTTGAGCAGCTTCTTCATCCCGTCGCCCTCGACCTGGAAGATCGCCGTGGTGTTGGCGTCCTTCAGGATCTGGTAGGCCTTCGGGTCGGTGAAGGAGAGCGTGCTCAGGTCGAGCGCGCGATCGGGCTCGTTGCGGTTGATGTAATCGACCGCGAGCTGGATGATCGTGAGGTTGCGCAGGCCCAGGAAGTCGAACTTCACCAGGCCCACGGCTTCGACGTCGTCCTTGTCGAACTGCGCGACCACCGAATCGGTGCCCGGCGCCTTGTAGAGCGGACAGAAGTCGGTGAGCTTGCCGGGCGCGATCAGCACGCCGCCGGCGTGCATGCCGACGTTGCGGATCAGGTCCTCCAGCGGCTCGGCGACCGCGAGCAGTTCGCGGACCTCCTCCTCCTTGCGCTCGCGCTCGGCGAACAGCGGCTCGGCCTCGCGCGCCTTAGCGAGCGACACCGGCTTGGCCTGCACGATCGGGATCAGCTTGGAGAGCTGGTCGCAGAAGGTATAGGGCATGTCGAGCACGCGGCCGGCGTCGCGGATCACCGCCTTGGAGGCCATGGTGCCGAAGGTGGCGATCTGCGATACGGCCTGCGCGCCGTACTTCTCGCGCACGTACTCGATGACCTTCCAGCGGTTGTCCTGGCAGAAGTCGATGTCGAAGTCGGGCATCGACACCCGCTCGGGGTTCAGGAACCGCTCGAACAGCAGCGCGTAGGGCAGCGGATCGAGGTCGGTGATGCCGAGCGCGAAGGCGACCAGCGAGCCCGCGCCCGAGCCGCGGCCGGGGCCCACCGGCACGCCGTTGGCCTTCGCCCAGTTGATGAAGTCGGCCACGATGAGGAAGTAGCCGGGAAAGCCCATCTGGATGATGGTCTCGGACTCGGTGCGCAGCCGCTCGACGTAGCGCGGGCGCTCGCGCTCGCGCTCCGCGGGATCGGGGAAGCACTTGAGCAGGCGTTGCTCGAGCCCGTCGACGGCGAGCCGGCGCAGGTAGTCCTCGATCGTCAGCCCGTCGGGCGTCGGGAAGTCGGGCAGACGCGACTTGCCGAGCTCCATCGTCAGGCTGCAGCGGCGGGCGATCTCGACCGAGTTCGCGAGCGCCTCGGGCAGGTCGGCGAACAGCTCGGCCATCTCGGCCTGGGGCCGGAAATACTGCGCCTCGGTGAAGCGGCGAACGCGGCGCGGGTTGGCCAGCATCTCGCCGTCGGCGATGCAGACCCGTGCCTCGTGGGCACGGTACTCGTCGCGGTTCAGGAACTGCACCGGATGCGTGGCCACCACCGGCATCCCGAGGCGCGCGGCGAGCGCGGCTGCCGCGCGCACGTGCGGCTCGGCATCGGCCTGCCCGCTGCGCTGCAGCTCGATGTACCAGGCGTCGGGGAAGCGCTGCGCCCAGTCGTGCGCGAGCGACTCGGCGGCCTCGACGCTGCCGGCGAGCAACGCCTGACCGACGTCGCCGGCCTGCGCGCCCGACAGCGCGATCAGGCCGTGGTGGCCGTCGGGGCCGTGCAGCAGCCCCTCGTCGAACCATTCCCGGCGGATCTCGCCGCGGCCGCGCCACTCGTTTTCGAGCCAGGCGCGCGACAGCAGGTCGCACAGGTTGAGATAGCCGGTGCGGTCGCGTACCAGCAGCAGCAGCCGGTGCGGCCGGTCGCGCTCGGCGTCGTTGGTGATCCAGGCATCGAGGCCGAGGATCGGCTTGATGCCCTTGCCGCGCGCGGCACGGTAGAACTTGACCCAGCCGAACATGTTGGCCGAGTCGGTGAGCGCGAGCGCGCCCTGCGCGTCGGCGGCCGCGGCCGCGACGAGCGAATCGATGCGTACGATCGAGTCGCTGACCGAGTATTCAGAGTGGACCCGGAGGTGGACGAATCGCGGCGCCGGCATGGCCTCATTCTACCGCCGCGATGGGGGGCCGATTCCGGTCCGGAGCACCCGGACGGGGCCCGTATAATCCGCCGCCACATGTCTGCCCCCACCCTCGCCTCGGCTTCCGCCGGCGGCACCGCGCATCGGCGCGCGCTGCTGACCCTGCTCGGCTGCACGGTGCTCTGGAGCCTCGCGGGCGTCGGCACGCGCCGTCTCGAGCACGCCGAGGGCTTCGAGATCGCGTTCTGGCGCTCGCTGTTCTGCGCGGCCTTCGTGATCGCGGTGATGGCGGTGCGCCACCGTGGGGCCTGGGTCGCCCATGTGCTGGGCGCCGGTCCGATCGGCTGGGCGAGCGGTGCGATGTGGGCGGTGATGTTCACCTGCTTCATGCTCGCGCTGTCGCTCACCACCGTCGCGAACGTGCTGGTGGTGATGGCCGCCTCGCCGCTGCTCGCGGCACTGCTGGGCCTGGCCGTGCTGCGCGAGCCGGTGCTGCCCCGCACCTGGGCCGCGATCGCGATCGCGGCAGCGGGCATCGTCTGGATGGTGCGCGACGAGCTCTCGGGCCAGGGGCTGGCGGGCATGGCGGTGGCCTTCGCGGTGCCGGTCGCCTCCGCGGTCAACATCGTGCTGCTCAAGCGCAGCAACGGGCGCGTCGACCTCGTGCCCGCGGTGCTGCTGGGCGCACTGATCAGCATGGCGGTGACGCTGCCGCTGGCCTGGCCGCTGTCGGCCAGCGCGCCCGACCTCGCGATCCTGGCCGCGCTCGGCGTCTTCCAGCTCGCCGTGCCCTGCATGCTGATGGTCCGGGCGGCGCAGCACCTCGCGCCGCACGAGATTGCGCTGCTCGGGCTGATGGAGGTGGTGCTCGGGCCGCTGTGGGCCTGGCTGGGTGCGGGCGAGGCCGCGACCGCGAGCACGCTGCAGGGTGGTGCGCTGGTGCTGGTGGCGCTGCTTCTGAACGAGCTGGTGGGGATGCGGGAGAAGCGGGCCTAGCGGGCCCGGCGCAAGCATGCGCCGGGCGTTCGCGGCGTGACGCGGGCAGTGCCCGGGTCCATCGTGCTCGCCCCGGCAGAGCCGGGCCGCTCACGAACGCCGCTCACTTTTCCACGAACGCCCGCTCGATCACGTAGTCGCCCGGCACGCCCTGCGAGGGCGAGATCACGAAGCCGCGCGCATCGAGCAGCGCCCGCGTGTCGGCGAGCATCCCCGGGCTGCCGCAGATCATCGCGCGGTCGGTGTCCGGCGACAGCGGCGGCAGGCCGATGTCATCGGTCAGCTTGTCGCTGGCGATCAGGTCGGTGATGCGCCCGCGGTTGCGGAACGGCTCGCGGGTCACCGTGGGGTAGTAGACCAGCCGCTGCTGCACCAGCTCGCCGAAGAACTCGTTGCCCGGCAGCTCGTCCTGCAGGTACTCGGAGTAGGCCAGCTCGCTGACCTCGCGCACGCCGTGCACCAGGACGACCTTCTCGAAGCGCTCGTAGGTCTCCGGGTCCTTGACGATCGACATGAAGGGCGCGAGGCCCGTTCCGGTGCCGAACAGGAACAGGTTGCGGCCCGGGCGCAGGTCGTCGACCACCAGCGTGCCGGTCGGCTTGCGGCTCACCAGCACGGTGTCGCCGGGCTTGAGGTGCTGCAGCCGCGAGGTAAGCGGGCCGTCTTGGACCTTGATGCTCAGGAACTCGAGGTTCTCCTCGTAGTTCGCGCTGGCCACGCTGTAGGCGCGCATCAGCGGCCTGCCGTCGACCGGCAGACCGAGCATCACGAAATGGCCGTTGCGAAAGCGCAGCGACGGATCACGCGTGGTCTTGAAGCTGAACAGCGTGTCGTTCCAGTGATGGACGTCGAGGACGGTCTCGGTGTTGAACGCGGACATGGGCGGGAACCGGAGGGCATGAGCCTGAGCGGCAGCGGTGTGCTGCGATGCACAAATCTTACCTCGGCCGCAGGCGCCGCGGAACTGACGAGGATCGATGAGCACACGCCCTGCCGGCATGAGACGCAGGGGATCGGACGTTCCGGAAACGGGGTCAGCGGCGCAGCGCGCGGGTCTTCTCGGCGAGGCGCTTGCCGTAGGCACGCGCGGTGTCGAGATCGCCCTTCGGCGGCGACTGCTCGGGCGGCACGTTGTCGGCCTGGGCCATCACGCCGATCGAGGAGCCGAGTCGGTTCAGCTCATCGGGATGACCCGGCTGGCGCGGCGGCATCATGCCGGAGCCGACCCAGATCATGCCGTGCTGCATCGCCAGCGTGACGAAGTACATGAGCGTCGAGTACTTGTCGCCGCTCATGTTCTGCGAGCAGGTGAAGCCGCCGGCGACCTTGTCCTTCCAGCCCTGGCTGAACCACACCTTGGCCGAGGCGTCGGCGAACTTCTTGAAGTCGCCCGAGGCCCCGCCCATGTAGGTCGGTGAGCCGAAGACGATGGCATCGGCGGCGGCGAGCTCGGCCCACTGGGCGTCGCCCGCCTGCGTGACGTCGAGCAGCGTGGCCTGCACGCCGGGCACCGAGGCCGCACCCTCGCGCACGGCGTCGGCGACCCGCTTCGTGTGGCCGTAGCCGGAGTGGTAGGCAACCACGAGCATCGTCATCGGGCTGACCTCAGGCCTGACGAGTCATGGAGGGCGAGAACTTCGTACATCTTTATGCTCCGTTTGAAAAAGGTGCGGGATTCGGAAAGAGGGATCGGGGGAATCAGGCGAGGTCGAAGACCAGCACCTCGGCGTCGGCACCGCGGTCGAGCTCGACCGCGGCCTCGCCGACGAGCTTCGCCGCGTCGCCCGCGGCGAGCGTCGTGCCGTTGACCGACACGCTGCCGCGGGCGACGTGGACGTAGGCCCTGCGCCCCGGCTCGAGCGACAGCCGTGCCCGTTCGTCGCCGTCGAGCAGCGCCGCGTAGAGCCGGGCCTGCTGGTGGATCGTGACCGAGCCGTCGGCGCCGTCGGGCGAGGCGATCAGCCGCAGGCGGCCGCGCTTGTCGGCAGGCTCGAAACGGCGCTCCTCGTAGCCGGGCGCAATGCCGCGCCGGTCGGGCTCGATCCAGATCTGCAGGAAATGCGTCGGGCCATCCTGGCGCTGATTGAACTCGCTGTGCATGACGCCGGTGCCGGCGCTCATGCGCTGCACGTCCCCCGGCCGGATCACCGAGCCGTTGCCCAGGCTGTCCTTGTGCGCGAGCGCACCGTCGAGCACGTAACTGATGATCTCCATGTCGCGGTGCCCGTGCGTACCGAAACCGGTGCCGGCGGCCACGCGGTCCTCGTTGATCACGCGCAGCGCGCCGAAGCCCATGTGCCGCGGGTCGTGGTAGCTCGCGAACGAGAAGCTGTGCCAGGAGTCGAGCCAGCCGTGGTCGGCATGGCCGCGTTCGGCTGCGGGTCGAAGTTCCATCATCGCGCACTCCGGAAGGGGTGAGTTCTTGATGGAAGTCATTTTGCGACCGGGCCGCCGGCGGCGAAGCGCTATGATTTCGACTGCTTGTTCAAATTTTTTGATGCCATGCCGCTGACGCTGGAAGCGCTCGAGACGGTCGACACCATCGCCCGCAAGGGCAGCTTCGCCGCGGCGGCCGCCGCGCTCGGCAAGGTGCCTTCGGCGCTGACCTACACGGTGCGCAAGCTCGAGGACGAGCTCGATGTGCTGCTGTTCGACCGACGCGGGCCGCGCGCGACGCTCACCGCCGCCGGCCGGGTGCTGCTTGAGGAGGGCCGCGGACTGCTGCGCTCGGCGGACGACCTCGCGCGCCGCGTGCGCCGGGTGGCCAGCGGCTGGGAGCCGGAGCTGCGGATCGGCGTCGACGCGCTGATCGACTTCGACCGGCTGCGGCCGCTGATCGAGGACTTCTACTGGCTGCAGGCACCGACGCGGCTGCGCTTCACCTACGAGGTGCTCGACGGCGCCTGGGAGGCCTTGCTCGAGGGCCGTGCGGACCTGGCGATCGGTGCGCCGCACGATGCGCCGAGCCCGGCCCTGTCCTCCGCGAGCTTCTCGCTGCGGCCGATGGGCCGGGTCGAGTTCGTGTTCTGCGTGGCGCCGCACCACCCGCTGGCTAGTGTGGACGAACCGATCCCGACCGAGGCGCTGCTGGCGCACCGGGCGGTGGCGGTCGGCGGCACCTCGCGGCTGACGCCCTCGCGCAGCTCGGGGCTGCTCGCGGGCCAGGAGACGCTGACCGTCGCCACGGCCGAACAGAAGGTGGCGATGCAGGTCGCCGGGCTCGGCGTGGGCTGGATTCCCGAGCCCTTCGCCCGCGCTCACCTCGCCTGCGGCCGCCTGGTCGCGCGCCGGCCCGCAGAGCCGCGTCCGCCGGCGACCCTGCACTACGGCTGGCGGCGTGCCGATCCCGGCAATGCGCTGAAGTGGTGGCTGTCCCGTCTCGACCTGCCGCAGGTGCGCGAGCGCCTACTGGACGGGCCGCAGTCGGCGCCGCTGCCCGACGGCGGCTGGATGGCCGAAGGTGACGCGGCCACGCCGCGGACGAAGGCGCGCTCCCGCAAGGCTAACCGATGAACGCCGCCGACGGCGGCTACGTCGGTCGCTTCGCCCCCTCCCCCACCGGACCGCTGCACGCCGGATCGGTGGCGACGGCGCTCGCCTCGTGGCTCGATGCACGCGCGCACGGGGGGCGCTGGCTGCTGCGGATCGAGGACATCGACCCGCCGCGCGAGCAGCCGGGCGCGACCGCGGCCATCATCGACACGCTGATCCGCCTGGGCCTGCGCGCCGACGGCGAGCCGGTCCTGCAATCGGCGCGCGGCGCGTGCTACGCGGCCGCGCTCGAGGCCCTGGTCGCACGCGGCCTCGCGTACCCCTGCGGCTGCACCCGCCGGGAGATCGCGGACTCGCAGCAGCGCGCCGGGCAGGTCGCGGCCCGCCACGGCGAGCTCGTCTACCCGGGCACTTGCCGCCATGGTCTGCCCCAGGGGCGTACGCCGCGCGCCTGGCGGCTGCGCGTGCCCGCCGGCACGGTGCGGATCGACGACCGGCTGCTCGGCGTCACCCAGCAGGACGTCGCGGCCGAAGTCGGCGATTTCGTGCTGCGGCGCGCCGACGGGCTGTGGGCCTACCAGCTCGCGGTGGTGGTCGATGACGCGGCCCAGGGGGTCACTGACGTCGTGCGAGGCGCAGACCTCGCAGGCTCGACCGCCCGGCAGGTGGCGCTCGCAGGTGCGCTCGGCGTGCCCTCGCCGCGTTGGCTGCACGTGCCGGTGGTGGCCGGTGAGGACGGCGACAAGCTGTCGAAGCAGAACGGCGCGACCGCGATCGACGCGGCCCGTCCGCTGCCGGCGCTCGATGCGGCGATGCGCCACCTGGGGTTCGAGCCGCC
>Ga0315899_10006195_pt1 | contig 12870 bp, 11 predicted proteins | sample LakEriMetagenome_2_FD_203518 | JGI IMG/M metagenome (GOLD analysis project Ga0315899, IMG submission 203518) | Freshwater fungal communities from buoy surface, Lake Erie, Ohio, United States - Buoy 4 MA112 | ecosystem: Environmental > Aquatic > Freshwater > Lake | place: USA: Lake Erie, Ohio...
CGGTAAAACGACACATGAACGAATACCGCAAAGCCAATGAAGGCGTGATTTGGGACGAATTACCCGACTCGAAAGACACGATGCGTTTTTTGGAAGCGGTGAAGAAGCGCTTGATCATTACCGGACTTTACGATAGTTTATCCACGGAAAAAGATTCCATCAAACTGGCGACAGCATTAAAGTCCTTCCAAAAAGCAAGACGTTTGGAACAAGATGGTAAAATGGGCCGCAACACGTTAATTGCGTTAAAGATGACCATCAACAGCTACGTGCAACAAATGGCAATTAATCTGGAACGTTGGAGATTGGAACGACCTGAATTCGCTAAGCGCTATATGCTTGTGAATCTGCCGGCGTTTAACATGCGTGTGTACGAAGAAGATACGTTGGTGATGGAGTCGCGCATTGTGTGCGGTGCTGTTAAAACGCAAACGCCACAACTGGATAGCAAGATGTATGAAATTGTGTTGTATCCGTATTGGAATGTGCCGTATAGCATTGCCTGGAAAGAAATACTTCCATTGGTAAAACGCGATACGGCTTATTTGCGCAAACATCGCTACGAAGTGCTGGACCGTAACGGGAAAGTGGTTGACCCGAATGTTATTCCGTGGAAGAAATACGGCAAAGGAAATTTACCGTACCGCTTTCGTCAGAAAATTGGTGACGATAATGCCCTTGGCGTTATGAAGTTTGAGTTTCACAATAAACACGGTGTGTATATGCACGACACCAATGCACCGTCGTATTTCAGACGTGAAACACGTGCGTACAGCCACGGTTGTATGCGTTTAGAAAAATACATGAATCTGGCACATTTCCTGATTCGCGATGATAGCGTTCGCATACCGAAAGACACTTTTGACTTATGGACACAACGCGACACACAACGACGCGTGGCCTTGCGCAAGCCATTGCCGATTCACGTGCGCTACTACACTTGCGATGTGGACACCGGCAATGTGGTGTTTGTATGGAATGATATTTACGGAAGAGACGAATTCCTCATTCGCGTGATCTATGGGGAATCGAACCGTAACCGCAAGAAAGCACCGGCAAAACCAACGACGAAAGCAGCGCTATTTTACGATTCCCGACTGAAGTATTCGTATTGTTCGTAGGGAAAGCGCGTGGCGTGAATGGCGTACACTTCGTCAAACAACAGCTGACGGAACGCATCAATATTTTCCTTGTCGGTTGCAGAAATAAAGATGCAAGGATCGTTGAGTTTACTCATCCAGCTCTTTTTCAAATCGGCAAGTGTTAACACCTGTGGCAAATTCGGATCGAGGTTATTGGTTTCCACCACGCGATCGCGATACGCATCAATTTTATTAAACACCAAAATCGTACGTTTATCGCCTGCGCCAATTTCTGTCAGCGTTTGCTGTACAACCCGCAAGTGATCTTCAAAATTCGGATGCGAAATATCTACTACGTGCAACAGAATATCGGCTTCGCGGGTTTCATCCAATGTTGACTTAAACGATTCTACCAACTGGTGCGGCAATTTGCGAATAAAGCCAACCGTATCCGATAACAGAAACGGTAAATTACCCACCACGACTTTGCGCACCGTAGTATCGAGCGTTGCGAATAATTTATTCTCAGCAAACACATTCGACTTGCTCACCAGGTTCATGATCGTGGATTTGCCCACGTTCGTATAACCCACTAACGCCACACGCACCAACTCTCCTCTACTCTTGCGTTGCGTGGTCATTTGCTTATCGATTTCTTTTAATTGCTCTTTCAGCAACGCAATACGATTACGAACAATACGACGGTCCGTTTCAATTTCTTTCTCACCCGAACCGCCTCGTGTTCCTGTTCCACCACGCTGACGTTCCAAGTGCGTCCACATTCCCGTAAGGCGTGGCAGCAAATACTGATACCGTGCAAGTTCCACCTGCGTTTTAGCATGAGCTGTGCGGGCGCGGGAAGCGAAAATATCAAGGATCAATAAATTTCTGTCAATGACTTTTCGCCCGAACTCTTTTTCCAGATTGCGCTGTTGTGATGGAGAAAGTTCATCATCAAATAACACTACATCAATTTTTTGATCTTCGATGTATTGCTTGATTTCTTTGGCTTTTCCGGAACCTATGTAAAACTTCGGATCGGGATGATCCAGTTTCTGCACGAAAGATTTTACCGGAATTAAATCCGCCGTTGTTGCCAAAAATGCGAGTTCTTCCAGATACTCGGTTACCATGCGATCATCCTGACGTTTATCGATAACGCCCACCATAATCGCCTTCTGGCCTTTCTTTACATTACTCTGATGATCAATCACTACTTCCGCAAAGTCTTCACGTGTTCAACGACCGCTTTAATTTCAGCTTCACTCAATTCATTTCCGAAAGCGCGCATACCGCCGCGTCCGTTGCGAATAATCAAAGTGCATTCCTCATCACTCATCATGGAGATCGATAAATCCTTCGCACCCGCAGCTTTTAATTTTCCATCACCGCCATGACAGGAAGCACAATTGGATTGGTATAACTCAGCACCGGAAATAGTTTTATTCGATTCCGTTATACCTCCGCATGATAACAATAATGCGAAGCCTGCAGTAATTGCGATAAGTCTTAGAACCATCCTAAGTGAGCGAATTTAGCTAGGAACGGCCACGGAATCATTGCCAGAATTAACAACAAACCGATACCGAAGAAAATCGCAATAGTCTTGTGTTTTTTCTCGTCCGAATTTTGACGTTTCGCACGTGCACTTCCGATGGTGATCAATACAATTGCAAGGATCATTCCGGCAAGGTGCTCCATCTTAAAAAAGCGAATCATCGATTCCTGTGCAGGATCTGTTGCTACCCGGCTATACCATGCTTCGGAGAAATATAACGCCAATCCGAGCAACAACTGGACGTGAGAAAAAATTACCGAGAAAGTGGCCATTTTGCGGTCACCCGGCAAATACGATTTTTTACCCATCCAACCCGAGAATGCTTTAGCGACAGCCGCAATCAGGAAGAACAAAACAGCATAGCGCAAACCGGAATGCGCGTGACTTAAGATAGTGTACATAGCGAGACGTTTTTACAGGGCAAAAGTACAGAAAAACCCGGCTTTATGACCGTTCATAACGATTCGGGACTTTCGCATTTAAAAAAGGATAAATTTGTTAACCTTAAAACAACAGTTATGATGAAGAAAAGTTGGGCAGTTGCGGTACTTCTTGCAACTACACTGCATGTTTTCGGTCAGTTGGTGACGTTTCCCCGAAATGGCGCTGCTGATCCGCGACACACGATTTACGCGTTAACCAATGCAAAGATTCAGATTGATGCCGACAACGTTATTGAAAAAGGAACTCTACTGATTCAGGACGGTCGTATTATAGATGTGGCGGCCAACGTAACGATTCCGAAAGGAGCCGTTGTGATGGATATGACCGGCAAATGGATTTATCCTTCATTCATTGATCCGTTCACTTCTTATGGAATGCCCGAAGTAAAACGTCATCCATGGACACCGGGACCAAAATACGAGCGTGCACAACCGGGCACTCGCGGTTGGAATGACGCATTGAATCCCGAAAATCAGGCACATCAATTGTTTCAGCATGATGAAAAGTCCGCCGAACAATATCGCGGTATCGGATATGGCGTATTGATGATTCATCATCCTGATGGTATTGCCCGTGGAACAAGCGCAGTTGTAACCTTGCATACCGAAGGAGGAGAAAATTTATCTGTAGTGAAAGATCGTGCTGCATCTTGTTATTCGTTTAACAAAGGTTCTTCGCGACAGGAATATCCATCATCGTTGATGGGCGCTATCGCTTTGTTACGTCAAACATATTACGATGCAGATTGGTACCGCATAAGTAAAAATCGCGCCGAATATAATACGACACTCGAAGCATTTAATACTAATCGTATGTTGCCGCAAATTTTCGAAACGTCCAACAAATGGAACGTTTTGCGTGCAGATAAATTGGGCGATGAATTCAATACGCAATATATTTTCAAAGGAAGCGGAACAGAATATCAACGCATGGATGAAATGCTTGCTACGAACGGGAAATTTATTCTTCCGTTGAACTTTCCTGCAGCGTTTGATATCAACGATCCATACGACGCAGAGTTGTTGGATTATGCCGACATGAAACATTGGGAATTAGCTCCGTTAAATCCGGGCGCGTTTGAAAAATACCGCATCACATTTGCACTCACCGCGGCAGACTTGGGTGATAAAAAAGATTTTTGGGGCAACCTGCGCAAAGCCATTGCTTACGGACTTAGCGAAAAAGAAGCCCTGCGTGCATTAACTACAACTCCAGCTCAAATGCTGGGCGTGCAAGATCAAGTGGGCGCATTGAAAAAAGGAATGCTTGCCAATTTCCTGATTACTTCCGGAAATATTTTTCAGGAACAAACTGTTATATACGACAACTGGATACAGGGAACACGTTATGTTGTGCGCGACATGAATGCGCTTGACGTTCGCGGTACCTACACGGTAAATATTGTTGGATCGGCATCACGCACATTAAACATCGAAGGTGATGTATATAAATTAAAAGGTGTATTCAACAGCGTCAATCACGACAAAGACAAAGTAAACGTGAAGCAGGATGGCGTCAATATCTCCATCAGTTTTCAATCGAAAGAACACAACGGAACCGTATTGTTAAGCGGAGCCGTTGATCCGACCTCAAAGTTCATGTCGGGTAAGGCACAATTGCCGGACGGAAAATGGGTGGATTGGATGGCGACCAACAGTGCGCCCTTCGTTCCCAAAGAAGAAAAACCGGATACAACTACCACGGTTTATCCGACATTGGATGATGTGATCTATCCGTTCTCCGCCTACGGAAGAACAAAAGCAGATCCAAGTTTTTTCAGTCGCATCAAAGACCGGTATAAAGCTGTTTTAATTAAAAATGCTACGGTTTGGACGAATGAAAAAGACAGTATACTTCCAAATACCGATGTACTTGTAGTTGAAGGACGCATTGTACGTGTAGCGAAAGGAATTATTCCTGCGAAAGAATTGTTTGCGCGTGAAATTGACGGCACCGGCAAGCATCTCACTGTTGGTTTAATTGACGAACACTCACACATTGCTATTTCCGGTGGTGTGAATGAAGGTTCACAAGCTTCTACTGCGGAAGTGCGTATTGGTGATGTGATCAATCCTGATGATGTCAACATTTACCGTCAACTCGCAGGCGGTGTTGTCGCGTCGCAATTGTTGCACGGTTCAGCAAATCCGATTGGCGGACAAAGCGGCTTGATCAAATTGCGTTGGGGTGCGAATGCGGAAGACATGAAGATTCAAGGTGCTGATGGTTTCATCAAATTCGCTTTAGGTGAAAACGTAAAACAAGCCAACTGGGGAGATGATCATACGATTCGTTTCCCGCAGACGCGTATGGGCGTGGAGCAAGTGTATTACGATCACTTCATTCGTGCGCGTGAATATCATTTAGCCATGGACGTGTACAACAAATTACCGGCAGGAGAAAAAGCCAAACGCCCTGCACCGAAACGTGATCTGGAACTGGAAGCGTTGTCAGAAATTTTAAATCAGAAGCGTTTCATTACTTGTCACTCCTACATTCAATCAGAAATTGCGATGTTGATGACAGTTGCAGACAGCATGAAATTCCGCATCAATACTTTCACTCACATTTTAGAAGGTTACAAAGTTGCTGACAAGATGAAAGCACACGGAGCCGGCGGTTCTTCCTTCGCCGACTGGTGGGCGTATAAGTACGAAGTGAAAGATGCAATTCCGCACAATCCTGCATTGTTGCACCGCATGGGCATTGTAACTGCCATCAACTCCGATGATGCAGAGATGGCACGACGCTTAAATCAGGAGGCAGCAAAAAGCATGAAGTATGGCGGACTTTCCGCAACAGAAGCATTAACACTAGTAAGCTTAAATCCTGCGAAATTGTTGCACCTCGACAAACACATGGGCAGCATTGCAGTGAATAAAGATGCCGACCTCGTATTATGGAGTGACAATCCTTTATCGGTTTATGCGAAGGTTGAAATGACCATGATTGACGGACAAATATTGTACGACGCCAAAGAAGATGTCGTATTACGTGAAAAAATGCGCAGCGATCGTGCACGTTTAACTCAGCTCATGATCAAAGAGAAAAACGATGGTGGTCTGTTACAGCGACCACGGGTACGTACACCCAAAATGTGGCATTGTGAAGACATGCACGTTAATGAAGATTACTTAAATGATTTTATCAACGAACAATAAGCGACCCACAACCATGAAAACAACATTCCTTCTACTTTGTACAGGTATTGCGTTGCACGTTGGGGCGCAACAACCTATTCCCGCCGCGAAACAGAAAAAAAGTATTTTACTGATGAACGGCATTGCACACGTTGGCAACGGTCAGGTGATTGAAAATTCCGTTGTAGGATTTAAAGACGGAAAGATCACGTTAATCGGTGATGCCCGCGTGATGCGCATTGACATGAGTGCGTGGGATACTACGATTAACATTGCCGGTAAACACGTCTATCCCGGATTTATAGCCCCCAATTCAACACTCGGATTAACGGAAATTGAAGCCGTTCGTGCCAGCAACGACTTTTACGAAGTTGGCGGATACAATCCTCATGTGCGTTCGCAAATTGCCTACAACATGGACTCGCGCATCATTCCTACTGTTCGTACCAACGGAGTTTTACTAGCACAAGTAACACCGCGCGGTGGGCGCATTTCGGGAACATCTTCGGTGATGCAACTGGACGGTTGGAATTGGACCGACGCGACACAACGCAAAGATGACGGTGTGCACATCAACTGGCCTTCCGTTTACAGCAGACAATGGAGTGATAACGGCATTGTGTACGAAAAGAGTAAAAACTACGAAGCTCAGAAACAAGAGTTGCAGCAGTTTTTCGCGGAAGCGAAAGCTTATCTGGAAAATCCCGGCGAGCGTAACCTGCGTTTCGAAGCGATGCGCGGTGTGTTTAACGGTACACAACGTTTATACATTCATGCCGATGCGGTAAAAGACATTACGGAAAGTGTTGCATTCGCACAGAAGTTCGGCGTGAAGCACATTGTTATTGTAGGAGGTACTGACAGTTGGAAATGTTCCGAGTTCTTGAAAACCAAAAATGTTTCGGTGATGCTGAGCCGCGTGCATTCCTTACCTGCGCGTTCAGGTGATGATTTGGATCAGCCGTACAAAACAGCTGCACAACTTCACGATGCGGGCGTACTTTTCTGTTTCCAGAACGAAGGTGATCAGGAAGCAGCGCACACGCGTAACCTTCCGTTTTTGGCCGGTACTGCAGTGGCCTATGGATTACCAAAAGAACAAGCAATTGCCGCTTTAACCGGTAATGCCGCACTCATTCTTGGTATTGCAGATCGTGTGGGTACGTTGGAAAGCGGGAAAGATGCAACGTTGTTCATTTCAGAAGGTGATGCGTTGGACATGTCCACCAATAAAGTAATCTGGGCATTTATTGAAGGAAGACGCCTCGATCTGAGAAACGAACAACAAGAGTTGAACGAAATTTATTTGAAGAAATACGGATTGGATCCGAAATAGGCTAACACAAAAAAGTTCTCGAAATGAGAACTTTTTTTTCGGCAATAAGTTTCGTAGTTGGATAAAATTAATGACTAAGTAGTTATAATCTCGTACTAATGTCAAGTTATAATCACACCACCTTCACCAAACAATAGTCTTTCTTGCCCTTTTGCAATAACAAGTATTTCCCATTGATGAGTTGATCTTTCGTAACGGAAAGATTCGCGTCGGTGATTTTGTTTTTGTTGATGGACAAACCGTTGCCTTGTATCAACTTACGACCTTCGCCCTTTGAGGCCACTAGACCGGCTTTATCCGCAATTAAGTCAAGCACGCCAATTCCCTGCGCAATTTCACTTTCGGTAACATCGGTAACCGCAACACCGGCGCCCACAAAAATTCCGACAAACTGTTCGTCATTAAAACGCGCCAATTGTTCGATGGTACCTTTTCCGAACAGCACTTCCGTTGCAGCTTGCGCCATTCTTAAATCATCGGCACTGTGTACACGTGTGGTGATATCTTCAGCCAGTGCGCGCTGTAATCCTCTCAAATGTGGCGCTGCCAAATGCTCTGTTTCGATAGCTTCAATTTCTTCGCGCGTCTTTAATGTAAAAATGCGAATGAAGTTACCGGCGTCTTCATCAGCTGCATTCATCCAGAATTGATAAAACTCGTATGGAGTTGTGCGCTTCGAATCCAACCAGATGTTGCCGCCTTCTGTTTTACCGAATTTCGTACCGTCTGCTTTTTTAATTAACGGAGTGGTCAACGCCCAGGCTTCACCTCCGGCTTTACGACGAATTAATTCCGTTCCAGTTGTAATGTTGCCCCACTGATCAGAACCTCCCATTTGCAATTTCACACCGGCATTCTTCCACAAATGATAAAAGTCGTATCCCTGAATTAACTGATACGTAAATTCCGTAAACGACATGCCTTCCCGTTCTTCACCCGTAAGCCGTTTCTTCACGGAATCTTTCGCCATCATATAATTAACGGTAATGTGTTTTCCTGTGTCGCGAATAAAATCGAGAAAAGACAAACCTTTAAACCAATCATAGTTATTTACGATTAAGGCTGAATTACTGCCGCAATTGAAATCGAGAAACTTTTCCAGCTGTTTGCGCTGACAATTCAGGTTGTGTTGTAATATTTCCTCGGATAATAAATTACGCTCCGCAGACTTTCCGGACGGATCGCCCACCATTCCGGTAGCACCGCCCACCAATGCAATGGGCTGATGACCGCATTGCTGAAAATGCAACAAGGTCATAATCTGCACAAGATTTCCAACTCCCAATGAATCTGCAGTCGGGTCAAAACCGATGTATCCGCGAACCTGTTCTTTCGTCAACAGCTCTTCGGTTCCCGGCATTACGTCCTGCAGCATGCGACGCCAGCGCAATTCTTCAATAAAGTTTTTCATCGTGTGTAGTTTAATTTTTTGCGGTAATCAGCGAAAATCGGGGCAAAGATACATCGGCAGACCGAAACACGCGTACGGATTAATTCGTGCAACGTATCTTTACCGCATGATCCTCATTACAGGCGCTACGGGATTGGTGGGTTCACATTTGGCTTTACAGCTGTTGCAGTCGGGCGAACGCGTGCGTGCTCTGAAAAGAAGATCATCCAGTCTGCAACTTATTGAATCCATTTTTGCGCATCACAACGCCAATCATCTATTGCCAGAAATAGAATGGGTAGAAGGCGACTTGCTAAATCTTGGCGCTCTTGAAGATGCGATGCAAGGCATAACAACCGTCTATCATGCAGCGGCGTTAATTTCGTTCGAATCTGCGAAAGAGAAAGAACTATTTCGTGTGAATGCAGAAGGCACTGCCAACATTGTCAATTTGTGCCTGGACCTTGGTATTCAGCACCTGTGTTACATCAGTTCCATTGCTGCCCTAGGTAAAACCACCGATGGATCTTTGGTAACAGAGGACTTACATTGGAAAAAAGATCCGTCCCATTCCGTTTACGCAATTAGCAAATATACTGCTGAGCGCGAGGTATGGCGCGGCATGGAAGAAGGGCTAAATGCTGTTATTCTTAATCCCGGTTTTATTGTGGGCTATGGCAAAAGCAAGCAAGGTAGTTTGCAATTGTTCGATGCATTAAAAAAGAGCGGCTCGTGGTTTACCAATGGCATTACAGGATATGTAGATGTGCGCGACGTTGCCGATGCAGCCATCCGTTTAACGAAAGAGAAAGTCAACGGAAAACGTTTTATTCTCGTAAGTGATAACTTAACCTATCGTGAAGTTTTCGACACCATTCTTAAAACCTGGAATCGTAAAACCACTCCAACATTTGCATCTCCGTTTCTGCTTGGATTGGGCTGGCGTTTAGAAAAGCTGTGGAGCTTTATCACGAAACGCACTCCGCGTATTACGAAAGAAACAGCCCGGGCCGCACATGAAATAAATCGCTTCGACGGAAGTTCGATTACGCGAACCTTAACAAATTTTAAGTATCGTCGTTCAACTGAATATTTACCCGAAGCGGCTGCATACTACCGCCAATAAAGGCTTTCAGATTTTCAAATAGTTTTTTTTACCGGGTGTTGTAACATCTGATTCGACCGAGCCGTCTTATGATCAAAATGCAACAACAACATCCCGAAACTATGAAAACATTAGCTTTAACACTGGCACTCTTATTAGGCATCGCAACAGCTTCTGCAGCTTCTTCCGACCGCGACGGCAACAAAGAATTGATGAAAAAAATCAACACCTGCTTAACGTTCAGCGCAAAAGAACGTAAAGAAGTAGGCGCAGGAACTGCGGTTGTGACTTTCTCCATCAATGATCAAGGACGAGTAAACATCATCAGCATTGATACATCCAACGAAAAACAAAAGGAACTGATCACACAAAAACTGGATCAGTACTACGTACAAAACGCACCGGTCATCAACGACACGTTGTACTCCGTGCAGATTCACTTCGGGCAGTAATCACATCCCGTTCTATAAAAAAACGGACAGCTGTAGCGGCTGTCCGTTTTTCGTTTTTACTAATTTGATTTTTCGGTCTTCGCAGCCGACTTGTTCTTCAGCTCCTCATGGCGTTTTGTCAATTCTGCAATTACTTTATCATAAAGTAAAGCAAACGCTGCAGGATCTGCCGAATAGTATTGTATACTTCGCTCGTATTGTTCCCGACTCACTTTGTGCTTCGTAAAAATATCGTAATACGGGAGCGGCTTACGATTTTCATAACCATCAACCGGATTATTATGAACAGCATCTTGACCCGGTGCAAGCATCGGACCGCGTGAACGTGGAGGCGGTGTTGTCGCACTGATCGCAGCTTCCAACAGGTGAACGTCAGCCAGCACCATAACCATTTTAGATTCTTCAATTAAATCGGCAGGACGTTCGATCTTAGGCACGTTTGGATCCGGTTCGGAACAGCCGAACAGCAGGATTAAAACGAAGAGCGCAATTCCTCTCATGTGTGCACAAAGGTAAGTAAGCGCATTGAGTTGGATGTATCCTTTTTTTCAATTGGTGTTATATCACAAAAATCAACACCATGAGAACGGTACTTGCCACTTGCTTCGCGTTGCAGACATTAGCAACATTTGGTCAATACGAACCCAACTTCTCGATGACGCTCAATCAGCGTTCCTTCCACAATCCCGCGGCGCTGTGTCCGTATTGTCCCGGTTCACCATTCCTTGCTTTGGCACATCGCTACAACGAGCCATTCGGGAATTCGTGGCAAGTTGGCCTTGGAAATGACAACAACGACTTCGTTCGAGGAGCGTGGGATATGTCGTACTCCGGAAGTAAATCAGACCAACACCAATTTACGGGTGCGGGCGTACGTTACGCGGGAAAATTCAAAGTCGGGAATTGGATGAGTAGTGCGGGAATTCGCGTTCGTTACAGTCATTTGCGTTTAGATGGTAATGAATCCGCAACCCCTGCAATTACGAAAAATTCACTTGCATCAGATTTCGGATTATTTGCGACAAATTTGAACGGGACGTATTTCGGACTTAGCATGGGTGATGTAATAAACACCCTTAACGCTAACGCAGATTTTCGTTTCGTGACCGGCACGAGGAAAGATCTTAGCGTACGATGGGATGTTTTACCGGAATTATTGTTGACGTATCAATCGAATCAACTTCGGGGTAACATTATCGTGCCTTTCCGGTTTGCGCATAAACTTGCACTTGGAGTCGGCTACCAAAGAAGCATTACAGGCAACGGAATAGTTCTGCGAACAGGCGTATCCACTAAGATGCTGAAGTGGTTGGTACAAGCAGAACAACATTCGGGATCTTGGGCCATTGAAACCGGATTTGTATTTCGGATCATTTCTTCAGAATGCAATGGAACTTCATGTAACATCCCTAGAACCTGGTATGAATTTGGGACACGCGACTAATCACCTTCCGGTAAATCGATTCCGTCAATGATCTTGTTCACTTCATCTTCAGTACTGCGAAGCTTTTGGCGACAAAACGTAATCAGCTCTGAAGCTCTTTTCACTTTCTTCGCCAAATCATCCAACGGAATGGTTTCGTTCTCAATAGCGCGTGAAATTTCTTGCAATTCATCCATTGCCTTTTGATAATTCAACTCTTCACTCATGTTGTTGCGATTTATTAATCTGTTCTACATTCATTTGCGCCGTTCCATCTTTTAAATGTGCCGTAATTCGGGTTTGCAGTTTCAATTGATCAACGGAAGTAATAATGTCGTCCCCTGCACTCAACCACACAAATCCACGCGATAGTATTTTTTCCGGCGACGCGTGCTTCATTTGAGCTTCCATCACTTGCAATTGATGTTGCTGACGCTCCAACCTTCTGCTCACGTTATCCTTGATCAATTTCAGTTGATCGTCCAACTTTCGATTGGCATCAGCAGCCAATCGTTGCGCAGACCAATTGATGCGCTCACGCAAACGACTTAAACGATTGGAAGCAACATGCAACAGCTGTACCGTTCCTTGTGTTACGGTAATGCCGTGATGTTGAACGCGGATTTCCTCTGCATGCAACCGTTCCTTCGCCGACTGAAAAACTCGAAATGCCAATCCTTCCATCGTCTCTTCGTAATCGCGGTTATGATCAATGATAAATTCCGCAACTTGTGTAGGAGTTTTAAGCGAACTGTGTGCCACCATATCTACAACACTTTCGTTTTTCAAATGACCGATGCCCGTGATGACCGGAATAGGGAATTTTGCAACCGCATGCGCTAACACAAATTGATCAAATGGCAACAGATCGCTTTGTGCACCGCCACCCCGAACAATTACCACCGCATCAAACGATCGTCCCGCTTGCACTTCCTCGAAT
>Ga0315899_10006196_pt1 | contig 12870 bp, 9 predicted proteins | sample LakEriMetagenome_2_FD_203518 | JGI IMG/M metagenome (GOLD analysis project Ga0315899, IMG submission 203518) | Freshwater fungal communities from buoy surface, Lake Erie, Ohio, United States - Buoy 4 MA112 | ecosystem: Environmental > Aquatic > Freshwater > Lake | place: USA: Lake Erie, Ohio...
AGAGTCCACACCTTGCGGTCCTCACCCAAGACTGTAAAGAAATCCAATGCTCTTTGTCCGTGATGGATGATGTTGACCGGATCCTTCAGCTCTATGTGAACTTCAGTTAACCGGTAATCACAATCGACGACACTTTCGATTTCATCAAGTGATTTAAAAGCCGTCCGAGATTTTCGGTAAGCATCTCTTGCTTCTTCATATCGGCCTAGCTCGTATAAACCCATTCCGATGTTGAAGTAATCAATTCCATAGGATTCCTCACGCAAGAACATCTCTGTCATCGCAATGGCTTCTTGATGGCACGCTATGGAGTTTTCATATTGACCTGCCGCAAACCAGTGTCGACCTTGGTCTCGCAGTAGATCATCTAGATCTTCTATTTCAATCACTTTGGCCGCTTCTATCGCTTTGCCCAGAGCTTGCGCTGCATCCTGCCTGCGTTCAAGCCTTTCATAGTTCCTCGATAAACCTATGTTTACTTCGAAGATCTCGCGTTGATACTCACTTTCATTTTCTTGTTCAAAGATTTCCTTTGCAGTCTCACACAGTGCAACTGATTCCTTGAACTTGCCTTGGTCAAATGCAATTCGACCTAAGGCAACATACGCATCAGCTCTTATACTTCCTTCGTTGTTAGCCGCGCGCTGCCACAACTCTTTGCTCACTTCATCTAAGGCTTTTTCTTCAGACACCTCTTCCCTCCTGAGATTGCTCGGTTAATGTGTTTAGATCCACTGACAGGTCAGTGTTTCTACTAGGTTCCCCATACACGACAATAAAATGCGCATGAAGTGCTCGAAGAAGATCTACCTCTTCGAGAAATGAGACGGTTGATACCCACCCGCAGGCACAAATAGCCTGAAAGTAAGTACCTTCAACATCGAAAACAGCGTTTGCATGCTCAATTGACATCGCAAAACCAGGCCCTAACTGGGCTCTTAAATGAAAAGAGACCCGCTACTTCCGGCGGTGTCTTTCATCGCCGGCAGGTTTTCCTTTAGGGCCACCGAACGCGAGTCGTGCATTGCGCGGAGGGCACTAAGCAAGCTAAAGGGCTTATCGCTTAGTTCTTAACCTAAGGAAAAGGTATCAGAGGGGACTGACAATTTCCAAATCATTTGGGAACGAGTTGTACGGCTTGCTACTACATAGCTCTGTGACAAGAGGCTGGTAGTTATCCAGAAAAGCAAACCCCTTTATTGGGCTCAGGTAGGAAGCGAGTAGCGTCTAGGTTTTTGCATCTGGGCATCTGGAGCCAAGAACTATTCTGCTGCGCGATTTGATATTCGGCGTAAAGATAATCAGTCATTTCATCTAGGAATGACTCCTGAGGTTTTCCAAGATGTTTTTCGAAAGATTTTTTCCAGCCAAGACTTTCAATATCTCTTAACAAGTCCACCATACCCTTAAAGCCGATTTTTCCTACCAACCATTCAGTTAGGACTGCACCGTATTTATAAGGAGTGCCATCAGTTGGCAGGTTGTCAGACCAGTCGTTGTAAGTGAGGCGCGGAACAGTGTTCTTCGAAATCCAAGCTTTGAAGCTATCTTTTGTCATCTTTGTATTCCTGTTATCGCCACCATCAGGGAACCAACTTTGCGCACGATGTCGAACGAAATACTCAGGTTCATCTATTGCTGCCATTATGAGTCCGAAATACTCCGCAGATCCCTCCATAAACCAGACTGGGTTCTCGCGGATGTAGTGGTTTCCAGAGAGGTCAAACTGAATTTGGTGAAACCACTCATGTTCTATTCTTGGGAAAAAACTGTCTGTCAAGAAAATTGATGGTTGCAAAAGCACATATGAATGCGTTACAGAAGCAACTGGAGAAAGCTTTGGTGCCAAAATTGGGCGCCAGCTTCCTTCACTCTCGTATGCTGCCGCGTGATAGATGAAATCTCTAATGCTTTGCTCTGCTTGACTGCGGCACCAACTTAATGTGAACTCTGCTGAACGTGGAGCCATCACTTGACATTTCTCGATGATTTGATCTTTCATAGCAAGATTTAGGTAGATCTTCGTGCGAGATACTTTATGAAATCTTTCCCACTGCAAAACTGCATTATCTAACTTGAGCTTTGATCCGGTAACAATCTCTTGAGGGACAGAACTTCCAAACCAATATTCAATCTTGCTCTCTGGCTTGCCTGAAGCTGGACTTGATCGCCACTCATCAAACATCTTCAAGCCCTTCGATCCCGTCTCCTTAAATTTCTCGTAATAGTTCAAGGCAATTGGTTGTTTAGTTGGAGTTGGAGTTGGTTGTTGATTCTGACTACTTGGATCTACAAATGGACGAGGTGGGCGGGCAGCGTGCTGAGTAAAGGTGGGATCTGACTTGGGTGCTGACACCTCAGGAATTGCACTCTTTGACTCTGCGATGACATATGGAATTGCGACCTCTTCGTACCATTTATCTATCTGAATTCCATAAACTTCTTCGAAGGCCACTTCCCAATTTTTCTTTCTGCTCAATTTCCACCAATCAACAAACTTGCCGTGACCATAATCGGCAACTAGAACTTCGGTGAATAGAGCGCCAGCGGTATAGCAAAGTATTTTTGGTTCGGCACAAGTTGTGCCATCTCCCCCGCCGCCTTTTTCAGAGGTAACAACCGCCTTGTGAAGGTCATCTTTGTTTAATGAATGAGGAATTAGTGCTCCTTGTTCAAAGTACGAGCGGCGTAAATTCCCAGTATTTACTCTGTTCATCGCGACAACTGGTTGCTCTGCCATCAGGGCTGCAATTGCGAATCCATAAAAATTCGCAGAACCTTCGACAGCCCAGCCTGGAATTCCCTTTTGACGATCACCGATGATCGAAATTGCAACCGCGTGGACATACTCATGAGCCACAAAACCACGCATTGAAAGTTCATTGCCAGCCTTGATGGATATGTCCTTTTCTTTACCAATGACATAGTAGGTAATCGTTCCGCGAGAATTATTGACCACATCGCCACGACTAGCATTTTCACCCTGTTTGATAATGAATTCTCTATTCCAGCCTGGTATTTCATGACCGTAACGTTTCATTTCATTATTGACCCATTCAACAGAGGCTGGTGATCCCAGAATGATTGGGAACTCCGCTGTTGGCTTGAATTCACTGGACCAAAACCTTGAGGCAAAAGGTATAACTTCCTTGATTAATTCAGCAAAGTTTTGCGGTGCATCGCTTGCAAAAATATATTTGACTGTGGGTTGATAGCTTGAGTTCAAATCGTAAACCCGCTTCACCTCCGCAAGAGCTTTTTCCCGACGGTTTGAAGGAATGGGCACAGCAGATTGAGTAGGCGTTGGTTTCGCCGCCAGTTTTACAACCACACCCTTATTCCAGACAAGTTTTTTGCCTGATTTGATGCAGGTATAAGTCTTGCTCTGATAAACAACTTTTTGGTTCAAAACTTTGCAGGTACTTCCGGGAGTAATCTTCTGGGCAGAAACTGCAGCCACAGGGATTAGGACAACAGAAAGTGCAATTAATACACCCTTGGTAAGACTCCCCCTGATTTGCATTCTAAAAGGGTAATGGGAATATCAACTCTGATGGGGTTTTGAGCAGTCATTTCTGCTCTTGCCTCCCAAACTGGCTTGGCGAAGGTAGGCAAGGAGACATTTACGCCTTCTATTTGGAGTATGCCGCTGTAACCTAAAGATATGAAATCTAGCTGGGGCTTGGGTGCTACTTCGCCATCTAGTGATCCAGTTACTCATTTACTTCATCGATTTACTTATGGGCCAACAAAGGAATTAATCTCGGAAGTTACCAAGATTGGCGCAGATGCTTGGTTTGAAAAACAATTAGATTATCAGGATATACCTGACACCAAAGTAGAGAGCTATCTTGCAAAGTGGGATATTTTCAATTACATCCATAAAGATATGAATTTCTTGTGGCCTTTGGCTGAATCTGAAGGCGACATGAGCAAAGGTCAAATTTTTTATGCAAACCATTTGACGGGCAGAGTACTGCATCTCTATACACTTATTCAGCAAACGCATTCCGAACGGCAAATATTTGAAATGATGGTGGAGTTTTGGCATGACCACTTGAACATTACAACTCTTGGCGATGAAACAAAGGATGGAAATCTTGACTGGCACACCAATGATTGGAATAAGCGAGTAATTCGTCAACATGCTTTAGGAAAGTTCGAAGACTTATTGAATGCTTCGGCATTACATCCAGCGATGATAGTTTTTTTGGATGGTGAATTAAGCACAAAAGAGCAGCCAAATGAAAATTTTGGGCGAGAGTTGCTAGAGCTATATACGGTGACACCAAAATCTGGCTACACCCATTCAGACATCACTAACGCCGCCAAATTGTTTTCGGGTTTGCGAGTGAAATGGCCAGAGCGCTGGTACCAAAGAGGTCCAAGACAAAGACCTGCCGGTAAGACTTTCATAGATATTCCACCGTTTTCAACGATGTTGCATGGAGAGCGTCAAAACTACGGCACTTTCAAAATTATGGGTTGGCAAAAAACTGTCACAACAATTGATCAAGTTCTACCTGCGATCAAGTCACTGCTCAGTTATTTAGCCGCTCATCCTGAGACTGCTAAGGCAATTGCTCTGAAGCTAGGTCGGCGCTTTGTAGAGGATGTACCGTCGCAACAATTCATCAGCGATATCGCTTCTTCTTATACTTCAAGTGGTGGGGATATTAAGGCAGTACTAAAGGCTGTCTATATGCATCCTGATTTCAAGAACGCGGTCGGCAAAAAGTTAAAGCGACCGGGTGAAGATTATGTTTCAGTTGCTCGAGTCTTAAATGTTTGGCCAAACTTCTCGAGAGTGCAAAAATGGAAGGGCATGACCAAAGAGTTTGCTTATCCTGCAGTGGTGCCAGATGAATTAAAGCGCATGGGACATGCACCTTTATCGTGGCCTTTCCCTGATGGTTATCCAGATATTGCATCCAGCTGGGCAAATGCGAATTATCAACTGCTGCGTTGGAATGTTTATGGACACTTTGTCCAAGGTAATACTTGGACCCAACCTTCTTGGGTATCATTACTAGCAATTCGTGAGACAAACTTAGATAAGCAAATAGATCAGGTTGCTCGTTTACTGCTGTTTAAAGAACTAGGTAGCGCGGATCAAGTTTCAGTTCGAAATGCCATAACAAAAGCCTATGGTCCAAATCCCGACATGAATTTTTATCATGCTGAAATCACTGCTCTAATTGCTCGCCTGATTTTCCAACTACCTGTTTGGAGTCTGCGATGATTACAGATGATGCAATTAAGAATTGTCCGGAAGGGCGAGAGGGTTTTTCTCGTCGACAGTTCCTAAGAGGAACTGCTCTTTTCGGTGGCATGACAGTCCTTTCTGCCAATGGAATTAGATACACCTTTGCTGCCACTACTTCTGAAGTACCTGATGTGGTCGTTACTCTGGTGCTTCGTGGCGGATTTGATGCACTAAGCGCAGTTGTTCCAACAGATGAAGATTTAATGCGAAAAGTACGAGGCGATATTTTTATTCCAAATTCAAGCTTGCTCCCTCTTGATCGAGATTTTGGACTTCATCCTGCACTCAAAAAGTTAGTTCCTCTGTGGGATGCTAAAGAACTTGCAATAGTGAACACAATTGGTGCACCTACACATTCACGCAGTCACTTTGATGAAATTTCAGATGTGGCTTATGCCGCATATGGAGAAAAAGACAAGCGAAGTGGTTGGATTGCGCGCTTCTTAGATGTAGCTGGAAGTGGTTCTGTGGTGCAATCGGTCGGAATTGGATCAACTACTAGACAACTAATTGGAGGCAAAGCTGCCCCTGTAAATGTTGAGTCCATAAATAATTTTAAATTGGATTCGATTTATGGATTTAAGGCAGAGGACTTAGCAGGATTTATCGATGAAACTCATGGTCGTTGGACAAATGTTTGGGCGACTCAGGCAAAGTCCACAATCCAAGCCCTGGATCAAATTGCAGCGGCTCGTGCCCAGAAAAGTGTCGTGACTTATCCAAACACGGGAACAGGCCAACGATTTAAAGATGTAGCAGCATTATTAAAAGCAGGAATCGGCGTACGAGCTGTTGACATTGAATTTCAAGGCGACTGGGATATGCATGCAAATATGGGAAATCTTGATACTGGTTGGCTGACCTCATATCTTGCAGATCTTGCTGGATCAATTTCTTCCTTTAGAGAAGATCTTGGCGTTCTCTGGTCCAGAGTCACGGTTGTAACTGTTACCGAGTTTGGAAGAAGAGTGAGCCAGAATCAATCCTCTGGAACAGAGCATGGCTGGGGTTCAAGCACATTTGTTGCAGGTGGTGGCGTAAATGGTGGAAAAATTCATGGAAGGTTCCCTGGGCTAGACAATAAGCAACTTAAAGATGGTGATTTAGTTGTAACGGCCGATTACAGAAGCCTGTTAACTGAGATTCTTACACGTAGAGCGGGTATTACCGCAGATGGTGCATCACAAGTTTTTCCTAATTTCAGACCAGAAGTTCTTTCAGTTATGAAGCATCTATCGGAAACTCCACTTCCAGAGAATTTTCCAATTAATGTACGGAATGCACTTGGAAATGTTGCATATGACAATGATCCATTGCCAACAGCTGCGCCCATTACATCTGCCAGTCCGGCAACTCCAACGGCTGAACCCAGCCCTTCAATTTCACCTACCGCCTCCCCGTCTCCAACTACAAAAAGCGCAAAGAAGACGATTACTTGCGTTAAGAATGGCAAAACCATCAGAGTTACCGGAACAAATCCGAAATGCCCAACAGGTTACAAAATTAAGAAATAACTATCTTAATTTCTCCATTGACTTCAAGTGTGCGATAACTCCTGAGAGGTTCGACGGCAGGTCCGCGGACTACTTGTCCATCTTCTGGGTCAAATACTGATCCATGTGCCGGACATTTCAACTGTGACTCACTCAAAATACATGGTGCTCCTGCATGAGTACATCTAGTATCGAAGGCAACAACTCCGCGGGAAGTTCGCGTTAGCGAGTAATCGGTCGAGATGCCAAATGAATCCTTTAAAGTAAAGATTTTTGTCTGACGCAGCATTAGGTCAGCACTTTTTGCGATAACAACGCCTTCGACAACTGCGGTTTGAGTGGATTGAGGCGTAGAAGCTACGGTTGCACTGGGCTTAGGCGCAGGCGATTTACTTTCATTAATCGCTGTTGGCCTCGGCGTTGACGATGCAATAGCTTTACTTTCAGTCGGCGTCGGCAAGGGACTCTTTGGGTTCGGGGTGAGCGATGATGCCTTTTTGCTCAGAACATCTGTTCTTTGAACAATTGCACCAAGCAGTACCGCCCCCGCAAGCAATAGAAAGACCCGCCGAGAACTCTGCGTCATGACTCAAATCATAATGGTTCAGTCAACTATTTCAGTGACTGTTTAAGGCTTGCTAGCTGATGCACCCACCAGGAACTGCGAGTAAGCAGAAAGCGTTAAGAAGGTTGGGAAGTGATCTTCATCCAAGCAGATCTGTCTAAAGATGGTGACTGCATCATCAAAACGATCAACGCTATTTCGCTCCATGCCTTCCAAGACATCAAACATCATCTGCTCCACCAGGCTATGCGTAACATGACTACCTTCTCTGGTTATCACTTCATAGCGAATCCATTGCCAAATCTGTGATCGGCTGATTTCAGCTGTTGCAACATCTTCCATCAAGTTATCAATTGCTGCAGCTCCCGTTCCGCGGAGCCAGGATTCGATGTAACGCAGACCTACGGCGACATTAGTTCGAACTCCGGCGTCAGTGACATCTCCTCCGATTGATTGGATATCAAGCAATTGATCTGGAGTCACATGGACATCGTCGCGAAGACGATCAACTTGATTCGGTTTCGTGCCAAGAACAGCGTCGAATTCTGCTTGAGCAATTGGAATCAAATCTGGGTGAGCAACCCAAGTTCCATCAAAACCATCTGCTGCTTCACGCGCTTTATCAATCTTGACCGCTTCTAATGCGCGATCTGTAACTTCTTGGTCGCGGCGATTGGGAATAAATGCACTCATGCCACCGATTGCATGGGCCTTTCTCTTGTGACAGGTAGAAACCAATAACTCTGTATAGGCCCGCATAAATGGCACCGTCATTGTGATCTGTGCGCGATCTGGTGTAATGAATTGTCGACCAGAGCCAGCAAAGTTCTTAATAATTGAAAATATGTAGTCCCATCGGCCTGCATTTAGACCGGCGCAGTGATCGCGGAGTTCCCACAAGATTTCTTCCATCTCAAAGGCTGCTGGAATAGTTTCAATCAATACTGTTGCACGGATAGTTCCAAATGGAATCTCTAGGCGTTCTTCGGCATAGGTGAAAATGTTGTTCCACAAAGCTGCTTCTGCGTGTGATTCGATCTTGGCCAGGTAAAAATATGGTCCGGCGCCGCGAGCGATTAGCTCCTTGGCGTTATGGTAAAAATACAGACCAAAATCAACTAAGCCAGCAGTTGTCGGACGTGCGCGATCTTCGGCATCTACAAACAACAAATGCTTTTCCACCATGTGCCAACCACGTGGACGCATAACAATGGTTGGAGGATTTTCATTGGTGATGGTGTAAACCTTGTCACCAGAATCAAATGAAAGTTGTCTGCGAATAGCATCGTACAAAGAGATTTGGCCACCGATGATGTTTTCCCAGGTAGGACTTGTTGCATCCTCTAGGTCAGCTAACCAAACTTTTGCGCCTGAATTCATTGCGTTACATGTCATCTTGGGATCAGTTGGTCCAGTGATTTCAACTCTGCGATCTTCAAGGCCTGGTCCAGGACCAGCTACAAACCAGCCTTCATCCTCGCGGATGTGACTTGTTGATTGCAAGAACTTTGGGCGACGACCATTTGAAAAGTGAGTGCGATTAACCATGCGGTGTGCGAGCAAATCGCTGCGAGTACCAGCGAAGAGTTCGTGAAGTTCTGCGATGAACGCAAGTGCGTCCGAGGTTAGGATTTCATTAAACCGCGGGTGCATTGTTCCTTTGATAGCTATGTGTGACATGAAATTCTCCTTATTTCGTGGGTTAAATGCTTAGTGGAACTGTTCGTTTTCAGTTGATCCTGAATAAGCCAAGGTCGCGCTTTGTGGGTTGAGCGCAGTAGAAATTGCATCAAAGTAACCAGTACCGACTTCGCGCTGGTGTTTGGTTGCTGTGTATCCATCAGCTTCGCTAGCAAACTCGGCTTCCTGAAGCTCAACATATGCGCTCATAGCACGGGCTTTGTAGCCCTTTGCAAGGTTGAACATTGAATGATTGAGCGAGTGGAAACCTGCCAAAGTAATGAACTGGAACTTGTAACCAAGTGCAGCTAAATCTGCCTGGAAACTGGCAATTTGTGCATCGTTTAGATTGCGCTTCCAGTTAAATGATGGTGAACAGTTGTACGCAAGCATCTTGCCCGGAAACTTTGCATGAATTGCGTTTGCAAACTCTCGTGCAACTTCGATGTTTGGCTCGCCTGTTTCTACCCAAATCAGATCTGCATACTCTGCAAAAGCTAATCCGCGAGTAATTACTGCATGCATACCTGGATTAACTCTATAAAACCCTTCACTTGTACGCTCTCCTGTTGCGTACTGAGAATCACGAGGATCTACATCAGATGTTATAAGGTCTGCAGCGAGCGCATCGGTGCGTGCAATTATTAGCGTGGGTACTCCTGCAACATCTGCTGCTAGTCGAGCAGCGTTCAAAGTGCGAACATGTTGCTGCGTTGGAATCAAAACTTTTCCACCCAAGTGTCCGCACTTCTTTTCAGAGGCAAGTTGATCTTCCCAGTGAACGCCAGCGGCTCCGGCTTGAATCATTGATTTCATTAATTCGTAAGCATTCAACGGGCCGCCAAAACCTGCTTCGGCATCTGCAACGATTGGTGCAAGCCAATCAATGCTTGCCGGACCTTCTACCCGTTCGACTTGATCAGCACGCATCAACGCATTGTTGATTCTGCGTACAACGGCTGGAACCGAGTTCACTGGATACAAGCTTTGGTCGGGATAGGTCTGGCCAGAAAGGTTTGCATCTCCTGCAACCTGCCAGCCGGACAGGTAAATCGCCTTGAGTCCGGCCTTTACCTGCTGAACCGCCTGGTTACCGGTAAGAGCGCCAAGGGCAGCCACCCACTTTTCTGTATGGAGCAGATCCCACAGGTTTTCAGCCCCGCGGCGAGCCAATGTCGAGTCTTCGGTAATCGAACCCCGTAGGCGCACCACATCTTCAGCGGTGTAGTCACGCTTGATTCCTGCCCAGCGTGGGTTCACCTCCCAGTCCTTTTGCAATTCTTCTGCGGTCTGAGTGTTGCTTCCGATCTGGCTCTTCATAGCTTGCTCCTTCTTCTCCCGTGAAATACAAGGGTTTTTGCGCCCTTTGCTTGGATAAGTTGAGTATTGGGTAGAAGTTGCCGGGTTGCACGGCTTTTCTGGCAGAAATAACCCAAAGTTTCTGCCAAATAGAACTTCCGCTGTTCTGCTGCGGATGCAAGAATTCAGCATGAGCACTCTAGAGAGCGAATTTGATCCGCTAGTTGTTGGCCGCAGGATTCGAGAGCTGAGAACAAAGAAGGGAATGAACCTTGAAGTTTTGGCGCGTGCAATCGAACGCGCACCTTCACAAGTCTCTGCCATTGAAAATGGAAAACGCACACCACCAATTCAACAATTGCAAAAGATTGCTCAAGCACTTGGTGTGACATTGAATCAATTACTCAATGCCGAAGTATTAAGTGAGCGCTCGGCAAATGAACTAGAAATTGAACGAGCACAGCGTGGTGGACTTTACGCCTCCCTTGGTTTACCAGATGCATTTATTGGGAAAACTGTAAGTAACAGTATTCTCGAAATCATTTTAGGACTTCAACGCGAAGTTGAAAGATTACATTTGCAGCGATCTGCTACCCCTGAAGAAGCACGCCGTGCAAATCTAGAGCTGCGACAAGAAATGCGAAAAATCAATAACTACTTTCCGCACTTAGAAGATGAAGCTCGTACTCTGTTGGCAAAGATTGATTACACTTCTGGTCCACTTTCAGAGCGCTTGACTGCAGAACTTGCGAACAAACTGGGCTTCACCTTGCACTATGTTCAAGATTTGCCAGCCTCAACAAGGGTTATCACAGATGAAAAGAATGGCCGCATCTACTTACCTATGCGCCGAGAAGGCCGTGATGCCAGAACAATTCTTTTGCAAGCACTTGCCGGTCACGTTTTAAAGCATCCAACACCTAGCGATTATCGAGAATACTTATTGCAACGGGTTCAGACAAACTATCTTGCAGGTGCCTTATTGATGCCTGAAGCTATTGCCGTTGATTATCTGCAGAATGCTAAAGAGAAGCGTGAATTATCAGTCGAAGATCTTCGGGATTACTTCGGTGTTAGCTATGAAAATGCGGCTCACAGATTCACAAACCTAGCCACAGTTCATTTAGATCTACCCGTGCACTTCTTAAAGGTGCATGAAAGCGGGGCAATTTCGAAGGCCTATGAAAACGACAATGTGGCCTTTCCTTCAGATGTATTTGGTTCAGTTGAAGGCCAGATTGTGTGTCGCAACTGGAGCGCTCGTAAAGTCTTTACCATTGAGGATCGCTTTACGCCGTACCACCAGTACACCGACAAACCAGCTGGAACTTATTGGTGTACATCAAGAATTCAAAATAGCGCTCAAGGTGAGTTCTCGGTCAGCGTTGGTACAACATTTGAAGCCGTTAAGTACTTCCGTGGAAGAGCTTCTACAACTCGACACAAATCAAATTGCCCAGATCCAACTTGTTGCAGACAAGCTCCTATAGAGTTAGAAAACAAATGGGGCGGGATGATTAGGCCAACTCCTCGCTTGAATTCCAGTCTGCTTGCTGCGATGCCTCAAAATGGTTTTCTCGGAATCGAACAAAGGGAAATTCTTGAATTCTTAGAGAACCAAAACGAGTCTTAATTAGAGTTTAGTAGGCAAAGAGTTAATGCAAAAGGTAAGATTATGACATGAAGAAAATAGTATTGCTTATCATTTCTGCGCTGTTGATTTCAGGGTGTGCAACTACTCCAGAGGCTAACTCTGAGTTCAGTGCAGCGGACCTTAATTTTGCCGAGGAAATGATTCCTCATCACGAGCAAGCGGTTTTGATGTCAGATATTGCATTAACGAATTCAACAAGTGATGAGGTGCTTGCATTAGCTAGAGACATCAAGGCGGCACAGGCACCTGAAATTGAACAAATGAGTGCTTGGGAAGGTGTCCGTCCATCAACACATATGGGACATATGATGGATGGAATGCTCAGCGATGAGCAAATTCAAGAGCTTCGGGATTCTGAAGGTGCCACTTTTGATCGCTTGTTTCTTGAAGGAATGATTGCTCACCATGAAGGTGCGATCAAGATGGCACAGAAGGTAACTACTTCAGCAAACAAAGAGGTTGCTGCCTTGGCTGCTGCGATTATCAAAGCCCAAGAAAAAGAAATCGCGTTTATGAAGGAATTGATTAAGTTCTACTAAAGGTTAAAGCCCAACCCTCAACTAATGATTTGATGAGAGTTGGGCTTTACTCTTGAATTACTTAGCTGCGCCAGCTTCCTTTGCCCCTGGAACTTCTAGAAGCTTCCCAGTTTCAACTTCATAGACATATCCATGAATTGGAATGTTCTTTGGAACCAATGGATGGCGGCGAATACGCTCAACATCTTCAACTACAGCCCTGTTGCGATCTGCGATTGTTAGCCAGTCGATATATGCAGCCTCAGTCGAACCTGGACCTTTACCAACATCGTAGAAACCTTCTTCGCCAAGTGCAGCTGTTTCCAGGCTCTTTGAAAGAAGACCACGCATTACCTCATCAGTGAAGAACTCCATGCCGCAATTGCTGTGGTGGA
>Ga0315899_10006197_pt1 | contig 12869 bp, 12 predicted proteins | sample LakEriMetagenome_2_FD_203518 | JGI IMG/M metagenome (GOLD analysis project Ga0315899, IMG submission 203518) | Freshwater fungal communities from buoy surface, Lake Erie, Ohio, United States - Buoy 4 MA112 | ecosystem: Environmental > Aquatic > Freshwater > Lake | place: USA: Lake Erie, Ohio...
AAATCCTTTTTGTCCTTTGTAAGGTAAATCTTGTCCGCGCTCACTCATGAAATACAAGGTGTTGCCATCAGGAGAAAGCACAGCACCATCTTCAAAATAGCTGGTGTTGATACCACGCCCCATGTTTTTTGGTGTGCCCCATTTCCCGGAACCGCTGCGTTTTGAAACATAAATTTCTCCGCCTCGTGCTTCTTCTGCATTGTTGATGTAAATAAACATTTGTTTGCCATCCGGAGAAATACTGCACGCCGCATCATGTCCTTCCGAATTCACGGAGCCACGCACCAGATTTGCTTCGCCCCAGGTTGACTTTGCAGAGTCCCAAGCACAATCAAAAATATCTTCAAAGTAGCCGCTGTCCGATTCTTTGTCAACTAGTGCCGACTTTCCATCAGGACGACGTGAAGTGAAAATCATCGTTGTACCATCAGCAGTAATGGAAGGACGTTTATCGTCGTACGGACTATTTACAACAGCGCCCAAATTTGTGACAGTAACTTTTTTCGGGGTTGCCATCATTGACTTCGCGGTTTGACACTGATTCAGGTAATAGTCGATTTCTTTCGTCTTTGAAGTATTCGCGGCATTCACTGCTTTTGCTGCAATGTACTCGTTGATGGCATCATCGGTTCTTCCTTTGATTTGGTAACAACGTCCTAACATAAATCGAATTCCCGGATTTGCTTTTTCGTTTAGCGACTTCGCTTTTTCAAACTCCGCTTGTGCTCGGTCCAGATCATCTGTATAAAACAAACATTCTCCTACATGAAAAGCCAGGTTCGCGTCGTTCGGATTAGTGTTCTGAACTTCTTTGTAGAGATTCAATGCTTTCAGATAATCGCCGGCATTGTACGCTTGCGAAGCATTGAATAACTTGACTTCATCGCCTGTTTTGGTAACAACATTTTGTCCTGATAAATTAAATGTAGCCAAGAGTGCCATTAGCACTACAACAATGGAAACGTTCTTCATATGTGGTTTGTGTGATGAACAAATATAGGATTTGCAGCGAAATACAACAAGTTTGTCGCAGTATTCTATGTGTTGATCTGTTGAAGAAACAGCTTCATGCCTTGGTCGATGTCACTGCTAAATCGATGTTTAATATCCTGAGTGAGATACTTTTTCAAATCAACGGTAGGATATTTCTGTTGCCATGCTGCAATAACTTCATCGATATGATCAATTCCAAATGCAAGCGCAGCAATGAATTGTTCCAATATCTGTGCTGTTAATTGTCGTGTTGTTACCCATACCGCAAATGCAAATCCTAATCCGGTGTGTTTGCACCATTCATTGGCAAGGTCGTATTCGTGCGGAAATTTTCCGTTTAACGAGAATGTGCGATCGCCGATAACAACGGCTGCAGTTGTGCCTGTAATTTCGTTTTCAAAACCGGGCTGTGCAGGAATAAATACCGGTTTACTTTTAAAGTGATTGCGAAAAAGTAGTTGCGCCAAACGAACCGAAGTCCGCGACTGATAATCGAGTACAACGGTTGTGATTTCTTCAACAGGTACTTGCGAATACAACATTACTGTCTGAACAGCGCCTACAGCTCCAATACCATAGCCGGGAATAATCGTGGCGTTCGGAACTTGATGCAATGCGCCAACCGGAAGCAATCCGATGTCCGCATTGCCTTGAATTAATTTATCCGCGCACACTGCAGGAATATCTTCGGATACTATTAGCGGTAAACCTTGCTGTACAGCATGCTGAAGTCCATAGATGTAAGGCTTGGTATTGAGATAAGAAACTGCGGAAACACGCACTACTTCGCTCATACCTTTTCCTCTTCTTTCATAGTTTCCAACGTCGCTAATGTTCCCGCAGTTGCACTCAGAATAGGACTTACAATCACTCCAAGAAATGGAATGTACAGCAGCATAGAAAAAATAAAACCATTCCCGATAGCGATTCCCTTATGCTTCCGTACAAATGAAGTTCCCTGACTAACGGATAAACGCTTTCGTTCGAACGTGTAGTCCATCATACTGTATCCCAAAAAATACCAAGCAAGTATCCAAAGGAATGGAATCGTTAACCAACCGATCACCGGAATCCAGGCAACAAATAAACAGGCAACAATGCAAGCTGTTTCTATGATCATGTTACGAAGTGTTACCAAAATCCCGCGACCGATATCTTTAATAAATCGTCCGAAATGAAATGGGTATGCTTTCCCTGTAGTGATTTCTTCTACACGTTCTGAAAGCAGTGCCATTATTGGTGAGCAGAAAATCAATACAATGTACTTAATGTACGATGCAAATAGGAAAAACAACAAACCTTTCAATGCAATACTGGCCACTACGCGAAGAATTGTACCCAACATTCCTGTCCAGTCTTCGCTGGTTGAATCAAGTCCTGTTGCGGTCATTAATTCTTCTGCCAGGTAATCGCCGAGTGCAAAAGTGCTTGCAAAGCCGCCAAGCCACAACAAGGTCAATATTAATGCAGGGTATAAAAAGTAAAGCCAAAGGTTATGTTTGGCTATAAATTCTAAAGCTTTGCCGTGCGAGCTGATGCCTCTTCCTAAATCACTCCAAAATCCCATTCGGCAAAGTTCCATTTAAGGGAACGGTAATGCAAGAGAATTGTGATTTTTATAAGGATGTTGGCGTTTGAATACTAGTATTAATTGGAGTTCAATTCGCTTTAAATTTATAAATCACTCATTATTAGCGCGTTAAATTATGGACTCCTTGCCGATTTTTTAGATAATAGTGTTTCACGTGCCGCGATTTTGTATACCTTTGCCGTCCCAATAATGGGGAAAACTAAATAAATCATTTATGTACCATTACGAAACCGTCTTCATTTTAACTCCCGTTTTGTCTGAGGAACAGGCAAAGGAGGCGGTGGGCAAGTTCCGCAAGCTGCTGAAAGAAGTAGGCGCTACGCTTGCGCATGAAGAATCATGGGGCCTAAGAAAGCTGGCTTATCAGATTCAGAAGAAGTCCACCGGTCATTACTATTTGTTTGAATTCACATCTAAGGATGGCAACGCAGTTGCTGCTTTGGAATTGGCATTCAAGCGTGATGAGCGCATCTTGCGCTTTTTAACCGTTAGCTTGGATAAGCACGCTGTGGCTTTCGCTGAAAAGCGTAAGACCAAGATGAAAGCGAAAAAAGAAAATGCATAATTAACCTACCAAAAGCGTAAGTCATGGCAGAAAATCAATCAGAAATCCGCTACCTGAACCCGCCTTCGGTTGAGGTAAAGAAGAAAAAGTATTGCCGCTTCAAAAAAGCAGGCATTAAGTATATCGATTATAAAGACGCTGACTTCTTATTGAAGTTTGTAAACGAGCAAGGTAAATTGCTTCCGCGTCGTTTAACCGGTACATCCGTGAAGTTTCAACGTAAAGTGTCAACCGCTGTAAAGCGCGCTCGTCACTTGGCATTGATGCCGTACGTAGCAGATCAACTTAAATAATCAGGAGGGACAATATCATGGAAGTAATCTTGAAACAAGACGTAAGAAACTTAGGCTACGCGAATGACGTAGTTAAAGTTCGTCCGGGATTTGGTCGCAATTACCTGATTCCTCGTGGTATCGCTATCCTTGCTGATGCGTCAGCAAAGAAAATGCATGCAGAAAACATGCGTCAGCGTGCTCACAAAGAAGCTAAAATTAAAGCTGAAGCTGAAACGAATGCCGGTAAACTGGCAAACGTTACTGTTAAAGTTGGCGCTAAAGCCGGTGATAACGGTAAAATTTTCGGTTCTGTTACTGCTGTTCAGTTAGCTGAAGCATTGCGTAAAGCAGGTTACGACCTGGACCGTCGCAATATCACTATCGAAAACGAAGACACCGTGAAAACTTTGGGTACTTACAACGCGAAAGCTCGTTTGCACAAAGAAGTAGTGGCAACATTCAAATTCGAAGTAGTATCTGAATAATCAGAATTCAATGAAATAAAAACGGCGGTCATGAAAATGATCGCCGTTTTTTTATCCACCACTTGATCGTTCTATTCGTAACGTAATGCTTCTATCGGATCTAACTTAGAAGCTTTAACAGCAGGATATAATCCGGAAATAAGTCCTACTGCAAGACAAATTCCAAGGCCCAGCATTATCCATCCCCACGGCATTATAAATGCACTATCAAAAGCTGCGCTAACTCCAAGTCCCAGCAACAAGGCCAGTAAAACGCCCATCAATCCTCCCACTTGGCAAATTACCACAGCTTCCACCAAAAACTGATTTCGGATATCGCTGCGTGTAGCACCTAAAGCTTTTCGTGTACCAATTTCCCGTGTACGTTCGGTTACACTTACGAGCATAATATTCATCAATCCTATTGCAGCCCCTAATAATGTAATAATGCCAATGATCGTCGCACCGGCAGTTACGTAACTAAGGTTATCGATTAAAGTGGCAGCAATGGTGTCGCTCTTGGTAATTTCAAAATTATCATCCGCACCAATTTCACATTTGCGAATAATTCGAAAAATTCCGGTGGCTTCTGCTATGCTCATTTCCATTAATGCTGCGTTTTCTGCAAGCACATTTATGGTAAAGGTCATGTCGGGACGCGAGAAATATTGTCGCACATTTTCAACCGGCAACAATGCAATCTTATCGCCTCCAAACCCCATGCTGGCGCCTTTGGACGCTAATACACCAATGACACTATACTTGCCCGAGCCAACACTAATCACTTGCCCTATCGGATCTTCATTTTTGAATAATTTTTTAGCCATGTCGGCTCCAAGTACCGTCACATTCGCGCCATCCAGAATTTCGTTAGCGGTGAAATTTCTTCCCTGGCTCAAACTGTATCCGGAAGTCTCAATATAATTTTCATCCGTACCGAATACTTGCACATTGGGATCCGTCTTGATCGATTTGTATTTCAAGGTAGCCGCCATCGAAGCCATCGTTGAAACCGAAACGGTGCCGGAGAAATTGTAACGTTCTTTAAAATCCATCGCTTCACGGTAGGTGATGCTGCGATAGCGTTTGGGTTGTTTGCCTCCTCGTCCGATACGAATCACGGTTTCGCGATTACGAATTGTAAATGTATTGGCGCCCATGCTGGAGAAATTGCTGTTCAACGCGGCTTTGATAACGTCGATAGCCGTTAAAGTCCCTACCAACGCGGCAATTCCAAGGGAAATGATTAATGCAGTCAGAATTGTACGCAGCATTTGACCCTTAATGGCGTTAAGAGCTATGCGTATATTTTCTTTCAAATGCGATTGCATAGTTTCAAAGGTAGGTATTTGATTTCGCCCTGTTTCCCCGAAATACCAAAAATGCGGTATTGCGGGAGTTATGAGCCATGAAATCAGCTAAATTTGTTCTCCTTAAAAACGTCATACTTAAACCAAATTTTGCTCATATGGCATTTGATATTGAAATGATTCGCGAGGTGTACAAAAACCTCCCTTCGAAAGTAGAAGCCGCTCGTAAACTCGTTGGGCGTCCGTTAACGCTTTCCGAAAAAATATTGTATGCGCACTTAACCGGCGAAATGCCTGCAAAGGCTTTCGAGCGTGGTAAGGATTATGTAGACTTTAATCCGGATCGTGTGGCGATGCAGGATGCTACTGCGCAAATGGCGTTGTTGCAGTTTATGCAGGCGGGACGTAAAAAAGTTGCGGTTCCTTCTACTGTGCATTGCGATCACTTGATCACGGCAAAAGTTGGTGCTAAAACAGATTTGGAAGTAGCGAATAATGAGAGTAAAGAAGTGTACGATTTCCTCGCTTCTGTTTCCAATAAATACGGAATCGGTTTCTGGAAGCCGGGTGCAGGAATTATTCACCAGGTAGTTTTGGAAAATTATGCGTTTCCGGGCGGTATGATGATCGGAACTGATTCGCATACGGTAAATGCCGGCGGATTGGGTATGGTGGCTATTGGTGTTGGTGGTGCAGACGCATGCGACGTAATGGCCGGATTACCTTGGGAACTTAAGTTTCCGAAGTTGATCGGTGTAAAATTGACCGGCAAATTAAGCGGATGGGCTGCTCCGAAAGATGTGATCCTGAAAGTTGCGGGAATTTTAACCGTTAAAGGTGGAACCGGTTGCATCGTTGAATATTTCGGTGAAGGTGCAATTAACATGAGCTGTACCGGTAAAGGCACAATTTGTAACATGGGTGCTGAAATCGGTGCAACTACTTCAACATTCGGTTACGATGCCTCAATGGAGCGTTATTTGCGCGCAACAGGACGTAATGAAGTTGCTGATCTTGCAAATGGCGTGAAAGAACATTTAACAGCTGACGCGGAAGTTTATGCAAATCCTGAAAAATATTTTGACCAGGTAATTGAAATTAATTTGTCGGAGTTGGAGCCGCATCTGAACGGCCCATTCACTCCGGACTTGGCTACTCCGATCAGCAAGATGAAAGAAGTTGCTGCTGCTCAGGGTTGGCCTACAAAAGTTGAAGTTGGTCTGATCGGTTCATGTACCAACTCTTCCTACGAAGATATTTCCCGTGCTGTTTCTATTGCTCAGCAAGTAGCTGATAAAGGTTTGAAGACAAAAGCGGAATACTGCATCAACCCGGGTTCTGAACAAATTCGTTACACTATCGAACGCGACGGATTCCTGAAGATTTTTGATAACATCGGTGCAACTGTGTTTACGAATGCATGCGGACCATGTATCGGAATGTGGGATCGCATGGGCGCAGAGAAGCAAGAGAAAAACACGATCGTACATTCGTTCAACAGAAACTTTGCGAAGCGTGCTGACGGTAACCCGAATACATTCGCATTTGTCGCTTCTCCTGAATTAGTAACCGCGCTTGCTATTGCCGGTGATTTAACGTTCAATCCTGCAACCGATTTCCTGATCAACGAAAAAGGGGAGAAGGTGAAGCTGGATGAACCTAAAGGTGATGAGTTGCCGACACGCGGTTTCGCAGTTGAAGATGCCGGATATCTAGCACCTGCAGCTGATGGAAGCAATTTGACGGTGAACGTTTCTCCAACTTCTGATCGTTTGCAATTGTTGGATCCATTTGATGCATGGGAAGGTGTTGACTTGAAAGGATTGAAATTGTTGATCAAGGTTAAAGGCAAGTGTACAACAGACCATATTTCAATGGCAGGTCCTTGGTTGAAATATCGTGGCCACTTGGATAATATTTCCAATAACATGTTGATTGGTGCTGTGAATTTCTTCAACGATAATACAGACAACGTAAAGAATCAGTTAACCGGTGCGTACGAAGGTGTTCCACAGGTGCAGCGTGCTTACAAGGCTGCTAAGGTGGGATCTGTCGTAGTAGGTGACGAAAACTACGGTGAAGGTTCATCTCGTGAACATGCTGCGATGGAGCCTCGTCACTTGGGTGTTCGTGCAGTATTGGTGAAATCATTTGCACGAATTCACGAAACCAACCTGAAGAAGCAAGGCATGTTGGCATTAACATTTGCCGATAAAGCTGATTACGATAAAATTCAGGAGAATGATACCATCGATATTATCGGTCTAACTTCATTCGCTCCGAATGCGCCATTAACACTGGTGTTGAATCATGCGGATGGTTCTTCTGATGAGATCAAAGTGAATCATTCGTACAACGAGCAGCAAATTGAGTGGTTCAAGGCCGGTGGTGCGTTGAACATCATTCGCGCGAACGTTAAAGCGTAAATACACAAATCAAATTGTAGAAAAGCGAGCAGTAATGTTCGCTTTTTTTATTTTAGTACCTCCATGTCACGTTTTACACAATTTTTGATTTTCTTCTTTTGCGGCTTAAATCTTGCCGGGCAAACTGGTGCCTATAAGTCTAAACGTGATTCATTAATTACGTATCGTAATACGACGGATACCAACTACATTAGAAAATATCCGAACCGTTTAATTCTGACTTTGTATCAATCTTATCGTCAATACGACATTCGGTTTACGCAAAACTTATTGCAGGATACATTAGGATTATCTGCACCACGCTTGATTGCGGATGCCAATGTTGTTACCGGATTAACAGTGGATTTCGATAAGATTACTTTTTCATTCGGATTAAAATCTACACCTCCAACTGCTGATCAAATTGCACAAAAAGGGAATACAACTTACCGCACATTTTCTTTGTCATTAAGTGCATATCGTTTCCGTTTCGAGGGAGCATTCCGTCGTTACAAAGGATTTTACGATATGGCACCTGCTCGATTCGATACGTTGAACAATAAATATTATCAACGTCCGGATCTGGATGTGATGTCATTTCGATTGAGAACTTTGTACATCTTTAATAAACGCAAGTTCTCGTACAACGCTGCTTATTTCAATACACATCGGCAGATTAAATCGTCAGGAACATGGCTGGCGGTTGGAAGTTTTTACAATTACAATGTAGCGTCCGACTCGTCTATCATTCCATACAATGCACGACCATTTTATGGAAATTGGAATAGCATGAATCAATACGGTGTAATTGGAATTTCTGCAGGTGTTGGCGGCTCATACACTCTCGTATTATTTAAACGATTGTATGCCAACTTTACACTCATTGGTGGCCCGGATTTTCAGCATAGAACAATGGTGAGTGAAGAAGATGCGTTAACGAAAAAATACTGGAGGACCGGTTATGCTGGCGATACACGCATTGCTTTAGGATTAAACTCCAAAAACTTTTTCATGTCGTTAACGTATCGTCAGGAATACAATTCGTATCAGTTAACCAATTTCAGAATTGAACCACGTTTTATTTCGGTGGATTTCAACATCGGTTATCGCTTTCCATTTAAAGAACGGAAATGGGTAACTCGACTGAAATCCAATAAGTGGTACCAGTTGTTGTAAGCACTTGTTTTTGCTACGTGTGTTCAATAATGTAGCGTGCAACCTTCTCCATCAAATGTGTGCGGTCTTTACCCAGTACATTATGCAGATGTAGCGGATAAACAAAGTAATCTAGTTGAACGCCTTTATCCACGCATGTTTTGAGGTACGCCAAACTGTGTTGCCAAACCACAACATCATCAGAAGTGCCATGAATCAGTAGTAGATTTCCTTCTAAACGATCGGCGTAACGAAACAAACTTGAGTTTTTATAACCATCCGGGTTTTGCTCCGGCGTGTCCATGTAACGTTCTGTATACATGATTTCGTAATAACTCCAGTCAATTACCGGACCTCCTGCTACACCTGTTTTATATAGTCCGGGAGTTCTTGTCATCAACGAAGTTGTCATAAAACCGCCATAGCTCCAACCGTAAACCGCCATGCGTTTTCCATCAACGTAGCTTAAGGTTCGTAAATATTCATTCCCTTTTTTCTGGTCAGCGATTTCTTCGTCACCTAAATGTCTGAAGGTTGCCTGTTCAAATTCCTTCCCGCGATTTTCACTTCCACGTCCGTCAACAGTGAACACAACAAAACCTTGTTGCGCCATGTAGTACAGAAATAAATCACTTCCACCTAACCACGATTTGGTAATTAATTGTGCGTTGGGGCCGTTGTATACGTAGGTTAGAGAAGGATATTTCTTCGTGGAGTCAAAATCTGCCGGTAAAAACATTCTGCACCATAAATTCGTTTTTCCGTCCGCAGCTTTTATCGTGAATAATTTCATGGAACAGGCTTTGTAATCTTGCAGCGGATTACGAGACGTTTTTAAATTGTTAATCAGCTTCCCACTATTGTTATATACATCTATTTCTCTTGGAGTTTCCGGAGACGAAAAGTTGGAAATGAAATGGGTGTACGAATCATTGAAAGTTGCACGCACTACACCATTTGTTCTGCTGATTGGCATATTGGTGGCGTCTGCAATTTTCAATTTGTAAATCACTCGGGTAATATCACCAAACGGAACACCTTCGTAATAAGCGAATTCGCCTTTAGCATCAACACCAAAAAAGTCGGTAACAATAATTCCTCCTGTACCGCCCGCTTGTTGAGTCGGAGTAAGCTTACTAACTACTTGGCCTTTTGTATTGTACAAATACAATGCATTACATCCTTCGGTTTCGCTTTGCCAAATAAACTGATCGAGACGACCCGGCATGAATACCATGGGATGTAAAGGTTGAACATACTTTTCGTCTTTTTCTTCAAAAATGGTTTCTTCGAATAATCCTGTGCCTGCATTATAGCGGTTCATTTTTAAATGATTCTGATCACGATTTAACACAGCTATATAAATTGCTGCATTATCCGGTGTCCATGCTACATTGGTAAGATATTGTTCTTTAGGTTCTCCGGTTTGAATCGTAGTTTGTTTTCCGGTTTCGACATCATAAACAATTAATGTAACCTGATGACTTTTCGCTCCCGCCATGGGATATTTTATTTGACGTGATCGTGCCGGCTGTTCACCAACTTCAATAATCGGATAATCCGTTACCATGGTTTGATCCATGCGATAATACGCCAGATAGCGTCCATTCGGAGACCAAAATGTTCCTTTGTGAATACCAAACTCATCACGGTGCACACTTTGACCGTTTACAATGTTTACATCTGCGTCGTTAGTTATCGGAATTATTTGTTCGCCTTTTGCAATAAATAAATTGTTTCCGGACGTAAATGCCATTGTACCTGTCGGAGCTTCGTCGAAGTTCGCTGCACCCGCCGGTAGAGCAGGAATTCGTTGAGCAGTAACTTTTTTCGTTTTGGTGTTGTAACGCATTTTGTATGCGCCGTTGTCGTACGTGAATTCTGTTGGTGTAACCCATGTCAGAAACGGCATGTATTCCAATAATTCTGCTCCCTGAAGTTTTAACGCTGCCGTCTTTTCATTCAGTTCATTTAACGTTACCAGTTTTTTTGCGGCACTTTTTGAATCCGCATCATTAACCATTACCGTAAAACGGCTGTCAATAACATCAACGTAGGAATATTGTTTTCCTCCCGGAAGCCAACTTAATTGCGATAAGCCCTGAGGCGAAAGTTGACCGCGTTTAAGAATGATATCCGAAGTGGACAACATCTTCTGTTGTGCAATGGACACAACATAAAACAATACCAAAGTAAGCGTGAGAAAACGTTTCATAGTTTTTTATAATGTGATGATTCCTTCAATTTTTGATGCCTGCTCGTAAATCGCAATAACACTTTCCGGACTAAGCATGACTTCTTTTGCCGTAATACCGGTGTATTTTCCCTTGGAAGAAGGCATAGTTGAAATTTCCGCATTTTCAGAAAATAAAGCTTCTACCAGCGCCATATTGCGATTGTCGGAAGTGATGATGAACTTAAACATATACAGCTTCGGCCAATCTTTATCTTCTTGTAATTTTTTCAGTAAATCTGAAAAGTCAATGTTTGCCATGTTATAAATATCCTCCTAATTTTCTACGATCTCTTTTTGTCGGACGACCTTTTCCCGTGTAGAACACAGAAGGTATCACCTCTTTCGCCATTTTTAATTTTTCATATTCTTCTGCCGGAGTTAAGTCCTCCATGTACTTAATGACCAAGGGCGCGCCCACTCGGGATGTAGGAAAATCAATAACACGCACGGTTCTTGTAATTATTCCCGATTTAAACGAAATAATATCGCCTACATTCAATTCTTTGGAAGGTTTTGCGAGCTGATCTTTCCACTTGATTTTACCTCCTTTAACAGCAGTCGCGGCAAGTGTACGCGTTTTGTAAAGTCGCACACACCATAACCATTTGTCTATTCTGTTATTGGCTTCCAAAGCAATCCAAAGGTAAGCACTTTACTGCGGGTTTGTTGGATTCGCAAGAAGCGGTACTTTTACCTTATGGTAATTTATAATCCTAAAGATTGGTTTAAGCTCATTTTTGCGTTTCATAAGAGTGATACGTTCCGCATGTTAATACCGGCATTGTTCACGATTGCTATTGTGTGCTTCGGAATAGTGTATATCGAAATTGAAGTTTGGCACATGAAATACAAGAGCACGATCGCGATGCATTCGTTGCTGGGTTTTGTTATTTCATTGTTATTAGTCTTTAGAACAAATACCGCATACGACCGCTGGTGGGAAGGGCGAAAAATGTGGGGCGCGTTCGTAAATCATTCGCGCAGTCTGGCTACTAAAATTGAAGTAGCTGTTGATTCTTCGATGGAAGAGGAGCGTGTCCGAATGAACGCGTTGTTGTGTAATTATTTCCTTGCTGCGAAAGATCATTTGCGTGGTGTGAGAAGCAGCAAAGAATGGAAAGTTGTTGCGGGTGTTGACAATGATAACATTGTGCAGGCGGATCATGTTCCAAATAAAATCCTTTTGGAGCTTAGTCGCGAAATTGAAGCACTTCGAAAGTCAGGTAAAATTTCAGATGTACAGTGGCTCAGCATGCAGGATGAACTGCGCATGTACAGTGAATCGCTGGGTGCATGTGAACGAATTCGCTCTACGCCAATACCTTATTCGTATAGTTTGTTCATCAAGAAAATCATTTTCCTGTACACGTTAACCATGCCATTCGGCTTTGTTACCGATTTCGGATATTGGACGATTCTGGTTACCACATTTATTTTCTATGCATTTGCCAGTCTCGAGTTGATCGCAGAAGAAATTGAAGATCCGTTCGGAACAGATGCCAACGATTTACCAACCGATGATCTTGCTTTGAAAATCGGCAAACAAATCGACGATATTTTTAAGGTTTAGTGTGTTAAGCTGAATCGTTCGGTAGCCATTTCTTCAATGGCTTTGCCAATAGCCAAACATGCAGTAGCTGCAGGACTTGGTGCATTTAGCACGTGAATGGCGTTGCCGTGATATTCGATTTTGAAATCGTCTATCATGTTGCCTTCCGGTGACAATGCCATCGCGCGCACTCCGCAACGACTTGCAACAATATCATCTTCTTCTAAAGTCGGAATAAGTGTTCGCAATCGTTTTAGAAAAAATGCTTTGGAGAATGCACCACGATATTCGTCCCAACCGAATTTTAAATTCTTGCCAAAAAATTT
>Ga0315899_10006198_pt1 | contig 12869 bp, 12 predicted proteins | sample LakEriMetagenome_2_FD_203518 | JGI IMG/M metagenome (GOLD analysis project Ga0315899, IMG submission 203518) | Freshwater fungal communities from buoy surface, Lake Erie, Ohio, United States - Buoy 4 MA112 | ecosystem: Environmental > Aquatic > Freshwater > Lake | place: USA: Lake Erie, Ohio...
CGTCGATGGCGCCATGTTCGTTCTTGGCCTGGGTGAAGGCCTCGACGGTGGAATTCCAGTCGCCCACATTGCCCACCGAGGCGTAGAAGGTGTAGCCCTTCTCTTTTTGCTCGGCGAGCCACTTGCTGTAGTCACGCGTGGGCCCGCAGCCGGCGATGACCTTGAAACCTTCACGGTGCAGGCGCTGGCAGATGGCGGTGCCGATGCCGCCCATGCCGCCGGTCACATACGCAATTTTTTGACTCACTGATTTTCTCCTTGAAGGGTCACTGGGATGGGGGTGGATCTTTGTACGCTGCTCAGACCCGTTCAACAGCGAGGGAAACCCCCATGCCACCGCCGATGCACAGCGCGGCCAGGCCCTTGCTGGCCTGACGACGCTGCATCTCGTGCAGGAGGGTGACCAGGATGCGGCAGCCCGAGGCGCCGATGGGGTGGCCGATGGCGATGGCGCCACCGTTGACGTTGACGCGGGCGGGATCGATGTCCAGGGCCTTGTTGACGGCGCAGGCCTGGGCCGCGAAGGCCTCATTGAGCTCGAACAGATCGACGTCCTGGGCCTTCCAACCGGCGCGCTCCAGGGCCTTGCGCGAGGCGGGCACGGGGCCCATGCCCATGGTGGCCGGATCCAGGCCCGAGGTGCCGAAGGCGACGATGCGCGCCAGGGGCTTCAGACCCAGAGCCGCCGCCTTGCGCGCGCTCATGACGACCACGGCAGCGGCGCCGTCGTTGATGCCCGAGGCATTGCCTGCGGTGACCGAGCCGGCCTTGTCGAAGGCCGGACGCAGACCCGCCAGTGCTTCGCCACTGGTTTTCTTGTTGATGAATTCGTCGGCGTCGAAGACGAGCGGATCGCCCTTGCGCTGGGGGATGGAGACGCCCACGATCTCGTCCTTGAATTTGCCCGCGTCCTGTGCGGCGGCGGCCTTGTGCTGGCTGGCCAGGGCCAGGGCGTCTTGCATGTCACGGCTGATGCCGTGGGCCTTGGCCACGTTCTCGGCGGTGATGCCCATGTGGTACTGGTTGTAGACGTCCCACAGGCCGTCGACGATCATGGAGTCGACCATCTTCCAGTCGCCCATGCGCTGGCCGTCACGCGAGCCCATGAGGACATGGGGCGAGGCGCTCATGTTTTCCTGGCCACCGGCGACCACGATCTCGCTATCGCCATAGGCAATGGACTGCGCGGCGAGCATCACCGCCTTCAGGCCCGAGCCGCACACGGCGTTGATGGTCAGACCCGGCACTTCCTGGGGCACGCCGGCCTTCATCAGGGCCTGACGCGCCGGGTTCTGGCCCGAGCCGGCCGCGAGCACCTGGCCCATGATCACTTCACCGATTTGCGCTGCATCGAGCCGGGCACGGGCGATCGCCTCGCGAATAACGGTGGCGCCCAGATCAGGTGCGGCCACCTTGGCCAGCGAGCCGCCGAACTTGCCGACGGCGGTGCGGGCCGCCGAGACGATGACGATGTCTTCCATGAGGGTCTACTCCTATTGAATGAATTTCAGGCCCGGGCCTTGACGTAGCGACCGGGCGCGGGCTCGATGGCCTTGTACTTCGTGCTGCCGTAGGTCTTGGGCGCCGCCACCTGCTTGCCCGCCAGGGGCTTGAGCCAGGCGTACCAGTCGGTCCACCAGCTGCCCGGGTGCTCCTTGGCACCGGCCAGCCAGGCCTCGTGGGTCTTGGGCAGCTTGGCGTTAGTCCAGTACGAGCGCTTGTTTTTAGCGGGCGGGTTGATCACGCCGGCGATGTGGCCCGAGGCGCCCATGACGAAACGCTTGGGGCCCGGCAGGTGCTGCACGCTGGCATAGGCACCGCCGATCGGCACGATATGGTCTTCGCGCGAGCCATAGATGTAGGCCGGGATGTCGACCTTGCGCAGGTCGATCTTCTCGCCGCACACCGTGGCCTTGCCCGGCTTGACCAGATTGTTTTCGAAATAGGTGTTGCGCAGGTACCAGGCGTACATGGGGCCCGGCAGGTTGGTGGAGTCGCTGTTCCAGTACAGGAGGTCAAAGGGCGGTGGGGTCTCGCCCTTGAGGTAGTTGCCCACCACGTAGTTCCAGACCAGTTCGTTGGGGCGCAGGAAGCTGAAGGTGGAGGCCAGATCTTGGCCTTTGAGCAGACCGCCCTGGGCCATCTGCTGCTCGCGGAACTTGACGAAGTGTTCGTCGATGAAGACATCGAGAATGCCGGTGTCGCTGAAGTCCAAAAAGGTGGTGAGCAAGGTGACCGAGGCCACCGGCTTCTGACCGCGTGCAGCCAGCACGCCCAGCGCGGTGCCCAGGATGGTGCCGCCCACGCAAAAGCCCAGTGCGTTGATGTCCTTGGCCTTGGCGATCGACTGGACGGTCTCGATGGCGCGGATCGCGCCGCTGCCGATGTAGTCGTCCCAGGTGACGTTGCGCATTGATTCATCCGGGTTGCGCCAGCTCACGAGGAAGGTGCGATGGCCCTGGGCCACCAGGTGACGCACGAAGGAGTTCTCGGGCTGCAGGTCCAGGATGTAGAACTTGTTGATGCAAGGCGGAATGATCAGGAAGGGACGCTCGTAGACCTTGGCCGTGCTGGGCTTGTATTCGATCAGTTGGAACAGCTCGTTTTCGTAGACGACTGCGCCCTCACTGGTGCCGACATTGCGACCGACCTCGAACATGCTCTCGTCGGTCATGGACAGGTGGCCCTGCTGAATGTCCTTCCACATGTTTTGCAGGCCACGCGCAATGCTCTCGCCATGGGTGTCGAGGGCTTTTTTCTGAGCCTCGGCGTTGAGCGCCAGGAAGTTGCTCGGTGCAGACGCCGCGAGCCACTGTTCGACCGCGAAGCGCAGGCGGGTCTTGGTCTTGTCGTCGGCCTCGGTGGCCTCGACCAGCCCCAGCAGCGTGCGCGCATTGAGCAGGTAGACCGACGCCGAGAACGCGGACATGGGGTTGTGCGACCAGGCATCGCCGGCGAAGCGACGATCCGTGGCGCCGGGGTTGGCGTTCAGGCCCTGGTTCCACAACTGCGTGGCCTCGCGCACATAGGCCTCTTGCAAGGACTGAAGTTTGTCGCTGTAGAAGCCCATCGCGGGCAACTGGCAGGTGGATGCACCCGGTGTGCCACTGCTCATGGCCTGGAAGGATTCCAACGCCTTTTTCCAGCCCTCTCCGAGGTTTTGCTGGAACTGGCTGGCAGCCTTTGTCCAATCTGCTTGAGAATCCATGGTGCTTGGCTCCTGGCCTGAAAATCCCGCGAAGGATGAAGTATCCCATTAGCCTTATGGCGATCCAAGCTTCACGGCACCCTTTCCATGTACCTCATCGCAATCGGCTGGCTCTACGTCGCGCTCATGATGGCCGTCGCGGAGGCGAGCAGTACCAACGGCTCGATCCTGGGGGCCGTGATCACTTTTTTACTGTACGGATTAGCACCTACCGCCCTGGTGATGTACGTGCTGGGCACGCCCGCGCGCAAGCGGGCTCTGAAGGCCCAGGAAGCCGCGCTGGCTGCCCAAGCCGCCCAGGAGGGGCCGGCCGGCGCGCCCGCCTCAGCGCAGCCAGATGCTGGCCGCGAGGCGGCCGCTGACGCGGTCGCGCCGGTGCGAAAAGAACCTTGAGGGCTGGGAGACAGTGCACCAGGGGGTGCTGCCGTCGTTGCCGTGCATACGATCCGGCGCCAGGCCCAGTGCCTGCAGACGATGACGGGCCAGGCCCGGCAGATCGGCCAGCCACTTGCCCGTGAAGGCGCCCGGCCTGAAAAACGCCACGCAGGCGGCATCGTGGGCTGCGTAGGCGGCCCGAACCTCATCCCCCACCTCGAAGGCATCGGGGCCGATGCAGGGCCCCAGCCAGGCCTGGGTGTGGGCCGGATCCAGGGCTTGCATCGCCGACTCGAGCACACCGTGGCCGCCCTGCCCCAACAAGCCACGCCAGCCCGCATGGGCCGCCGCGACGCGAGCGCCACGCGTATCGGCCAGCAGCACCGGCAAGCAGTCCGCCACCATGATCGTGCAGGCCACACTGCGCGCCTGCGTGTGACAGGCATCGGCCTGCACGCCGTCGGGGGTGCTGGCATCGAGCTCGAGGGTGTCTACCCCATGCACCTGCCGCAGAAAGACCGGACGCACCCCCAGGTGCTGCGCGTAGCGCGCGCGGTTGGCGGCGACGGCAGCGGGGTCGTCGCCGACATGGTCACCCAGGTTCAGGCTGTGCCAGGGCGCCGCCGAGACGCCGCCCTCGCGCGTGCTGCACACGGCGCGTATGCCCTCACCCACCGGCCACTGCGGCACCAGCACCTGCATGGTCAGGCTTCGTTGTCGGGGCAGCTCGAAGGCTGGGCCTGCTGGAAGGCCGGCAGCGCCATGCAGGCGTCGAAGGCACTCAGGGTGCGCGGCAGGCCCGAGAAGTCGACGTTGAAGCGCTGGCCGTTGAAGATCTGCGGCACCAGGATGCAGTCGGCCAGCGTGGGCGTATCGCCGTAGCAATAGCGGCCCGCCGGGTACTGCGCGAGCTCGCGCTCGAAGGTCTCCAGGCCCGAGCGCACCCAGTGCCGGTACCAGGTGTTTTTGGCTTCTTCGTCGACCTTCAGGTCACGCACCAGGTACTTGAGCACGCGCAGGTTGTTGATCGGGTGAATCTCGCAGGCGATGGACTGCGCCAATGCGCGCACCCGCGCGCGCCCGAGGGCATCGGGCGGCAACAGCGGCGGCTGCGGATGCACCTCGTCGAGGTACTCGATGATGGCCATGGACTGCGACAAACGCTCGCCGTCGTCCAGCACCAGGGTCGGCACCAGGCCGGCCGGGGCGACCGCCTGGTAATCTGGCTTCTTGTGCTCGCCCTTGACCAGGTGCACCGGCACGTAGTCATACGGCAGACCCTTGAGCGCCAGGGCGATGCGCACGCGGAAAGATGCCGAGGATCGGAAGTAGTTGTATAGCTTCATTTAGCAAGCATAAACCGCCCGTTAAGGGCCCGGGCCGATCCAGTACAGTCATGCACCGGCCGCCCTCGCGCCGCGCCAGAAGAACAAAGGAAGGTTGATATGAGTTTCGTATTTCCCCCGCCTGCCCCGGTGTCGGTCCCCGTTGTGGGCCGTACCGAACGCTTTCCGGTCGCCCGCGTCTACTGCGTGGGGCGCAACTACGAAGAACATGCCAAGGAGATGGGCTTCACCGGCCGCGAGCCGCCCTTCTTCTTCTTGAAGCCAAGCGACGCGGTGGTGGTGATTGACGCGGGCCAGACCGGCGCCATCCCCTACCCCCGCCAAACCCGTAACTTGCACCACGAGATCGAGCTGGTGGTGGCGATTGGCACCGGCGGTCGCAACATCCGGGCCGCCGACGCTTTCAAGCACATCTTCGGTTACGCCGTGGGCCTGGACATGACCCGCCGCGACCTGCAAGGCGAGATGAAAAAACAGGGTCGCCCCTGGGAGATCGGCAAATCCTTCGACCACTCGGCCCCGATCGGCCCGATCACGCCCGCGGCGCAGGCCGGCGCCATCGAGAAGGCGGCCTTGTGGCTGCAGGTCAATGGCCAGGACCGCCAACGCAGCCACGTCGCCAAGTTGATCTGGAACATCGCCGAGACGATCGAGCACCTGTCGGCGGCCTGGGACCTGCAAGCCGGCGACCTGATCTACACCGGCACGCCCGAGGGCGTGGCTGCCGTGGTCACCGGCGATCAGATGGTCGGCCATGTCGACGGCCTCACGCCGATCACCGTGAACGTGGGCCCGGCCTGAAGGCCCGGCGACGACCCCTTCCTAGGCATCTCCACGCACGATGCAACGCAGCCCGATCAAGCATTGCCGTGACTGCGGCAACCCCGTGCGCTATCGGCTGCCCGATGATGGCGACACGCGCCAGCGGGCGATCTGCACCGCCTGTGACACCGTGCACTACGAGAACCCCTTGAACGTGGTGGGGACGGTGCCCTACTTCGGTGACCGGGTGCTGCTTTGCATGCGCAATATCGAGCCGCGCCTGGGCAAGTGGACGCTGCCTGCGGGCTTCATGGAACTGGGCGAGAGCACCGCCCAGGGCGCCGCGCGCGAGACCGACGAAGAAGCCGGCGCGCATTTCGAGATGGAAGGTCTGTTCTCGGTGCTGAGCGTGCCGCGCGTGGGCCAGGTGCACATGTTCTACCGCGCCCGGCTGCTGCACGAGCGCTTCGAGCCGGGCCCCGAGACCCAGGAGGCGCGCCTGTTTGGCGAGCACGAGATTCCCTGGGACGAGATCGCCTTTCGCACCGTGCGCGAAACCCTGCTTCGCTATTTCGACGATCGGCGCCGTGGCGTGTACACGGTGCACACGCTGGACATCGAATAAGCGGCCTCAGCGCGCGGGCCGCACCGCCGACAGCACCAGCGCACCGCCCGTGAGCGAGCCGTATTCCCAGGGCTGCTGCTTACCGCCGGTGGCGGCCATCACCTTCTCGCGCACCTTGCGCAGGACCACCGCGATGTCGTCGGGGTCGTTCAGGTGCTCGAGCAAGGCGCGGGTGAAGGGCGAGTTGCGCTGACCGACACCGTCGGCCGCGACCTGACCATCTTTGGTGGCATAGGAGATCAGCGTGCCCTGGGCCGCATTGATCGGCGCCAAGCCCTTGGAGACGCTTCGCGTGTCCGAGCGCGCCAGCGGGTTGTCGCGGCAGGCATCGAGGAACACCAGCTTGGTCTTGCCTGGCATGAACTGCTCCACCACCGAGTTCAGCGACACACCCTGGATGGTGGCCTGTGCCACGTCGGACTGGTCGATGTCCACCGGCAGCATGTAGTTGGTCCCCAGGATCTGCACCCCATGGCCCGAGTAAAAAAGCAGGCTCAGATCGGCTTGGGCTGCCGAGCGATTGAACTGGCTCAGGGCGGCCACCAGGCGGGCGCGGTTGGCATCGGTCACTTCCGTCACCTTGAAGCCCATGGCGCGCAGCTTCTCGGACATGGCCCGGGCGTCGTTGACGGGATTGGTCAGGCGCGATGAGCCCGCGTAGGCGGCATTGCCGATCACCAGGGCATGGGCATCGAGCGCCCGCACGGGCGCAGCAGGACGCGCGCTTGTGGTCTGGGCCTGCTGCTGCATCCGCGCCAGAGCTTCCTCGGCCTGGCGCTGACGCTCGCGAGCCTGTTCGGCCTCGGCCCGCAGGCGTTCGGTCTCGGCGGCCAATGCAGCCGTGGAGGGGGGCGCTGCTGCAGCCGCAGGGGCAGCGGCCGGCGCCGCGGCGACGGCGTTGCCGACCGAGCGCACGAAGGGAAAGCGCTGAGGGTCCAAGGCCTCGGCGCGCGCCAGCTTGCTGTCGGCCCAGGTCCCGGCGCTGGAGACCGTGCCGTCCGCCTTGTACAGGATGCCGGGTCCGTGAAACTTGTCGTTGCGGAACTCGCCGACATAGCGGTCACCGTCGGCATACAAGAAAGTGCCCACGCCGTGGAACTTGGACGCTTGCATCGGACCCACGTAGCGGTTGCCGCTGGCCGCGAAGTGGTAGGTACCGCTGCCCGAGAAATCGCCGTCGACGAAGTCACCGCTGTAGCGGTCGCCATTGAGATAGAAAAAGGTTCCGCGCCCGGTGCGCTTGTCGTTGCGGAACTCGCCGACGTAGCGGGTGCCGTCCTCGAAGGTGTAGGTGCCCTGGCCATTGAAGTTACCGTCGCGAAACGCGCCCACAAAGCGCGCGCCGTTGGGGTAGGTGTAGGAGCCGATGCAGTTCGTCCAGTTGCGGCTGTATTGGGTGCCCGGACAGGGCGGCAGACTGGCGGTAGGGACAGCAGCCGACGCAGGCGCAGGCACACCCGCGGGCTGCAGACCGGGCCAGCGCGAGACATCGACCGACTCCGAGCGCAGCAAGCGGTTGTCCGCCCACACGCCCATGCTGATGACGGTGCCGTCGGATCTGTAGCTCACGCCCTGACCGTTGTATTTGCCGTCACGGAATTCGCCGATGTAGCGTCCGCCGTCGGCAAGGAAGAAAGAGCCCACGCCGTGGAATAAGCCCCTTTGCATCTGGCCCACGTAGCGGTTCTTGCTTTCGGCGAACTGGTAGGTGCCCATCCCGGTGCGCACGCCGTCGACATGGTCGCCCAGATAGCGGTCGCCATTGGCGAAGACGATCAGGCCGCGGCCGGTGCGCTTGCTTTGCTGGAAGTCGCCCACGTAGCGATGGCCGCTCAGGAAGATGAAGGTTCCGTAGCCATGGAACTCGCCGTCGTTGAACGGCCCCACATACTGCGAACCGTCGTCAAACGTGTAGGTGCCGATGCAATTCGTCCAGGTCTTGACGTACTGGGCACCCCGGCAGGCGGGCCATGCCGGGGCCTTGGCCGCATCGAGGACTTCGGACGGCACGCCGGCGCTGAACTGGAAGGGAAAGCGTGCGGTGTCCAGCGCCTGCGCGCTCACCAGCTTGTCGTCTGCCCAGGTGCCTGCGGCCAAGACAGAGCCGCTGGCGTCGTAGAGGATACCGCGCCCGTTGTAGTTGTCGTCGCGAAATTCACCGACGTAGCGGCCGCCATTGGCCAGCATGTACGTGCCCATGCCGTGGAACTTGGAGTCCTGCATGGGCCCCACATAACGGTCCCGGGTATTGGCAAACAGGTAGATGCCCAGGCCAGCCATTTTGCCGTCGACAAACTCGCCGGTGTAGCGGTTGCCGCCAGCGAAATAGAAGGTGCCCTGACCCCAGCGCTTGCCCTGGCGGAGCTCGCCCACGTAGCGGTCCCCATCGGCGAAGGTGATGCTGCCCAGACCGTGTAAATCGCCATCGCGAAAACCGCCGTGATAGCGAGCGCCGTTGGCAAACGTGTACTTGCCCACGCAATTCGTCCAGGACTTGCTGTATTGCGCGCCTGGGCACAGCGCGGGCGCGCCAGGGGCAGACTGGGCGTGCACAGGCCCGCACAGACCCAGAACGACGGCCAGCAGAGAAAAAACTTGAATCAGGAAGGTGCGCTGCATGAAACGGCTCGCAACGACATAAAGGGGCCATCGTACTTGAGCCGAGCCCCGGGCGCCCAAGCGGCCAGGGGCGGGCCGCGCTTGGCTCTATCATGTGCCCGAGCCACCCCTTGGTCTCGACACGCCTGCCCCTCCCCAACGCTGTAACCCCTATGAGCGAGACCTCCCCTGCGATTGACTGGCCCGGCGACGGCTTCAGCCGCGTGCCTTACAGCGTGTTCCAGCGCCAGGACGTGCTGGAGGCCGAACAAGGCCGCATCTTCGAGGGCCCGGTCTGGAACTACCTCGGGCTGGAAGCGGAGGTGCCCCAGGCGGGCGACTTCAAGACCACCTTTGTGGGTCGCATGCCGGTGGTGATGTCCCGTGATGCCGATGGCGAGGTCTACGCGTTTGAGAACCGCTGCGCCCATCGCGGAGCACTGATCTGCCTGGAAGATTTCGGCAACGCCACCGAGCACACCTGCGTCTACCACGCCTGGCGCTATGACCTGCAAGGCAATCTGCGCGGCGTCGCCTTTGACAAAGGCGTCAACGGCAAAGGCGGCATGCCCGCGTGCTTTCGGCTCGAAGACCATGGCCCGCGCAAGCTGCGCACCACCACCTTCTGCGGCCTGGTGTTTGCCAGCCTGCATGACGACGTACCCCCCATCGACGAATACCTGGGCGAGGAGGTCAGCGCGCGCCTGGAGCGGGTGCTGCACAAGCCGGTCGAAGTGATCGGCCGTTTCACCCAGGGGCTGCCCAATAACTGGAAGCTGTACACCGAGAACGTGCGTGACACCTACCACGCCAGCCTCTTGCACACCTTCTTCACCACTTTTGGCATCACCCGCCTCACCCAGGAAGGCGGCGTGTTCATCAGCGAAGGGGGTGGCCACCATGCCAGCGCCTCTTACAGCCGGGTCATCGACGGCGCAGAAGGCCAGTACCGCCAGCAGGCCCTGCGCACCGACAACCAGGCCCTGCAGATCGGCGACCTGTCCATGCTCGAGAGCGTGGACGAGATCGGCGACGGCATCGTGCTGCAGATGCTCAGTGTCTTTCCCGGCTTCGTGCTGCAGCAAATCCATAACTGCATCGCCATCCGCCAGGTACTGCCCACCGGCACCCGCAGCACCGACCTGAACTGGACCTACCTGGGCTATGCCGACGACACCGAGGCGATGCGCCGGCTGCGTCTGAAGCAAGCCAATCTGGTGGGGCCGGCCGGCTTTGTGTCGATGGAGGATGGCGCGGTGGGCGGCTTCGTGCAGCGCGGGATTCAGGCTGCGGGCGATCAGGACGCGGTGATCGAGATGGGCGGAGACGGCACCGAGAGCGCCGACTACCGTGTCACCGAGGCGGCTATCCGCGGTTTCTGGCGCACCTACCGCAGCCATATGGGCGTGTGAAGGGCTGATAACGCCATGAACAACGACCTGATCCAACTGAACGCGGATTACGCCGCCGCCATCGACGACAACCGGCTCGAAGACTGGCCCGGCTTTTTTGTCGAGGATTGCTTCTACCGCATCACCACCGCCCAGAACCACGCGCGCAAGCTGCCGGCGGGGCTGGTGTATGCCGACTCGCGCCAGATGCTGGCCGACCGGGTGCTGTCCTTGCGCAAAGCCAATATCTTCGAGCGGCAGACCTATCGCCACTTGCTGGGCCTGCCCCGCGTCATTGCCGATGACGGCACCTGCCTGAGCGCAGAAACCGGCTTTGCCGTGCTGCGCATCATGCGCACAGGCGAGACCGAGTTGTTCGTGAGCGGCCGCTATTTCGACGACATCGTGCGCGGCGCCGACGGCAGCTTGCAACTGAAAAAACGCGATGTGGTGTGCGACAGCCACCGCATCGACACCCTGCTGGCCCTGCCTCTATGACCTCCCGGCCGCCGATACCCCCCTCCCCCCGTATCGGCGTTGTCATAGGCGACCCCAATGGCGTCGGCCCCGAGATCGCCATCCGGGCAGCCCATGCGCTACACGCCCACACTGGCATGCGCGCGCTGCTCATAGGCGAGGACTACATCTTTGAATCGGTACTGGCGCTGCCGGCCCTGCAAGCCGCGCGTGGCAGCTTCGACACCCTCAGCGTGGGCGCGCTGGCCCGCCCAGACTGGCAACCCGGCACGATCAGCGCCGCGGCCGGCGCAGCCACCGTGGCCTATGTGCGCGCGGCGGTCGATCTGGCCCAGCGCGGACAGATCGCCGCCATCGGCGCCGCCCCGCACTGCGAGACTGCGGTTAACGACGCCGGCATTCCTTTCTCGGGCTACAGCGGGCTGGTCGCGGATCTCACGCACACGCCCAAAGACCGCGCCTTCCTGTTGCTGCAAGCCCAGGATCTGCGGGTGGCGCATGTGACCCTGCATGAAGGCGTCATCAGCGCGGTGCAACGCATCACGCCCGACCTGATCGAGCAAGCGGTGGCAGCCTTGCGTGTCACCTTGCCGCGTCTGGGTGTGGCCCAGCCCCGTGTGTGCATCGTGGGGATCAATCCGCACGCCGGCGAAGGCGGCCTGTTCGGGCACGAAGATGAAACCATCACCAAGCCCGCTGTCCAGGCCATGCAGGCCAGGGGCTGGGCGGTGGATGGCCCGCTGGGTGCCGACCTGGCGATGTCCGAGCGCAAACACGACGCCTATGTGGCCATGCTGCATGACCAGGGCCATGTGGCGGTGAAGATGCTCAGTCCCAAGGGCGCCAGCGCCATCGTGGCGGGCGTGCCGCTGTTGTTTGCCAGTGTGGGCCACGGCGCCGCCTTCGACATCGCGGGTCAGGGACGCGCCGATGCCAGCGCGCTGACGGACACGCTGGCCGTGCTGGCCCGCGCAGTGCGGGCCTAGTCGCCGACCTGATCGGACTCGCGCGTGGGGTACTTGCGGCGCGACACCTCGCCGGCCGCTTCGCGGATCAGGCGATCGGCCTCCTGGGCCGAGAGGTTGAAGGACTTGCGCAGTTGTTCCAGCGTGTGGCGCTCGTCGCTGCTGATGTGGCCGTCGGACAGGAAGGCGCGGGCGCGCGCCTCAAACAAGGCCTTGCGCCGCGCCATCTGATTGGCAAACGAAGAGGCCACGATGCCGGTGAGCAAGGCCACGGTGCACACCCCCATGAAGGCGGTGACCAGAGACAAGACCCGCCCCGCCCAGGTGATGGGCGTGACGTCCCCATAGCCCACGGTGGTCAGGGTGATCATCGACCAGTAGATGGCGTCGGGAATGGAGCCGAACTTGTCGGGCTGCACATGGTGCTCGGCGAAATACATCAAGGAGGACGTCAGGAGCACCGCAATCAGCAGCAAGTAGATGGCCGCGATGAAGGAGCGGCGTTCGTCGCGAATCGCCTGAAACAGGTCCTCGATGGCGGTGCTGTAGTGAGACAGCTTGAACACGCGCACCAGACGCAGCGTGCGCAGCACCCGCAGATCAGCCTCGGGGAACAGGAACTCGAGGTAGAACGGCAAGGTCGCCAGCAAATCGACGATGCCGTGAAAACTGCGGATGTAGGCCCAGCGTCCGCGCCATCCACGTACTTCGGGATCGCCGTGGGGCGAGCCCGCAGCCCAGACCCGCAGCAGGTATTCGAGGGTGAAGATGCCGACGCTGAAGGTCTCGAAGGCGTTGAATTCATCGCCCCAGACATGGTGGATGGCGGGCACCGAGTCCAGCACGATGGCCAGCACGTTGGCGATCACGAGGACGGCCAGGAACAGATCGCAGCGGCGGCTGGCCCGATCCGCGAGGCCGTCGCCCCCTTCAAGCAGTTGGTAGGTGCGTGTTTGGATCCGTTGAATGTTCATGGATTGCGGGCAGTGTCAGGCCTCCTGTCGGCCAAACTGCATCATCGCCCATTCGTCCTGGCGCTTTTGCGCCTGGCGTTCCTGGCGTGCGCGTTCGGCTGCATGGGCCTGGGCCCGCAGCTTTTCGGCCTTTTCCAGTTCGCGCCGG
>Ga0315899_10006202_pt1 | contig 12865 bp, 10 predicted proteins | sample LakEriMetagenome_2_FD_203518 | JGI IMG/M metagenome (GOLD analysis project Ga0315899, IMG submission 203518) | Freshwater fungal communities from buoy surface, Lake Erie, Ohio, United States - Buoy 4 MA112 | ecosystem: Environmental > Aquatic > Freshwater > Lake | place: USA: Lake Erie, Ohio...
CACCTTTCTGTATACCGCACTGATCTTTAATCCTAAGCAAATGTCTGACAGCCTGAAGCAAAGCAATGGCTTCATCCCAGGTGTAAAACCTGGCCAGCCTACCGCTGATTACATCGGACAAGTGATGGACAGGATCACCCTGCCTGGTGCCATTTTCCTGGCCATCATCGGTATCCTGCCCGGTATTGCACAGCGCCTCGGGGTTACACAGAGCTATTCTACTTTCTTTGGTGGTACCTCTCTGTTGATCATGGTAGGTGTTGTATTGGATACCCTCCAACAGATCGAAACGCACTTATTGATGCGTCAGTATGATGGATTGATGAAGGGTGGAAGGATCCAGGGAAGACAGACGACTACGACTACTCCAACCATCTAATGGTACATATAAAAACGAACGAAGAAATTGCCCTCGTCAGGGAAAGCAGTTTACTAGTTAGTGCCACCTTATCTGAGGTGGCATCTTTCTTGAAGCCCGGCATGACCACTCACCAGATCGATGTATTTGTAGATAAATTCATCCGTGATCATGGTGCCGTCCCTTCATTCAAGGGTTATGGAGGCTTTCCTTTTTCTGCATGTATCTCTGTAAATGATGCAGTGGTGCACGGATTTCCCAACAACCAGGAGATTCGCTCCGGCGATATCATATCCGTTGACGTGGGTGTATTCAAAAATGGGTTTCACGGAGACAGTGCATATACGTTTGCCGTTGGGGAAATATCAGCGGAGATTGCAAAGCTCCTTACGGTAACGAGAGAGTCTTTGTATCGTGGAATAGAAAAAGCCGTGGCCGGAAACAGAACCGGAGACATAGCCAATGCCATTCAGGATTACACAGAGAAGCAACACGGTTTTGGCGTAGTGCGTGAATTGGTGGGGCATGGCCTTGGCCGTAATCTGCACGAAGATCCGCAGGTGCCCAACTTCGGGAAGAAGGGCAGTGGTGCGAAACTCAAAGAGAACACCGTCATCGCGATAGAACCGATGATCAACCTTGGTACCAAAGACGTTTATTACGATAAGGACGGATGGACGGTTCGTACCAAAGACGGAAAAGCGTCCGCTCATTATGAACATACGGTAGCTATCAAAAAAAACAAGGCCGAAATATTGTCTTCTTTTGATGCCATCATGGCCAACGAAAAGAAGAATCCTGACCTTTTTAGTGACTATTGATCCTTTGCATGACAGAAATTAGCGCAGCACATTCAGATCCTTCTCTACTAGCAAACAAAACGGCATGGGCGGTCATCTTCGATATGGATGGAACCCTTGTTGCTACAACTGAAGCAGATTTCCTCGCGTGGCAGAAGTTATTCATACACTACGGAAAGCAACTGACTTTTGAAGACTACTACCCCTTGCTGGGAAGAAAAAGTGCCGATGTGGTAAAGCTGGGATTAGGATTAAGCGGTAAGCTTGCGGAAGAAGCCATGGCTAAAAAAATGCAGCTGTTTGAGGATATCGTAGCGGAACAAGGGATAGAAACCATGCCGGATGTGAGAAGCTTTTTGGAGCAATTATACGAAGCCGGCATTCCCATGGCCTTAGCTACCAGTTCACGCAAGAAAAAGATGAAGCTTGTGATGCAGACCGTTGGATTGGAAAAATTCTTTTCTGTTTTTGTCACAGGCGAAGAAGTTGTGAAAGGAAAACCAGATCCGCAAATTTTTCAGTTGGCCGCCTCGAGGTTGCAGATGCCCGCAGATAGATGCGTTGTTGTGGAGGATACTGTCAGTGGGGTCAGGGCCGCAAAAGCAGCGGGTATGGCATGTGTGGCTATTTCGAGTACCCATGAGCGTGATGAACTTGCAGAAGCCGATCTCTTGATTGACCATTTCACTTCTCTTCATCCTGAAGACCTTCATAATCTCATTCCTTAAGGCCAGATTGTAATATCTTTAAGCAAACAACACCTATGCGGTTTGCTGGTATTTTAATTGTACTAAGCCTCAGCCTTTGTGCCAGGGCACAATCGGATAAACGTATATCGGAGCATATCCGAAAGAATGATCATGGAATTTTGCGGGAGTTTATGCAATTCCTGGCCATACCCAATGTAGCTGCAGATACTGCAGGCCTTCAACAAACCGCGTCGTTTATCATGGATCTGATGCGGCGCAACGGTATACAACAAGTACAAACGCTGCCCGCGAAAACACCAGGTGTTCCACCGGCCGTGTATGGCGAAGTATTGGTGCCCGGCGCAACACAGACCATCGTATTCTATGCGCACTATGACGGACAGCCCGTGAATGCCGCCAATTGGCAAAAGGGTTTACAACCTTTTGTTCCACAGCTTGCCATCGGAACACCGGGACCCTCATTGCGCTTGCTGGATATGCCTTCACCGGGAACAGCCATTGATCCCGAATGGAGAATTTATGCAAGAGGTGCCTCGGATGATAAAGCTGGTGTGATGGCTATCCTGAAAGCCTATGAAATGCTCCGCGCAAATCAGATCAGGCCATCGGTCAATATTAAATTCTTCTTTGAAGGGGAAGAAGAAAAAGGATCGGACCACCTTGAAGAAACACTTGATGCACATAAAGCACTGCTCAAAGCGGATCTTTGGGTGATCTGCGACGGACCCGTGCACCAGAGTGGAAGAAAGGTGGTAGGGTTTGGCGTAAGAGGAGATACGCAACTGGAGATCACCGTGTACGGCGCACGGAAGCCTTTGCATAGTGGACATTATGGGAACTGGGTCCCTAACCCGGCGATGGACCTCGTACAATTGCTGGCAACGATGAAAGATAAGGAAGGTAAGGTGACCATCGATGGATTTTATGACGATGTGGTTCCTTTGTCCGCATCAGAAAAACAAGCGATCGCAGCCATACCATCCGTGGAGGGACAAATGAAAACCGAACTCGGTATCACAAGGGTTGAAAGTGTGAAATCGCTGCCGGAAACCTATAGTATTCCTTCCCTTAATATCAATGGCATCCGGAGCGCGGAAACAGGCAAACTTGCAGCCAATGTCATCCCGGTGAAAGCAACGGTGAATCTTGACCTGCGGCTGGTGGCAGGCAACGACTGGAAACGACAACAAGACAAAGTCATTGCCCATATTCAGAAACAGGGATATCATATCACTGAGCAAGAGCCTACAGATGCTGAAAGGCAACAGTATGCATATATAGCCCAGGTTACCAGATCTAAAGGGTACAACGCGCAGAAAACCAGTATGGACCTGCCGGAAGCAAAGAAAGTAGTGGCTGCTGTGCAATCAACCACCCGGGAGAAAGTAGTGCTGATACCCAGTTTCGGCGGTAGCCTGCCTTTGTACATATTTGAAAAAGTGCTCGGAGCAAAAACCATTTCTGTTCCAATTGCCAATCATGACAATAACCAGCACGCCGAGAATGAGAATATCAGGCTTCGGAATTTATTTGAAGGCATAGAGACGATGGCAGCAATCATGACGATGCGTTAGCGAATATGAAAAAGCAGTTGGTTGTCATAGGAGGAGGAGCGGCAGGGGTATTCTGCGCCGTTAATGCAGCGGCCAAGAATCCGCAATTGCAAGTGACCGTCATCGAAAAAACAGGAAAGCTATTGTCTAAGGTAAAAGTCAGCGGAGGGGGAAGATGTAATGTGACGCATCATGAAGATGATATAACGGCCATGAGTAACCGATATCCCAGGGGAAAGCATTTTGTAAGGAAGGCGTTTCATGAATTCTTTACTACTGATACGGTGCAATGGTTTACCTCCAGGGGTGTTCCACTGAAAACGGAAAAAGACGGACGTATGTTTCCGGTAAGTAACCAGTCGGAATCCATCATTCAATGTTTATTGCGTGAGGCTTCAGATCACCAGGTTGAATTCAGGTTGAATACAAATTTGGTGGGGGTTACGGTTTCTGCCGGCGTATTTGAACTTCGGCTTGAGCGCCAGGGAAAAGAAGATCAGATCAAGGCAGATTATCTGTGTTTAGCGAGCGGCGGAATGCTCAAGCCGGAGCAGTTCGGTTGGCTGTTTGCCTTGGGGCACAGCTATGTATCCCCACTACCATCCTTGTTCACTTTTAATGCGCCAGGGCACCCCATCACAAAGCTGATGGGCGTTGCTGTGCAAGATGCTGAAGTTAAGTTGCCTTCTATAAAATACAGGGATCGTGGGCCGGTACTGATCACGCATTGGGGCCTCAGTGGCCCGGCAGTGCTCAAGGCTTCAGCATGGTGCGCAAGGGATCTGGCGGCGAAGGAGTATACCACATCGGTGATCATTAATTGGTGCCCTGAAGAGCATGAGCAATCCATGCGGGAGAAGTTGCAATTGTTCCGCCACAGCATGGCGGCGCAACTCGTGCGTTCCAGGGCTCCAATAGAATTACCCCAACGCCTTTGGGAGCAACTTGCAGATGAGGCTGGTATCAGCGCGCAGCGGTGGGCGGATCTTCCCTCGCAGCTGCAGAATAAACTCGCAAAGTTGATCACCGGATACGAATTACCCATCAAGGGGAAGACAACCTTTAAAGAAGAATTTGTTACGGCAGGTGGTGTTCAGCTTTCAGAAGTAGACCCGGTTACCATGGAGAGCAGGAAAGTTCCCGGGCTGTATTTTGCCGGTGAAGTACTGGATGTAGACGGTGTAACGGGAGGATTCAATTTCCAACACGCATGGACGAGCGGATGGAATGCGGCAACACATATTGCCCATAAATCTTTACATTGAGGATATAACCAACCACATGGAAAGGAGAAAATTTTTATCTGCGCTGGGATTCATCACATTTGCTAATCCCGTGTTTGCGAAAGAGGCCGAACTGCAGCTCAACCTGATGGAAAAGTTTGGCGGCGCGGGCGCACCGGATGATGAAGATTTTTGGGGATGGATCAGGGAGTCTTACACCGTAAGTCCCAACATCATCAATCTCAACAATGGAGGCGTGGCTCCTCAGCCAAAAGTGGTGCAGGATGCGCACATCCGTTTTTATCAGTATAGCAATGAAGCACCATCTTATTATATGTGGCAGATCCTTGACCAGGGTCGTGAACCATTGCGGCAAAAACTCGCAGACATCTGCGGCGCTTCGCCGGAGGAGATTGCCATCAACCGTAATGCCACAGAAGGATTGAATACCGTGATCTTCGGGCTGGACCTGAAAGCAGGAGACGAGGTGGTATTGACGAAGCAGGATTATCCCAACATGATCAATGCATGGAAGCAGCGGGAGAAAAGGGATGGGATCAAACTAGTGTGGATCAGCCTTGACCTCCCGATGACCAATGAGGATGACATTGTGAAAACGTATACATCGGCCTTTACATCCAAAACAAAAATTTGCCATGTAACGCATTTGATCAACTGGACGGGTCAGATCCTGCCCATCAGAAAGATCGCGGATGAAGCGCACAAACGAAACATTGAAGTGATCGGAGACGGCGCACATACCCTTGCACATTTTGACTTTAAGGTTCCTGATCTGGGTTGTGATTATTTTGCTTCATCTCTGCATAAGTGGATGAGTGCGCCATTTGGCAGTGGCTTATTGTGGATCCGGAAAGAGAAGATCAGTAAGGTATGGGCGTTGTTATCCAGCAATGAGCCGGACGGGCCGGATATCAGAAAGTTTGAATCCCTGGGCACAAGATCTTTTGCTTCAGAGATGGCCATTGGTGCGGCTGCTGATTTTCATCATGTCATCGGTAGTAAAAGAAAAGAAGCGAGGCTGCGTTTCCTGAAAGACTATTGGGTGAACAAAGTGAAACAGCTACCCGGCGTAAGTTTTAACCAGCCTGATGCGCCACATCAGTCTTGTGCCATTGCCAGTATTGCGATCAAAGGAAAGAAACCGGAAGAAGTATCAGGTGAGCTGTTCAATAAACATAAGATACATACTGTAGCCATCAACTGGGAGAACATTCATAGTGTGCGGGTGACTCCCAATGTGTATACCAGTCTTCGTGACCTGGACAAATTGGTGTCGGCTATCAAAACAATGGTTTAAGGTACTAGGCAACTTTCTTTAGCAAAGGGATGGTCAACAATTTTCCATTCAGAAACCTGCCAACCGCAGTATGTCTTACCAGAAAATGATACGAAATAAGGGAAAGTGTTACTGTGCCGAAAAACGTCACTAAAAATTCAATTGTCGCTGGCAACTCGAGGTTAGTCAATAATCCAGGGATCAGCATAGCAAAAGGTACATGGATCAGGTAAACATAGTAAGCTGCATCCATAAAATATGCAGTGAGCTTTGAATGCTTGTCAAATGATTTCAGGAACACTGCGATCATCCCAAAAGTGAGCAGTATCGTACAGAAAGCATAGATCAATTGCATCCATAGCAATGGTGGTTCATTGTTTCTAAAGTATTCCAGGTATGTGCCCAGCAGAAATAAAGCGGTGCCGAGTATAAGTTGGGGCCATGGCTTCCATTGGAAGCTTGCCATGCTGTTTGTATTGTAGATAAACCACCCTCCCCCAAAGAAAATGAGATAGGTGTAGATCATCCGCCAATCGATCCAGAATGAAACATTGGTGTGTAAAGCATACTCTTTATTAAAGAATAGTCCCAGCAAGAAGAGTAGCGAGGTTGCCAATATTCTGATGACAGGTTTTTGCAGGACCAAGCCGATCCATTTATTCACGAAGCGCTGGAGGGGCGGAATGAATTTAACCGCTATTTCATAGCAGATCATCACGAAAGTGAAAATCAGGAGGTCATAAAGAAACCAGAGGTGATTGAGCCGAAATGGAAGCCATTGTCCCGATTTAAATTTTTCGATGGTTAAATCAAACGCATCCTTGTTTCCGGCAATAGCGAGGGTTGAATAGGATGTGGCAAAATACATAATGGGATACAGGATCAACAACGCGGCAATCAATGGCAACAGTATCTTATAAAATCTATTCGTTAGGAGATATGCTGATCCTTTTTTGTGATAAAGCAGAGCACCAAAATAACCTGCAACAATAAAGAAGACTTCCATGCGGAAGATATGAATGAAGTTTACCACAAACATAAATCCGGTTGCAGTATGTCTTGCCGTAAATGTTTTGACAGGCGATGGATAGGGCATGTAGGTAACTGCGGTATGGATAACCACCCCAAGCAACATCATCGCTGCGCGCAGTGCATCCAGCGAGTATAGTCGAGATGTATTCCCATGAACGGTGGTGTGTTCTTTGCTGCTCAATCAACAGGTTTCTTGAATAAAATGAATGGGCAACACCGATAATATTCCGATGCTGCGCCATTCAGGATACAATCTACAACTTCGTTGTGGATTAAAAGGTCTTAGCAGTGCCTTGGGCAATTAAGGTATCACAAAGCTGATTGAAGCCGGAGAATTGCTGTTCAGGTTTGGGAAAACTGTTTTTCCTGTAGCCGGATCAAGATAGCTGTTACTGAAAAGCGACTCTCCATACATTTTCAAGTACACGGTTTGTCCGGACCTGAACCCAAATCCATATAATTCGTCTGCGGTAAATCCGCCATTTACATTATTGCTGGCATTGCCTCTCACGGCAGAGAAAGCGGTGTAGTTTGAACTTGATACCGCATTAGAAGTACTGAGAAAAGAACGGGTATAGCCTCTGTTGGTAGTAGTAGGTGCAGGGCTGGTTGAGTAGATATAACTCGCTCCCGCAACGCCATTGTATTGGTTATTGTTATAAGTCAATGAAGTCACTGCGGTGGTAGAAACCGAACCCATGGTGATGGTTGGAACGTTCAGTGTGCTTGATTGTAAATTAACACCAAAGGTTTTAAATGTGCCAAATCCCGTTTTGGATGCTGTGAGATCGTAGCTATCATATGCTACATCTGCAAAGGTGAATCTGCCGGAAGCATCAGTGGTAGCTGTTTTTCCGGTGGAACCCAAGGCTACCGTAAACCCAGACCGATCAGCAATTGCGTTGTTCTTGTCGTCATAGGCATCAATGGTTCCTGTAATTGTTCCTTTGGAAGGTTGGGGAACCGGATCGTCATCGCTTCCACACGCGGTTATCATGTTGAGGCTTATCAAACAGATAAATGCCAAAAGTCCAGTAAGCTGTTTCATCAATTCTTTTTTTACGAATATAGTGAACAGCCAGTCTGCTATGGCGGCATTTATGTATCAAAAAATACTGCCGAACTGGTTAAGCACCCGTCACCACCAACCTGTGGTACCTGATTTGTCCGAGGTAATAGCCCAATACTTTCAACAGATGCAAAACATAAAATTCGGTAGTTACAGGTTCTTCAAATTCGGTTGTTGGAAACACCTTCTGGAGCTCTGTTTTTGATAACTCTTCCAAAGTGTTTACAACGATGTTTGAAGTATTGTCTACCTCTTCCAGAAGCCTTTCGCGGGAAAGGTTTTTTGCTTTCAGTTCTGCCTCTTTATTTCGAATATACCCTGAATCTCCGATCAGGTTTCCGATATAGTGTTGCAGGCTGCCTGTTAACTGAAGGCAGAGATTTCCTGCTGCAATGGCTTTCGAAGGAGTCGCCCAGAGCTGTTCATCAGCAGCATAGGCCAGGATTTCCTGTTTTAAACGCTCGAGTTCTTTCTTGTACAGATCGATGAGGACAATAGTGATCATAAAAATTGCTGTAGTTTCTTTTCAGGTGCAATGATACATCATTAATATTTCCATGAAGTTGTATCTGCGCCCGGAGGCACTCTTTTTTTCATTTCTTCGGCCCATTTAGGTATGAACATCCGGTGGTAACGCAGTCTCGAGATGTAGTTAGGGTTATCATGATCACCATTCCAGCAGTGTTCTGCCCTGTCCCCATAATCAACTTCGTTGGCGGCTTTTGGGTTGGTCAGTTCCTTGAGCATGTTCTCTGCCAGGTAAACGGCATTGTTCAGGTAGAAGTTATCCATATCGCCACAGTAGATATGGATTTTTCCTTCCAAATGTTTACCGATTGTGGGCCAATCCCTGCGGATGATATGTGTGAGGTCATAGTTTTCTTTCCAGTATGCGGCTACGGCTGTGTCTATTTCACCGGTATGCTTGTTCCATATGCGCATGGGATATCCATTTTTATCCTTAGGGGAGAATACGGATTCCCATACGTCCCACTGTTCGCCACTTCGGCCATTAGAACCTAGTGCCAGTTCACGATAATTCATGTCCTGCACCGTGGCGTCAACATGGCCAAGGTAATTGCGATGACCGGGACGAAGGGTTTTGCGGAACGGGCCAGATTGATAATACGCATTTTTATCCTGGTAGATGTTTACCGTTGTAAATGCCCTGAAATCAATTGGATCGGGACAGGCCGCATAGCAACCATTGAAGGCTTCGGGGTAAAACACTTGTGCAGCCAAGGCTTCCCAACCGCCCGTTGAACCACCATACATGAAGCGTGCCCATCCCTGTCCAATTCCCCGAAACTGCTTTTCAATTTCCGGGATCAGTTCTTTCACGATGGCATCACCATAGGGGCCGTTATTGGCAGAGTTCACGGCATACGAGTCGTCATAAAATGGGGTAGGGTGCTGGATCTCAACGGCAATAACCCGGGGAAATCCCGGGCCTGTCCACATTTTATAAAAATCATAGGCTTCCTGTTGCTGGAGTTTATTATATCCGGTAACATCAAAGCGTGCACTATAGTCTGGTTTCAGGTCCGGGTCCGGAGGGGTTGTCCTGAAACCGCCGAAATCGTCAGGGAAATGTCCATGGTAAATGGCCAGTGGATAGTGAACATTGGGGTGTGTATCCCAACCTTCCGGCAGCAGGATATGCGCACCGAGGTACATGGGTCTTCCCCAGAAAGCGGTCAGGAGTTTGCTTTGGACGCGGATGTGTTTGATGTATTTCGTGTCTTCCGGGGTCTTGACAGGTGGAATTTTTGAGTTAAGTGTAATGGAAAGGGCTTGCTTACCATCGGGATCATAAGTGACAGCGGTTGGCGTACTCAGCAGATTTCCTGGGGCAAGGTTCCAGTGCTGCCCTTCGCCCCTGTCCATCGGTAGCAATACTTTGTGACCATCTGCGCGGTTGAATACTTCGTATTTATGGAAAACCACCTGCACCTGGTATTGTCCTTTGGGTAGTTGTTTTAATTGTTGAACAGGGTATCCAAATGCCTGGGAATCAAAGCTGATGGATGTGCCAGGCTGCCAGTTTTGCACATCCATCCCAAATACCTGTTGTGTACCCTGACCGTCTTCGATCTGGAAGCGGGGTTCAGCTGCTTTGTTGGTAGAGAACAGCAAAAGTAATCGTCCGTTTAGAGGACCATTTTCCATGGTTTTGGGAATGGTAATGCTGATCTTTGGCTGAGCCAGGGATCTGCCAGCATAAAAGAGGTTGAAAATGCCAAGGAGAGCCAACAGGTATTGTTTCATGGTTGTAAGTTAAGTAAATGGGTTACACAATGGCAGTACGAGGCCCATGGCTCTTCTCTGGTAGATGAAAAACCATCGAAAATCAGGAAAAAAGCCGCCATTTTCTACAATTTAACGGTTTTTAGCCCTACCTTTGCCGTCCCCAAACAGGGCCATAAAATCCCTGTTAATTTTACAAAAAGGAGGACTTTTTAAGTGGAAGAAAACAAAAATGTAACTGCCCCCGCAATCGCCTCAGCTCATGATGATTTTGACTGGAGCGTTGACAAAAGAAATGTCACTTCGTACACCAACGAAGAAAAACAAAAGTATGATGCAGCGTATGAGAATACGTTCCGCAGCATTACCGATGGTGAAATGATCGAGGGAATTGTTGTAGGCCTCACCAAGACTGATGTTGTTTTAAACATTGGTTTTAAGTCCGATGGTCTGATTTCCTTGAACGAATTCCGCGATTTGCACAATCTCAAGACTGGCGATGTCGTGGAAGTTATGGTTGTTGAGAAAGAAGACCGTGAAGGTCATCTTCACCTCAGCCGTAAACAAGCCAGGGTCACCCGTGCATGGGAAAAGATCGTGGAAGTACACAAAACTGGTGAAGTGGTTTCCGGTCTGGTTACCAGCAAAACCAAAGGCGGTCTTATCGTTGACATCTATGGTATGGAAACCTTCCTGCCAGGTTCACAGATTGACGTTAAGCCTGTTACAGACTACGATCAGTTCGTAGGTAAGACCATGGAATTCAAGGTGGTGAAGATCAACGAAGCCATTAAGAATGCCGTGGTATCTCACAAAGCCCTTATTGAAAGCGACATCGAAGCACAGCGTCTCGAGATCATGTCCAAACTCGAGAAAGGTCAGGTACTGGAAGGTACCATCAAGAACATCACCGATTTCGGTGCGTTCCTTGACCTTGGCGGCGTAGATGGTTTGTTGTATATCACTGACATCAGCTGGGGACGGATCAATCATCCTTCAGAGGTGTTGAAACTGGATCAGAAACTGAATGTGGTTGTTCTCGACTTTGATGATGAGAAACGCCGTATCAGCCTTGGTCTGAAGCAATTGACACCACACCCGTGGGATACACTTCCTGAAGCCATTTCAGAAGGTGCACTGGTGAAAGGTAAGGTGGTGAACATCGAAGATTACGGTGCGTTCCTTGAAATCCTCCCTGGTGTGGAAGGCCTGGTTCACGTATCTGAGATCACCTGGGCTAATACCCCGATCAACGCGAAGGAGTTCTTCAAACTTGGTGACGAGTACGAAGCGAAGGTTGTAACGCTGGATAAAGAAAGCCGTAAGATGAGCCTCTCTATCAAGCAGTTGACCAATGACCCCTGGAGCGATATCGAAAGCAAGTATCCTACAGAGAGCCGTCACAAGGGTATCGTTAAGAACATCACGCCTTACGGTGTGTTTGTTGAGCTCGAGCCTGGTATCGGCGGTATGATCCACATTTCTGACCTGAGCTGGCTGAAGCGTTTCAACCATCCGTCAGAGTACACGAAAGTGGCTTCAAACATCGACGTAGCGATTTTGAATATCGATAAGGAGAACAGGAAACTGCAACTTGGTCATAAACAACTGGAAGAAGATCCCTGGAACACCCTGCAGGAGACATTCGCTGTAGGATCAGTACATGAGGGAACGATCTCCCGTAAAGATGACAAAGGTGCGATTGTTCAGCTTCCTTACGGACTGGAAGGCTTTGCGCCCGGCCGTCATCTGGTGAAAGAAGACGGATCGCCTGTGAAAGCAGAAGAAACACTGCCGTTCATGGTGATTGAATTCGATCGCAATGAGAAGCGTATTGTGGTTAGCCACGCACGCATCTGGGAGCAAGTGAAGTACGAAGAGAAAGAAGCCGTTGCCAAAGAGAAGAAGGTTGAAGCTGCCAAAACAAAGAAGGCAGTGAAAGACGTTCAAGGTAAAGTGGAGAAAACAACCCTGGGTGACCTTGGTGTTCTCGCTGAGCTGAAGAAGAAGATGGAAGAAGGGGACGGTCAATAGATATTGTACCAAACAATGAAAAACCCGGCATTAGCCGGGTTTTTTTGTTTGGTACAATATCTATTGACAATTAGTCAATGAGGCAATGCGGCGTCAATCTCTCAATCTCTCAATTAGATCGAGATCAAATTCCTCTAAGGAGTTCAGAATCAAGTCGGCAGCCTGAAATCTGGGTTGGTGCCGAAATTCTGGCGCAGGAATGGCAATACATAACATTCTCGCTGATTTGGCGGAAATCAATCCGTTGAATGAGTCTTCAAAACAGATACATCTGGATGGCGGCTGCTCAAGAGCCATTGCACAATTCAAATAGACCTGCGGATGAGGTTTTCCAAAAGGCAGATCTTCCGCAGAAGCAAATGCGGAGAAATACGACCTTATATTCAGTTTATCTACAACAACGTCTATGAGCGCAAGGGGTGAAGATGAGGCGAGACCGATGGTGATTCCGTTGTTTTTTAAATGATTGAGGCATGAGTATAATCCGGGCATTGCCTCGCCTTTGTCTAGGATTTTATTGATAATCAAATGATTGATATTGC
>Ga0315899_10006203_pt1 | contig 12863 bp, 12 predicted proteins | sample LakEriMetagenome_2_FD_203518 | JGI IMG/M metagenome (GOLD analysis project Ga0315899, IMG submission 203518) | Freshwater fungal communities from buoy surface, Lake Erie, Ohio, United States - Buoy 4 MA112 | ecosystem: Environmental > Aquatic > Freshwater > Lake | place: USA: Lake Erie, Ohio...
GAAAGGTATCCCATCCGACTCAATACGCCGACGGGTTGGGCAATCGGGTCCATTCCAAACACCTTGACACTCCCCGACTGAGCCTTCAACATGCCCATCACATGTTTCAGGAGCGTAGTTTTTCCAGCTCCATTTCCACCGATCAAACCGAAGACACCACCGCGCTGGACGGTCAAGGAGACGTTATCTAACGCTAGTTTCTTCCCAAAACGACGCGAGACATTCTTGATTTCAATGACGGACGAAACACGGTCGCTCGTCGCAGCAGATGTCGAGTATGTGGTATCAATCATGGAGTTGTTCCTTTGCTCTCGAAGTTTGGAGTGCTTCGCTCCGTTGATGGATCAGTTTGATAAGGTCCTCTAAAGCGAAATCCATTTGGTCCGATTCGGCTAACAGTTGGTCAATTCGGCTCGACAAGATTTTTGTCCGTTCTCGACGTGCCAATCGTGAACCTTCGGCAGAAATGTACGTGCCCGCCGTACGGCGTTTCTCAACAACACCAGCCATCTCTAGTTCGCGATAGGCCCTGGCGATCGTATTTGGATTCACGACCAGCCTTTCGGCGAGTACCCGAATCGGTGGCAACTCATTGCCCGAAGACAACCGACCTGCGGACACGAGGTATTTGATTTGATTCACCACCTGCAAATAAATCGGAACACCATCGTGCGTATTGATATGAATCTGCACGGCCCGTCCCTTCGAATTGCGTCGCCTTTTGTATTAATTCAATAACACAAGAATTAGGGCGAGATTCAAGCGAGTTTTTGAGATTTCTTCAAGATTGTTATGGTGTTGCCTCGCTGGCCGAGTTGGGGCCTTCATCCGCATTTGTTCTTCATGTACTCCGGAGCTAGCACCTACATCGTGTCACGTAGTTGCTCCTGCCCAGGCAGCTGCAATAGGGAGGTTGCGCGTCCTGGCAGGTCTATTGCAAGCCACGTCGAAGTATACAATGACAACGAAGAGCTCCACTATTTCATTTTTATTGAGCACGAACTCATGAGCAGCCATCTGCTGAAACAAATCTTCGACGGACGTACCGATTTGGTTTTTGATTCACTTGCAGCCGGGATGGCCGCAACGCATCAGGACGACAATGGCGTTAGCTTGATTCAATGGTGCTCCTACTACGGCGACGTCAGCGCGATCCGATTCTTACTTTTGAATGGCGAGTCGTTGCAATCACTAGGCACCAATTTGGATCTCAACGGCGCTGCTTTTCACGGACATTGGCGATTATGCAAGTTCTTGATCGAGAATGGTGCCGACGTGAATCAAGCGTTACCTGATACTGGCGAGACACCTCTGCATGCCGCCTTGTGTACTTCGAATCGAATGGCGCACGATCTGGTGATACGAGTCTTGCTGTCACACGGAGCGAATCCAAATTGCGTGACGAAGCCTTCTGTGGAAACGGGTGGCTTCATGCGAGATTGCCGTACGAAAGGGGAGACGCCACTGCACCGCGCTGCAGCTTTTGGTACCGAAGAGACGATTCAGTTACTACTAAACGCTGGTGCTATCATCGATGCCAAAGATAGGAATGGCGAAACTCCATTAAGCTGGGGAAGCTGGTACTTGCGCCCCGATTCCATTCTGCAGAAGCTCTGTTACGGAGAGTATCGAATACGATCGGATCGAAAAACCATGTCGGCTTATTTGCTCGGCGAGCCCCATGCATAGACCATCATAGGCCACCAGAGTTCTACGTGTGCTGCTACAATCGTTCGTTCTGCCTTGTTGCCAGATTTATCAACCCCTGGAATGCGAAACAATGTTCCGTAGATTGACTTCGTCATTTTTGATTGCATGCGTTTGTATCCTTCTTCAGTTTCCCCCATCGGCTGCGCAGGAGAAAGCGACCAAACCGGCTGGATCTTATCGTTTGGAAAAGGACATTGCCTATCGCAGTGCCAACGATCCAAGTGCCAACAATCGAGTCGGAAACAAGGAGTTGCTTTATCGGTCCGAGCGATGCAAGCTTGATATCTATGCGCCAACGGACAAGAAGGACTTTTCTACGGTTGTCTGGTTTCATGGCGGTGGGTTGACCAAAGGAAACAAAGCGATCCCCGATGGGCTGAAGGAAAAGGGGATTGCGGTCATCGCTGCGAACTATCGTTTGAGCCCGCAAGCAACTTCGCCAGCTTATATCGAAGACGCAGCGGCGGCGGTTGCGTGGGTTTTTCAGAATATCGAACGCTATGGCGGATCTCGCAAACGCATTTTTGTGAGTGGCCATTCGGCAGGTGGTTACTTAACGAGCATGATCGGGTTGGATAAGCAGTGGTTAGCTCATCATCAATTGGACGCCAACGACATTGCTGGATTGATTCCGTTCAGTGGTCAATCGATCACCCACTTTACCATTCGCAAAGAGCGGGGGATCGATGAAAAGCAGCCGATCATAGACAACATGGCACCGCTGTTTCACGTTCGCAAAGACGCCCCTCCGATCCTGTTCATTTCCGGTGACCGCGAAAAAGAGATGGTGGGTCGTTACGAAGAGACAGCGTATACGTGGCGTATGCTCAAAGAGGTCGGACATAGCGATGTGGAACTCTTGGAACTTCAAGGCTACGATCATGGAGGCATGGCCGAACCTGGATTCCCTTTGCTGCTTCAGTTCGTCAAGAGACGGTCCCAGTCAGTCGAGGCGAAATGAGGCTTCTTCGCATGCGGGAAAACGATCGGTGGCCGGAGCAAAGCGTACGGACACTAGCTGAAATCCACTCTTCTCCAGGATGCGCATCGAAGCGCCATTGCTTGTAGCGGCAGTCGCGTGAATCGGCCGAACGGTGCATTCCGACAATATCAACTTGACAGCGCGTGTTGCGATTCCTTTCCCCCAGTGTTTTCGGTCGAGCCAATAACCGAGGCTCATTTTTCCATCGATCAGGAAGCATGATATGCAGCCTACGAACGTTTCGTCCAACAAAATCGCACGAGGTGTGATGTTGTCTTGTTGAAGGGATCGATACCAGTGTTCATAAAAGGCTTCTAGGGTCCGTGGAATCGTCACAGCCATAGCATTGGATTCCGGATCCACATGCATTTCAAACAGAGCATCGAGATCACCCACCTCTATCGGCCGTATTCGGACGGTGTCTTCTTTCGATTGTGGCATGTCTTCGAAGTTCATGTTTAGCGGAATCGACTATGCGATAGGAATGGGAACGAACACATGTGTAAAGGTTCTCAGGCTTGACCGAGTACTCGTGCTCCGCGATCGGCGGTGCGCGTGCTCTTGATCGAAACCCAGTCGTGACAACAAACTTCAGTGCCCCATTGACGCTCGTTGGTCCACCAATTGATTTTTCTTTTTGCTCAAGCAAAAAGTGGGTAGCTGTCGTTCAAAAGGGGCGGATGGCTCTCCGATCTTGATTTTGAAGAGTCGTCCTTTCGAGCAGCAAATGCTGACTGCCTATCGAATCGATGAGTAGTCGGGTAACCAAGAAGCAACGGGCTATCGCGCAGCTCGCCTGCGTGGAGCCGTAGCCGCAACCAGATCGCGACCGTCGATTTTCAGACGCCACCATTCGCAGCTTGCCTGCGTGGAGCGGTGGTCAGGATGCGCTATCTGACCACCATCCCACGCGGACGAGCCGCGTGGTGATGTCTTTCGCGTCCCATCGTAGCTGGTTACGGCTACAGTCCAACGTGGGCAAGCCACGTCGTAACTTTATTCACTTTGGCAAGCCATGTCGTAACTTTACTTACTTTGGCAGGCCACGTCGTAGCTCTTCCTGCCCTGGGCGACTATTGCAGCCACTGGCTACCACGCAGCTCGCCTGCGTGGGGACATAGCCGCAACCAGATCGCGTGCAACGATTCGCCTACGCCACCATTCGCAGCTTGCCTGCGTGGGGCGATGGTCAAACAGTCACTTCAGCTCCAGCACGTATCCGGCGAGCTGGTCGTCCAGCGATTCCTGAACTTGATCGGCGTAATCTGCTTTGCTCGGGCGTGTTGGGCTAATGCTCTGCTTCAGATGCCATTTGGCTGGATCTGCAGTCCAAAGATACGCAGTCTTCCCGACGACCTCGTATCCGAACACTTCATCATTAGTGGTCGAATAATCATCGAGACCAAGCCCCATCGCTTCCAAATCTCGAAGTCGACTTGGCCACTCTCCTTTTAGGCTTTTGTATTGCCTGAGAACAACAGCCGTTTGAGTCCATCGTCGATCGACTTCTATTCTGATTTCGGCTGAGACAGCTGCTTGGATGGCGGGCACTAACAAGCCCAGCCACACACTAGCAGAACTACTGCGTTCCTTATAGATCAACTGTTCCACTCTTGCTGCCGAGTCTTGCCATGTCTTCATGTCGGAACTGGGTACGTTGATGGCCCGTTCGTAAAAGTCTAAAAAAATCTTCTCGCCCATTGGCGTTAGAGGGAAAAGCTGGAAAGCGGGGCCTGATCCTAAATCTTCATTGGGATTGCTGCGAAAGGATTCTATCGCGGACAACCCGACCGCTCGTTCGCCAGCCATTACATCTTTCCAACGTTCACCAAGCGGTTCAGGAGTCTCGATAGATTTCCGCAGCGTGGCCAACTCGTCGTCGGTCCATATGCTATTGGTCAACGACCGACGAATTGCTCCTGTCCGCACATTTCTCAATGCGATGTTGATTAACTCGGAAACCAACGTTTCGCGAGAATCAAACGCCTGGATCGTGGCGAGCATCAAGTCGAGGTCACGCAACGCGCGCTTCGTATCTTGATGATAGTACGCGAAATCAAAATCCAGACAGAGCAATCGTAGCACATTGCGAGATTCTTGCAGATGTTCCAGAAAGGTTCCAGCACCATTAAACATCATGGGAAATCGAACGGGCGTTGGGTGCACAGACGCTTTCTCAATCGCTTGGAGCACAGGCTCCATTTCTTTCAAAAAGCTAGCGACCAGCGGTTCCTCAGGCCAATCTCCCCCTGGAACAAGGGAATTTGTGGCCACTCCTTCCGAACCAAGGTAAGGGAGTCTATCGATAACAGTCGCTCCCTGTCCCCAATGGCAGAGTTGAAGAATCCTAAGCCAATCGTCTGTCCCCTCGCTATGAGTCCGTTTCGTATACCAATCCTTGAGCGAGACATTGTTGTAGGGGACTCCCGATTGAGACCATTGCGTCTTCTGAGCCTTCAGAGATTTGGCTGCATCCCATTCGCGATAACCGTAAAACAGAACAGCCACGATCGCGATCATGGTTGGCAAGATTGCCAGGACTACGTACCATCGCAGGTTGCTCGAATACCAACTGGGTTTTTGTGATTTTGCATTCATGTTTGCATTCCTCAAGGGTTCGTTACAACTCTGTTACCAAGGATTGAGCGTCGCGATCCCACGCCCGATGCCATAACGCGCCAGGCACCAATAATCCGTTTAAGGAAGTATTCTGGTTCTCGTCACTGACGAACGCCATCGACGGTCGCCAAACCTTGCGGATCGACTCGAACTGCTCGTTCAAGTTCGTACTCTCTTTTTGATCGAGATACTCAAGCAACTGATGGGTCGCGCGTCCTACGTATCGCTCACGTACAATACTCGCGGATGCCATCGAGGTCGAAGAATAGGCAGGCGTCAATATTCCCCCAAAGTCCGTCCCTTGGTTGGGTTGTAGGAATTGTGCCCAACTCATCAGAATTGCTCGCCGACGCGCATGATTCCGGGCCGGTTGGTCCGCCAATCGCCGAGCCAGTTTCGAGTAGTTTTCCGAGCCAAGAGCTTCGCGTCGATTCGGCTTCTTCAATTCGAGAACCAGCCAACAATCCAATCGATCCGCATACTCTTGCTCCAAAAGACGACCACGTAGCCGCAGCCTCTCTGCTATCGAATTCAGAAGCAGGATCGCACGAGTGTAACGAGAAACATTTGACGGCTCCGAACTGTTCAGATCCAATCGCATGGAAGCGAGCGAGGCTTCACGATACACAAAAGCGATTCCTCCGTAGGTAGACCCAACGATAGGCCCTGCATGACCCGCAAGCTGGCTTTCGAGGAATCCCATCGCCTCTTGAACAGACCGCGTCGTGTCCATCTGCTCTGCCGGGATTGCACGAACGATGGTTTGCTTGATCGGCTGACCCTCCTCGTCATATTGTTGAGCATCCATGGGCTCCGATTTCTTCTTGGCAACCATGAGCTCCAAGGCATTCGTATCTTTACCGTAGCTAGTCGCTTCCTTGAGCATCGCGCTCTGTATCGAAGATGGAATCCCCGGCACAGTCGCATAAGTAATTAGGAATGGTATCGCTGGAACGAGGATCGCAGCAATCAAAAAGCCTGCCTGAGATAGCCAGTATCGAACGCCGAATCGTCCGTCCATCCACGGTCGCATCATGACGTAGGAAGCAACGAATGTGATGACTACGGACAAAGCGACCAACCACAACGGTGAACCGAGGGAGAAGATTGCAAATCCTCCATACGCAATCGCACCGATGGCGACTGCCGGTGCAACGCAAAAGGCGACCAACGAGCTTCGTATCCACTGCGAGCACCATTGTGTTGATGCGTAGATTGCAATGATCATGAGACCGATGATCAGCCATGGCAACGGAGGAACTCGGCGCGGATAGGATCCGAGGGGTTCGTTGCCGGCCGCATAAGCGTACAACACATACCAACACCCGAAGGCAAGTAAAACGATGCTGAGAGGAATGATCTGGCGCGTCCACCACACGAGCCCTGGCGAAACACCACGGTCTGCCAGGAAGCGAATGCGTTGTTTGGTCCCGTCACTACCGAAGACTGAGGCACCAAGCCAGCACAAGAGGATAGAATCGAACGATGCGACAAGATAAATAAAGAACGGAAAGGCTTCTGGGTGATTCCGGCCATAGATCGTGGTAGACATGATCAGTCCAAGTAGCGGCAGGAGTATAGTCGACGATGCAAAGACAGCGATCAATCGATTTTGCTTGGTGGTCTGCCACAGCAAGCTTGGCACCATCCCTTGGGTGGAGGCTCGAGCATGCGCAGTCGGGCGATAGCGCAGATCCAAACCATTCCACCAAGCGATCCACTTGTTAGGCGATCGGCTGGAGACAAACGATAACCTACCGTACCTAGCTGCGATCCCGGCGACGACGATCGCAACAACTCCATAGTTGAGTATCGATGCCAATAACGACGGCATCCGTCGCGAAGAGTCTTGAAGCCACGTGGCTGGAAACCACTCGCCTTGTAGCCACGCCAACATCAATGGCATCGCCGCGACAGGCAGCAGTGTAATCAATGCAGAGATGGCGGTTGGACATATCCATGCCAGCGCGAAACTGAGCATCGCAACAAAGAATGTATTGATCGGCCATAAGATCGCATAACTGTCGTACAAGTTGCCACGAGTAAAGACAGCAGGACAAATCACCGACACGACGATGATTCCAATCAACCAGGCCAAACCCAGCGCGACCACACTCACGATCATTTTCGAAAAGACGATTGTCGACCGTTGAATCGGCAAGGAGCCGATCCACGACAACGTGCGAAGCTCCTTCTCTTGGCTCACTAGCATCGGTCCGATCCCGACAGCGAGCAAGCTAGGGATGAGCACAAAAATGGCCCCGTGAAATGTTTCCGGAGAAGTCTTCGCAGTCACTAACCCCAAGAGTTGCAGTAGTATGCCGATACCGACCAGCGTGATGACCAGAGGCAATATCTGCTTGAACTCTTTCCAAAGTAGCCGCTTCCACGCGAGGCTGGATGCGTGATAAGTGGCGACTTTGCTAGTTGCCCACACGGCGTCTACTGACCTATTTGGTAATTTGTTTGTGTTCACGATCCCCTCGGTACTTTCAGCGAATCAATGCCTAAGAAGCTTGACGATCGACCGCTGCATCACTGCTGGCGGACGTAGATTGGGTAGGTAAGTCGAAACTTTCGCTTGGACCAGTAGAGATGCCTCGCGTACACGCGACGAATAGCTCCTCCAACGTGGTAGGGCGCGACCGAACGCTTTGAATACCAGGCCATTCTGCAATAGCTCGTTCTTGCGTTTGGTCAAAGCCTCGAATCACCCAACGCACTTGCCGACCTAGCTTTTGTTCGCTCAATAACTCTGCCGAAGCATTCAACTCAGGCAATGCAGCAAGCGGATCAGCTACGCCGATGGTCACTTCGAAAACTTCATTTCGCAAATCGGCTAGCAAGGCGTTGATTCGAATCTTTCCTTGGTGCACGATCGCGATATAGTCTGCGACCCGTTCCACTTCGGAAATCTGATGACTTGATAGCAAAACGGTTCGACCCGTGGCTGCGCGCTCGACCATGCTTTCCATGAACTCGCGGCGTACGAGTGGATCCAATCCCGAGGTCGGTTCATCAAGAATCAATAGTTCCGGGTCATGAGCCACGGCTAACGACAACGCGACCTTCGCCCGTTGCCCTTTGCTCAAATGCTTGATCTTGCGATCCGCGGGCAACTCATACTTCGCGATCGATTCACGGTAACGTTCGAGGAAGCCGAGTGGATAAAAGGAAGAAGCAAACCAACCGATCTCGTCGACACGCATCCAATCGTAGAGAGCGGGTGCATCAGAGACATAGCCAATTCGACGGCGAATCTCCAGCGAATCACTTACAGGATCCAATCCGAGAACGCGAGCTCGACCTTTGCTGGGAACTTGAAAGCCGGTCAAGATTCGGATCAACGTCGTTTTGCCCGCACCATTCTCGCCGAGCAATGCAAACACGGAACCTCGCGGTATCTTCAGGTCGATGCCGCGCAATGCATCGCATCCCCGAAAATGCATCTCCAAACCTTCAGTAACTATACAATCGTTCATGGGGGTTTCCTCGAAGAGGAAGGAATAGAATCGGAATGGACTATCGTCACGCCAGAGCGAACTCGCGCGACTAAGCAGTAGGTTGTGATGGGACCGTCGACGAGACAGTGTTGACAGTCGGAGTCAGCTTTTTGAGCTGCTTTCGAACGATGTCCTCGATCTCGGTCGCGGTTAATCCGCCGTGCAGGGCTTCGGTGAGAACACTCTGCAATCGGTCCGCGATGATCGACCGCCTATCTTCGCGACAAGCTTTCGTCGCTCCCTGGCACACGGCGAGCCCGCGACCTCGGAGCGATTCAAGCACGCCGTCACTCTGCAACTGCTGATAAGCGCGAGCAATCGTATTCGGATTCAATGCCAACTGCACGCTCAGCGTACGCACGCTGGGCAAGAGCTGCCCTGGCCTGAGAGACTCTTCGGCGATCGCGAACTTTACCTGCCGAACAATCTGTTCGTAGATCGCGACGCCATTGTTTGCGTCAATGGAAAAAAACATATGAAACTCCTTCTGCAACCGCAGAACTAGTGAACTAGCTACATAGTACAGAAGAGCGATTGGCAATTCAAGTCCCGACGTCAAAAAATGAGGATTTTTGGAAACTTCTCGGGGAACACCAGTTTTTAAGCACGGGTTCGAACGTTCCTTCGTTTAACAGTCAGCCGTAGGCGTACTGTCTGCCATGGATCCGCGTACGCCTGCGGCTGACTGTTAAACGCGAATCGCAAAAGATGGAGACTCGCCGTGTTGCCACCGACTTCCTTTCGCAAGTTGGCTACAATCTGGGGAACCCGCGGTCCTGAACGCCGTCCCTCGATTTTGCACTCGGAGTCCACACTTGATGAACCCTCTACCATTACTTCGAAAATTGCCGTCTCTAACGTTTGCTCTTTTGTTCGTGAGTGCGCCGACTTTGGCGACCGCCGAATGGGAGTCGCAGAGTTTGCCCGTTGAATTGCAAGTCGGCTATGCGGTCCGAACCCTGGACCTCAACGGTGACTCCAAATTGGATATCCTCGTCGCAGATAGTAAGCGATACCTATGGCTTGAGAATCCGAGCTGGAAGGTGCATGTGATTCATGACACACCCAACGCCAAAAGCGACAACGTGTGCATGGCTCCTTACGATATCGATGGCGATGGCATCATCGACTTGGCGATTGGACATGACTGGCAACCGAACAATACAACATCGGGTGGCGAAATTGGTTGGCTCAAATCACCGAAAGACCCGCGTCAGCCATGGAGCTATACCAAGATTGGTGAGGAGCCAACGACCCACCGAATGAATTGGGGGGATCTCAATCAAGACGGTCAAATGGAGCTTATCGTGCTGCCTCTCAAGGGGCGTGGCACAAAGGCACCTGGATTCGATCAAACTCCAGTGCGTCTTCTGAAGTACGAAATCCCTAGCAATCCAACTACAGAGCCGTGGCCAATGACGGTGCTCGACGAGTCTATGCATGTCGCGCATAACTTTGAGATTGCAGGCACTGCGAAGAGTGACTCTACCCAGCAAGGTTCCACCGACATTCTTATGGCGAGCTACGAAGGCGCGACTCGATTCCTGTTTACGAAAGAAGGGAAGAAGTTTGTCTATCCGCAAGGAACCGGCTTCCAAGGGACAGCACCTCAAAAGGGATCGAGCGAAATTCGACGAGGTCAACTCGACAAGACCACAGAATTTATTGCCACCGTCGAGCCTTGGCATGGCGATCAGATCGTGGTCTACACTTCCGACCCCGCAAAAGGGACGCGACTTCTTCAACGATCGGTCATCGACAACGAGCTTAAATGGGGGCACGCCGTTGCGTGTGCGAACCTAGATTCCGATACAGAAGATGAGATTGTTATCGGCGTGCGAGACAACGCTACTGCACCTCATCGTTGCGGCGTTCGCATCTACAATTGGGAGGGTGGCCAATGGAAGAGAAAATTGATTGAGCCCGGGCAGGTAGCCGTGGAAGATCTAGTCGTCGCAGATCTCAACAGCGATGGACGCAATGACATCATCGCTGTTGGCAGAGCAACTCACAATGCCGTGATCTACTGGAACAAGAACTAGCTAGACTACGACCTTTAGTGTTGCATGAAGACTTCTTCATACGGTTGCACGACGACGAACCCTTCGCCACGGAATTCCATTTGCAAACTTTCTCCACTGCCTCGGCCCAAGAAAGTCTTCAAGCTAACATCTGTCTTGAAGTTTGGCGTCAAATTGCCACTCCAAGCGATCGTTGCATTTGGGTCCGTATAGACTGGAAACTGTGACGTGACTGGCAAAGTCAGTGGGTCGTAGTGGGATGTGATGGCGAGCATTCCAGATCCAGTGAACTTCGCATTGAATAAACCACCGCTCATCATGGCGGCTACCTTTCGAAGCATTTTGATGTCGAACTGTAGCGATGTTTCGAAAGCAAGAACATCGTTTGCGTTGACAAAAATCGACTCGTTGTCCAATTGCAAGATCGTGATCTTCTTGCCCGCATCGGCAAGGTACAGAACTCCTCGGCCTGAGGCTTTGGTCAGTTTCGTTCCTTCACCACTGACGACTTTCTTCAGCAGATTACTAACACCTTGCTGCAAAATTCCTTCGCGTTCGAATTTGATTCCACCTAGATAAGCGATCATGGAACCAGTCTTGGTCCAGATTTCGCCATTCAGATTGACTTCCAGAACTCGGTCTCGTTCCAATTCAAATAGCCCTTGCCCTCGGTCTTTTTGGGTGGAGGTTGCAAGAAACTCTTTCAGGCCAAATTTTGCCATGGTACTTCCTTTGACGTGGTAAACGAATTGAGTAATCGACTGGATCTAAAGACTATAGCAGGCGAATCGGAATCGATGCTGGATCGCTATCGTGCAACAAGGAAGACCGACAGTGACCCATTGTTCCTAATCATATCGTAAACTCGGATCGCTTCGCCACCTGCCACCGAATTCTCCGGATCGATGATAATCGGAACGTCTTTCCGTATTCTGAGAATCGCAATCAATCGGCTCTCTAGCTGAGCCAAGTCCGCGACAATCGCATCCTGCAGTTTGTACTCCAAGGTTCCGTTGCGATTGCCGATCTTAATGATGATGTCGTTAAAGTCAGAAGCTTCGGGCTGCACAGGCTCTTGGGAAACACCCTGGGTCGCTTGTTGCGGAGGCGTTGCTGACGCGCTAGGAAGTTGCTTTTCTAAACGTTGGAATGAGGATGTCGTCAAGAAGAAAATCAACAATAGAAATACTACATCGATCATCGGCGTCAACATGCTGTCAACCGACGGACGAGAAGAGCGATTGGAAAAGACAGTCTTCATCCGATGTCTCCCTCGTAAACCGCGAACACGACATCCGAGTTCCCAGTCAACGCACAAATGCGGAGCAAGCTTGCAATAAACTCATACGGAGTCTTTTTGTCCGTACGAATACGGATGCGGACCGGATCCACATCTTCGGAATTGCGTTGCTGAATCGCCCGGCGAACTTGATCCAAAACGATATCTTGCGAACCAACTCGATACTGGCCAGACTCAAGCACTTGGATGGTGAGCGTGGGGCGATCGTTCGTATCCATCAACCCAGAATTGGAAGTTGGCAGCGCTAACTCAATAAAGTTTTCCTGTTTGGCCAAGTGACTGCTGACAAGGAAAAAGATGATAAGCAGAAAGGTCACGTCGATCATGGGTGTCATGTTGATCGAAACATGACTCGTGCCACGATAGGTCGGTATCTTCATGCTAAGCTCTAATAATCTTCCGCATCAACCAAGTGCCAATCGCGGCCAAGGCAATATTGCCAATCCAAAGGCTTACCGCTGGCCAAGTTCCCTTCTTGGATAATTCTAAGGCCAATCCAAAGAGTGGATAGTAGACAAGTAGAATTGGAATGAAGCAAAGTCCAAAACTCCACCAATAGTCGGCGCTGCGTATCAAGATTGCCATCGGCACGCCCATCCATACAAAGGCTAAGCAACTGAATCCCAATGACCAGCGTCTCATCGGCTCTGCTCGAAGCCGAGCCATTCGTCTTTCTGTCTCTTGGATTTGAAACTGGATATGCTCTAAGACGGGTGTCTGGATCGAGA
>Ga0315899_10006204_pt1 | contig 12863 bp, 18 predicted proteins | sample LakEriMetagenome_2_FD_203518 | JGI IMG/M metagenome (GOLD analysis project Ga0315899, IMG submission 203518) | Freshwater fungal communities from buoy surface, Lake Erie, Ohio, United States - Buoy 4 MA112 | ecosystem: Environmental > Aquatic > Freshwater > Lake | place: USA: Lake Erie, Ohio...
TTTCGGAAAAAATGTTTATTTTCGGAAACAAATGTTATCGGTTTGATTTCGGTTTGCCAGCCGAAACGATAACACAGTTATCGTTTCGGTGGGCCTAGCCGATAACCCTCCACCAGAATTTACCGAGGACGGGCACTAATTAAATTGAATCTGCCAAAAAGAAATGAATATGAGACACAATTTAAATTCAAATTGAACAATCAGAAACTCGAAAACTGCCAAAAGTAATCAAGATACGATTTTTAAAGTACGGATCTGATCTCGATCTCACGGATGTTTCGACTCTGGAGCATTCAAGGGAGCACCCCTTGAGAGGAGGGCCTGGACAGGTCCTGGACGCGAAAGTGCGCAGCGCTATGTCGCGCCCCCACCCCCTGATGTCGCCCCACGCGAGCCGGGGCAACCGCCGTATGCTATCGCACGACAGTGACGGTTACGTGACGGGCAATGCGCGCTGCAGGATGGATGAGCGGGATGTCAATAATGCCATGCAGTGGGCGCAGAGGACCGGGGGCTTCCAAGGGTCGCTGCTACCGGACTTCCAAGACATGATTCGCCTGTGCGTGTGCACAGCGCGTGCGCTCGCAACGCTGGGCTCGCGAGCGCGAGTGCGCCCCCTTTTCACCAGCGCGCGTTTGAGGCACGCGCAAACGCACGTGTAGCAGAGGCACGCACCACGCACGTGCGTGTAGCAGCCGCACGCACACGCCGCACGCACACACGTCTCTCGTGCCTGCGGGTTGTGCAGTGCACCTGAAGGGTTGAGTGACAGGGTACAAAAATATTCTGTGCCGGTGAACGATATCGAGGACGGCAAGCAACTAGACGAGGGCGCCTTTGGCAGCATCGAGAAGGCGCGTTTCCGCGGCCGTGAAGTGGCCGTCAAATATGTCAAGCCCTCCGAGAATAAGGTGCGAGCTGTGGCCCCCGCACAGTTTGGACTTTCTCTTGCGCGCGGAATGCGTGTGTATTCCTGACAGTGAAGGTGGCAGGGTCTCTCGCAAATGTTCAGGGAGGTGCACTTGGAGTTGAAAGTCGTCTCGCAGCTGCGTCATCCTTCGATCGTCGAGTTTTTGGGCACGGCTGCCAGATTTCCCAAAGCCGGGCAGAACATAAAAGACTGGTACTCTGCCTGGTGCACTCTGGCTGGTCGTGTGTGCCGTCGTAGCATCCTGTTGCAGAAGGGGAGGCGGCAAACGCACTTCTCACAAGAAATCTACATGCGTGTTTTTGCGCCATGACAGGACAATGGGATTGGTGTTCGAGATTTGCGAGGGCGGACAGCTAAACAAGCTGTTGCATACCAGAGAGAACCAACCGCTCCGAAAGTTTAATTCAGCGCAAAAGCTAAGGATGGCAAAAGATGTGTCGGTCGGGCTTGAGTACCTCCACAAAAAGCGGTCTCTGCACATGCATCTCATTTGCCTGCCTCGCCAATGCTGCCTGCGTTCTGCGCGCTCGCGCAGAAAGAATTATTACCGCACAATCGGTGAAAGAAGATGGAACGACGGAAACTAGGTTCATCCACCGGGACTTGACCTCGCGCAACCTGTTGCTGACGAGCGACAACCAAGTCAAGATCTGCGACTTCGGCTGTGCGCGCTATATGCACCAAGAGAGCTACTCGTCCAGCACCATTTCCGGAAGGTGCTGCTACCAACGCATTCCGATGATCCACAGAATGATATCGTTCCACAGAATGATATCATTTTGCCCATGAGACCGTATGCAATTGCGCAGTAGAGCTATGAGATTCATCTGTCTAGGCTGGCATCGCTGGCACGAGACAGCTAGACTTGTCCGCAGCCTCTTTCCGATTGCATATCTTTCCGATTGCATACGGAGGGCGCAGACATGTGGTCATGACTGTCCTTATTGACGCGACCGGGGTCGTACAGCCCTCCTTGGATGGCACCGGAGCAGATCATGGGCGAAAATCTCACGCTCCAGGCCGATTTGTTTGCCTTTGGCACGTGTCTCTGGGAACTTGCGACAGAGAAGATACCGCATTACAATGTTACCGATAGCATGGAGGCCTTGAAACAAGCCGTCTGCGTGCATGGCCTTTACCCGAAACTTCCAGGTCCTCCAATATCAATGACGATTTTCATGTTAACTGTTGAACGCTTGTCTCTGAACAAGGACATTCAACGGACCAGCATCTTCAGCGATCTGAATATTCGTGGGGCTCAAAATGGTGCTGCCCATTTGAGTGTCCAGAAAATCACGGAGAACTATCCCTTTTTTTTGCAGATTTTTGGTGGAAGGTGTGGGTGATGAAGATGCGCTCGTGCAGGTCCGCAAGACATGGACGACCTGCCGCCGGAACTGAAGTTCAACTTCAATTGCCTGCTTAAGCTTCTGCACCAGCAGAAGCCGTACAACCGCCCAAATGCTGAAGAAACGCGACAGGTGGCGTCGCGCTTGCAAGCATTCAAAATTGCCCGTTTGTCTTGATCTCTTCTGTGCAGCACTGCTTCTCAACGCTGGGTGTGCAATTTACCGCTGACCAGATATCAACGCAGTCAGATGATGGGACTGACCGCTTGGGGCCCTTGGTGCAGGTGATCGAGAGCCTTGAGGAAGCACTGAACGGAGATAGTCGAGACAAAAGTAACGAACACGAGACGCTCCTGCAAAAGCTTGAAGCTCGAGCGCAACTGGGCGAGAGAATCTTGCTGTTTTACGAGCGCTACAGCCCAGACCTCGTACAGAAGGTGCCGGGCCTTCTCCTCAGGTTTGAGGGCAAGGAGCACCACTTGAATGCCGAGCTGCGAAGCAAATACAATGCTGATCTGAGCGAGTTTGCACCGCCCAAGACTCCGTGGTCTATTCGGCCAGCCCAGCAGCCTATCACCCCCCCCTCCCACGCAACAGCAGCAGATGACAGCTCCGACCACGAATCCTTTAGATCGCGCCTCATTCACTTTTTCTCGATTAATGCTCCTTCCCTCATTGCATCGGTCGAGGAGACGGTACTGTGCTGTGCACCACGATTCCTACCAACATATACGCATGTAGATGTGCCGATGCGTGCTCAGGCGGTACAGAGCGTGCCCTCAATAGAGGGCAACCAGGAGCTACACAAAAAACACTCGTCTATACAAGCACTAGTTATTTGCTGACACCGAGACGTCAGGTGCGTGAATGGGTGGGCCAAGAGGAGAAATACAACAGCATCCTCCGTGAAGTGTATGATGGCTGCGACATGAATGATCCAGAGGGTCGCAATCGCCCCCGGACAAGACCGCCTCCTGAACCTCCAAAGCCTCCGACTGTCAACATCGACCAAACGCTCATTGACGACTTTACGAATTGGTCGAAGCAGCAAAATAAGGTCGTTACTGAAGGCAGGAAGGTGTTATCTGCAGGTGTTACCAAAGGTGTCACCAACATTGGTAAGGGCCCCGAGTCTGCTGTGTTGTCTGTTTTTTTTTCAAATGAGGGCCCGCAAAGCCTGCTGTGTTGTCTTCAACAGCTGAGATCTATTCTGGCGTGTAATGCACCTATTTTCGCCCTCTCGCTCTGCCTCCCTGACCCCCTATTCTCCCTCCAATCATTTGCTCTCTTCTGTCGCGCGCGCATGTGCTCATTTGTGCGTTCGTTGTGCATGGTGTTTATCTTTGGATGGGTTATGGCAGAGCCGCTTCGTGTTCCCAGCAACCATCAAGGACAAGTCAGCGGGGGCTTCCAAATTCGTAGTGCTCCAGGTTTCGAGGGCCGCCTGGGAGTTCGAGACGCCAGTATTACGCAACAACACCCGTTTCCTGGCCCGCAAGTCTCCACAATGTCCATGCCGCATCGCCCGCATGGCACTGTGTCCACAATGTCCATCACCATTGGCAACCCTCAAATCCCGCAATCCCCAATGCTACGTTCCCCGCCTCCGCCGATGGGTCGAACCCCCGGGCCGCCGCCTCCCGGCATGTTCGGTGGTCCTCCTCCCAGGTTTGGACCGCCGGGAATGCCGCCACCTGGCATGCTGCCACCAAGACAGCCAGGAATGCCGCCACTTGGCATGCTGCCACCAAGAACTGCCATGGGCCCCCCGCTCGGCATGGGCCCCCCACCAGGGTTCATGGGGGCTCCGATGAGGCCATTCTGAGGATGTGGTTCGACGCCTTAGTATGTAAGGCTGCAAAAGAGCGCGCACAGTGTATCACGCCGGGGAAACACACTTGCTCCGCCGTGCGCCGCCGGGCGGTTCGGAGAATGCTAGACGTTGTTTTGCCTGCGTGTGTGTGGTGGGATGGAATCCCGACGAGCAGAGCCAAAATCAAAACAAGGTTTGAATTGGCGTGCCGTCAGAAACCCTTTTATGAAGTTCGTGACAAATGAACGCGATGTCACTACGCGTGACCATCTGCAATCTGCTCGGTTACCGAGTGCTCGTACGCTTCTGTCTGTTTTGGTGCAAACAACGCTTCGCTGATTTGCAATTAAAATCCGGCAGCGGGAATTTTGTTGAGCAAGAACTGAACAAGAAAATACATCCACCCAGGAATTGGAGCTGGGAGTTGTTTTCTTGTTGTGTCTCCTACCTTATCGCGACTTCAGGTACTTTACAGGGTGGCGTCCTGTTGAGAGGATTCGAAAGGCGCAGCCCACTTGGCAAATTGGCGCGGATCTGGCCTACGGGGATGAAAAGTTCAATCATATCCGAGGGAACAGAAATTTCTTGTAAGCTCAATTTATTGTCCAAGCGCCTCAAACTATTACACAAACTGCCTGGGGTGCTTGAGGAGAGACTGCATGCAGGGTCAGGCAGCAGCCTCAGTCAGCGAAGGCAGAAGGAAGCTGGAGGCCAAGACGCTGAGCGACATGTTGCAGGCCACCATGCTTGGCGCGAATAGCATCCGCAACGGCGCCCAGCCCAGCGGACCGGAGGGCCATGTACGAAGGCATAGTATCGGGCGCACACAAAGCCTGCGCAAGCTCTAGCACGGCCTGCTGCACGTTGCGGAAGGCGTTCCAGTAGGCCGGATCGCGAGGCATTGCTGCTTCCTTGCCTATGCCTGCACATGCATTGGTGTAGTGAAGCTGCATGCCTAGCTTCGTGGCAACAATCTCGACGCCTCCGTGGATGCGATGTACAGCATCTGCTACACCGCTCATGCCCGCGGCACGAAAGTCAGCATCCGAAGGCATCGTCGCCTGCCGACCTCGCTGCGCCGATAGCCATTCCGCTGCTTGCTCCACCAGCGCCAGGTCGCTATACTTGCTTGCGTCCTTGTGCATATAGCGAGAAGGCGGCGCCACAAATTTGTCGAGGGGGCGATGGACGCGGGCAGAAGGTGGCCGGCTTTGCAAATTGCGTGTGGCGGGCATGGCTTGCGAGTGCACGGGGTCGTGCGAACCACCGTCAGGCCTGCCATCATCATCCCCTGCCGCGCGGCTCTTTCGCAGAGACCCCGCGGCCGGTCCAGCAAAACTGACAGCCCCAGCCATGTTCCCGGTTGCACCCCCATCTGGCCGCCCGCCACTCGAGCGATTCCGCCGCACACGGCCGGCCGAGGGACGGAACTCATCATGTCCGATCCCATGGCTAGCATGCGGGCCCCCAGCCACTGCGCCGCCCATACCACTCGCGCCGCCTCCCCCTGGAGGAGCACCGCCGCGCAGGGCACCAACCTGGCGGCGGAAGTTGTCCATCTGAAAATGCAACTGGTTCTGCATGCCTTGCGATTCGCCGTAGACGCGCACCTGCGACGACACTGTGCGCGCGTCCACATTGGACAGCTTGGCTACAGCTTGCATACCCACATTCATCTCGGCGCTCGCTGCCTGCAGTGCGTTGCGCAGGCGCTCGAGCTCCGAGTGCAGCAAGTCTCGCTCTTCACGCAGCGTGGAGATGGCGTGCTCAGCGCGAGCAAGAGCGTCCTCATTCTGCATGCGCAGCGACCCAACCTCGGCCTTGTAGCCCTCGACCTCTCCCGATAATCTCTCAACCTTGCCTTGCGACTCGCCGACCAAAAACTTGTGCTGCTGCAAGTCAGCTTCCAGCCGTTCCACAATGGCTGCCTTACTTGCCAGCGTCGTCTCAGCGGTCGACAGCTTCGGCCGCAGCGTGTTCATCTCGCGCAGCAGCCTGTCTCTCTCCGCCTGCACCTCCTTGAGCGCATCCCCGGCATTGCTGGCGCCCGACCCCTTCAAGATGCCCTTCAAGACCTGGTGCTCGCGCTCCAGCTCCTCGTGTGCCTTGCGTAGCTGCTCAGCCCGGCGCATCTCTTCGCGCATCGCCGTCAGATCCTTCTGCAGCCTGTCGTTCTCTGTCATGTACAGCTTGCAGCGAGCGTCAGCCTCAGCAAAGGCCTTGCGCAATCCATCCATCTTGCCCTCAAGCTGTTCGCGCGTCTGGTGCAACTCCTGCATCGCCTCTTGCTTCTTGCGCACCGCCTCGTTGAACTGAATCTGCAAGGCCGCCACCTCGGCGCGCGCCTCCTCCCCCTGCACCCGCCACTCTTCCTCACTTCGACGGCACTGTCTGACCTCAATCATGAGGGTTGAGGCCTGCTTCTCGACCCGCTGCACAGCAGCAGTCTGCACAGCAAGCGACGCTTCTGCGCTCTGCAGCGCATTTTCCAGCTCTGAATTTTGGCCCTGGAGGCCATCACGCTCCTCCTGCAGTTTTTCCATCCTTCGGTCTTTGGACGCTGCCTCCGACTCCATGCGTGTGCGCATGGCGAGTACTTCAGACTTCCATGCCTCCTCCTTTTCGATCCAGCCCTCTAGCGCGCGGTTGGCTTCTCGCAGTCTCTCGCGATCCTCCATCAGTGCCTGCTCCAGTCGCTGCACCGCAGCAGTCTGCACTGCCAGCGACGCCTCAGCGCTCTGCAGCGATTCTCGCATCATCTGCCATTCGGTCTGGAGGCGATCGCGCTCCGACTGCAGCGCACGGACACTCTGGGCCTTGGTGGCTTCCCAGGACTCGCTCTTGGAACGCCACGCCAGCAGCTCGGCGGCAAAGCCCTCCGACTTGGCACGCCAGTCGTCTGCTTCCTGACGCAGCGTGCGCACGGCCTTTTCGCTGGTGAGCGCGCGCTCTTCCACCTCCTCGAGGCGCTCCAGCGCGGCCATCTGCTGCGCGAGCTTCTCGGCATCGAGCAGGCGCAGGCGGTTGGTCTCGGCCAGCTTTGCCTCCAGCTCCATCATCTCCTTCTTCGACGCGCCCTCGCTGCCGGCGCCCGCACGGCGCTCAAGCTTGAGGCGGAGGTCCTCGGCCTTGGTGCGCCACTCGTTAGCGACTTCGCGAGACTGACGCAGCTCCTCGGTGAGCTGGCCGACCTGCGCGTTGAGCCGCTCGGACGTCTCCGACTGTACACGAAGCGACATCTCCGCCGCCTGCCAGCTCTGCTTGGCGGAGCGCAGCTCGTCGAGCGCACCGTTGAGCTCCTCCTCGAGCTGCGATTTCTCCTGCGAGACCTCGGCCATGGCCATCGAGGCGTCGGTGAGCAGGTGGCGCACCGTCTGCAGCTCGGCCATCAGGACGGCCTGCGCCGCGGAGTCCCCGCCCCCGCCTCGCTCTCCCTGGCCATCTCGTAGGTAGATTTGCACCTGGTCGCTCACGCGCTGCCCCTCCCCACCGCGCGGGCCCGCCGCGCGGTTGTTGGCACCATACTTGTGCGCGACCTGCTGCTCAATCTCCTGGAGCTGCCGCTGCAAGCCCGCCATCCGCCCTGGCCCACCGCCTCCACCACCACCACCCCCACCACCTCCGCGAACCATCCTCCCTTTGAAAATGTCTGAGCCGTTGATCCACAAACTTGGACCAAATTTTCGGACCGGGGTGTTAAAGCCCCTTAACACGCACGAACGGCCTTGCAAACGTGGCAAGTTGCAAGGCTCCTGAGTTTTTGCCGTCCGTCAATGGTACGAAAGCTGGCGTGGTGGACCGCGGCAGCGTTGGTAACGCTGAGCGTGATGTGCCTGGGCGGGACGGAGGCTGCCAAGAAGAAGGTCAAGACGACGTTCAAAGCGCTCAAGTGCTCTGCGTGCAAGGCGGTGGCGGAGGAGATCAAGCAAGAGGTGAAGAGCGAGTGGGAGAATAACGAAGGCCAAACCATCCTGGTGTGTATGCGCTGCGTCCGCGCAGATGTTTTTTGTAGGCACCCGTGCCGTTGCTTGTCTCCAGGGTGTGCAGCGTGCGCGCGGTGTTCGTCCGCTGGAGGCCCGCGTGGTGAGCACGCGAGAGCGCGCCGCGTGTATAACGTGCGCGCATGCATCAGGTCGAGAAGCGCAAGAAAAAGACAAAGGTGTCCTACGTGGAGAGCGAGCTGTCAGTGCAGGAGGCGCTCGACCGGATTTGCTCGCAAGAGGGCAAGTTTAACATGTACAACGTGTCGTCGGTAGACGGGAAGCCCGAGTACACCAAAATGACGAGCACCGTTGGCAAAAAAGAGTACAGTTCGCAGCTGCAAGGCATGTGCCAAAACTTGATGGCTGACTTTGAGTCGCAGATTGTCAAGTTCTTCCACAGCCATTCCAAGGTCGAAGACCGGCCCAAAGTTTGGAGCACCGGTATTTTACTCTACAAGTCTACTTTGGTTGGAGCCGGTGCCGGCTGGAGAGAGAGAGAGAGAGAGAGAGAGAGGGAGGGAGGGAAGGAGAGAGAGAGAGACGCATGCACACACCACACACCACTGTATACACACCATTAATTAGTGCGATGGCGCACCCTCGAGGTGCTGTTGATTGGGCACGTTTCGAGTTTCAGCAGCATCTCTGAGGTATTGTGAGCGTTGGTACCACAACATTGTGTTGTGAAGTAATACTACAATATTATCATGCGACGTCCAGGAACGACTATGCATTGTGTACCATTTATGGGTTTGGTCTGTAGTGATCGGTGTTTTCTTGATGTTATCTTCACCTGTTTAGCATCAGCAGCAACAACATTGTTCTTGTCCTGTGATCGTAATTTCACTACGACTTTCTTTGATCCTCCAGGACAACAGCAGATCTGCTCTGGCATTTCTAAGATCTGCCCGCCTGACGAGACTTTCACGGAGTCGCCTGAGGCCGTGACCGCTGCCCGCACAGAAGCAGAGCTGTGAAAGCGGTTTAAAAATGGGTGGCGCGGGGGGGGGGCAAGGGATCGGCGGGGCTGGGACCCACGCCCGAGATGAGAGCTTGGCGAGGTCTTTAAGTTTTGTCAAAGCTTTGTCGAGGCCTAGACCGTGCCTCCCTTGCTTGTGTGTCTTGATTCTCTGCTCCATGCAGGCTATAACTTGTGCGGGATCGGCGAGATGGGGGACCGTTACGGGCCTCTCTCGTGGATGCTTCGATGGAGCGCTCTGCCCTTGTGCACTTGCGAACAGAATGCCAGCAAGAGAAGAGATGCAGAGAGAGAAGGAGAGAGAGAGCGAGAGAGAGAGAGAGAGAGAGAGAGAGAGAGAGAGAGAGAGAGAGAGAGAGAGAGAGAGAGAGAGAGAGAGAGAGAGATGCAGGCAGGTTGAGGCTGCGCGGAAGGGAGTCCAGTGTGACAGTGTGCATTAAACTAAATCTAAGGCATGGGGACGTGCCTTGACAGTGGTCGTCTTCGCTTGCGTGTGGTTCTCAAGGGCATGATGATGAGGATGCAGCCTCGGTCAACATGCACTGCATGTTGGCCGCCGACCACCAGTGCATGTTGACCGGCCACTGCATGTTTGCCGAGGCTGCATCCTCACCATCAATCGCCACCATCACCACCATCACCACCTTCCTCGCTTGTTGCATAGCCTCTTTCTCTCTCTCTCTCTCTCCCCCCCCCCCCCCCCACCCCACCCCACCCCACCCCCCACCCCTCTCTCCGTCTCTCTCTCTATAGGATTGTTGATGCTCCAAGAGGGACGGGGAGCGAAAAGAAATTTTCGCTATCTCGTTGAGATAGTGGAAGAGGGTACTAGAGGGCCATGCTGGGGGCAGAGAGAGAGAGAGAGAGATCAACAACCCAAGCCGATAAAATTCATGAGGCAGGCCGGTGTGCAGAAGAGTCGTGGAGGAAAGAACCTCAAATGTCAAGACAAATGTCACTTCTTGATTGTCAATAAAAATTCTCTCTCTCATTCTCTCTCCGAAACCTCGAGAGAGCGGGTCGATGATTGGGGCGGACCGGAGACGGCGTGGGCTCTCTTGTGTGTTGCCGAAAGGCGTGCCACAAGGCCAAACGGAGAGTGGGGGTATAGCCCCGGCTCGCCGGCGGAGCCGGCACAAGAAACCTACATCGGATCCGCCACGATTTAGGTGGATTCGCACGCGCCTTCCTCATGTTGGCTGTTGGCGGAAGTCAGATGTAGACGGGGGAGTGTGCCTGTTTCGACACCACACGGCTCACATGGCACGCAGGCGTACCAGGGCGACGACGTCGTGTCGGGGGGGCTGCCGCGGACTCGCCGAGCTACGTTTCGAGTCTCTGGGCGCCCGGGGAGGCTCGCAGTCGCCGGCGCACGCGCGTGAAACAGGCCCAAAACGGCTGGCCACGCGCCGCGGTGGCACCCGGCCCACGGGCGTCCAATACTTTAGCGCCCGGGGGAGAAAGTGTGCACGGCTTTCCTGCACACACGCTGCTGTCAGCCTTGCCATTGTGCGAGGTCGGGGCCGCGCGCGCGGCGCGATGGCGCATTTTGCCGTTTCATGTGCGAATCCGGTCACAGAAACTCAACCAGTACGAGTTTTGGCTCGCGCATGCTGAGAAAGGGTGTGGAATTGTCATGTAGCCTAAACCAGGATTTCCAGGAGCAAAAACGCAGCTCCGCTGCGCTTGTGCCCCTGGAAATCCCGCGTAAGCCGTGGCCGTACGCCTTTTTAATGCTGCCCACCCTCTTGGGCCGCCGCTGCGCGGCAGCAGACGGCCACGGCCCCAAGACGTGCACCTAAATCGAGGCTGATCCGAGTAAGGTTGCTTGTGCCGGCTCCGCCGGCGTGGGCTCGCCGTCATATGCTGGGCCCCGAGCGCCCAGAGGCGGTGTCACCCGAAAGAGGCGTTGTGTCTACCGACCTTGAGTCATCTATTGATTGTCAACAAGCTTCTCTCTCTCTCTCTCTCTCTCTCTCTCTCTCTCTCTTTCTCTCTCTCTTCTACCCTCAAATGTCAAGACGCATTGGAGCCGAAGCCGCTCGCGACAAGGTGGCACTCACTACAAGGTTGCAGCCTCTTGAGAAGAGGCGATTGCCTCCACCTCAAACCCTTGAGCTTTCAGGCGAAGCTTGGTGTCGTGAAAGGCAAGGAGGCTCGGGCGGTGGCCGACGGAAATGTAGGTCAGGCTCTTGCGCTGCGCCAGCAACTCATACATGGCCCTTTCCGAGTCGAGGTCGAGGGCAGACGAGGCCTCGTCCAGAATGGCCAGCCGCGGAGAGTTGACTAAAAGCCGCGCGAACCCCAGGCGCTGTTGCTCGCCAAGACTGAGCATAGACGACCAATCACGCACACTATCTAACGTATCTAACGCGCTCCCGCCATCTGCTTCTTGCAAGCGCGCCGCCAAATTTGGCAGTTTGACCTTCTCCAGTGTCTGGAGCAGCTCTTCATCTGACGGGACCTGCACGTCCGTGTCGCCCGGACGCATGGGGTAGAGAAGTTGTTCTCTCAGTGTACCCAGCGTGCAGTAAGGGCGCTGCGGAAGGAAAAAGGTGTCACCCGGAGGAGGTCGTTGGATGTGCCCCTTGCCCCTGGTCCAGAGGCCGGCGATCGCGCGCAGTAGAGAACTCTTGCCTGCCCCGCTCTCGCCGACAATGAGCACGTGCTCGCCCTCGCCAATGGAGAAGGACAGATCTCGGCAGAGCAACCGGCTGCTATCCGGTGTTGTCAAAGTCATATCGTCAACCGTCAGCAACGGCCCCCCCGTGCCGCCCACCGCACTCGTGATACCTGGCAACGCCGAGAGCATTCAGAAATGAGTTCGATTAACTTTACTAAAAAATACGAATAACACACCGAACTCGATAGTCTTACAAATGTCAACAATAAAAACTACAGGCATGGTACCTGGCAAAGCGGCGAGCAGAGCCTGCTCTTCATCCTCCGTTGGTTTGCGCGCACCTTGACGCTCGAGGGTGAGTGTGCTAACGTCTTCCTCGAATGGGGCCGCAGCGAGACCGGAAAGCGGCACAAGTTGGCGCCTTGCGGCGGCGAGCACGGCACCGAAAGGCGCAGGGTCGCTCACGTCGATACCGCCCAACGATACTGCCGTCACCAAGGCTGCACCCCATGTGACTCTGTCCCACCCGGCCTTAGGCGCGTGTGCAGAGGCCTCGCCGTTATCCTCTGATGATTCTTGCCTGGGAGAAGAGGCAGAGGAGTAGGAGGCAGCCAGGGAGCCCTTTTGCGAAGCAGCTGCGAGCTGATTGGTCTCCATTACCTCGACGAAGTTGGCAAGACGGCCTATGCCGGCGCCAAAGGCGCTGATTTCCCCGAACGAGTTTACGATGAGCGACAGGTCGCCGAGGACGTGGTTGAACGCGCCGTAGCTTTGTGACACCACGCCAAGTTGGATTTTGCCCTGGAAGTAGAGCGGGGCGACGACTGCTGCAGGGACCACCTGCACCATGTAGTTGTAGACGGTGTTGAAGAGATCCACGTTGCGCTGCGTGGCGATGAGTGAGAAGTAGTTTTCAATGGTCTTGTCGAACCGCGACTTGATTTGCCTCATCTCCAACGCCTCGCCCCCGTAGAAGGCTATGCTCTCGGCATTTTCCCGCATACGCACGAGCGAGAAGCGGAAGTCGGCCTCGCGCTGCAGCTGCTTGAAATTCTTTTGCACCAGGGACTGGCCAAGCCAGAAGGTCATCCTGCGTGTGTGTGTGTGTGTGTGTGTGTGTGTGTGTGTGTGTGTGTGTGTGTGTGTGTGTGTGTGTGTGTGTGTGTGTGTGTGTGTGTGTGTGTG
>Ga0315899_10006206_pt1 | contig 12862 bp, 11 predicted proteins | sample LakEriMetagenome_2_FD_203518 | JGI IMG/M metagenome (GOLD analysis project Ga0315899, IMG submission 203518) | Freshwater fungal communities from buoy surface, Lake Erie, Ohio, United States - Buoy 4 MA112 | ecosystem: Environmental > Aquatic > Freshwater > Lake | place: USA: Lake Erie, Ohio...
CTCCTTCGTCGCCGATCTGATCGCTAGGAGATCCGATTCCTGCGCTGGGCGCCCCCGTAACATCTGGGACATCCTTCAATTTGGCAGTTCTGGGCCAAACAACCAACGGTGACTGTACTGCCAACTCTCGGTGGCAGGTCCAGACACCAAAAGGAAACGCGGTCGCAAGCCTGACCTTTCGTTTCGGATAAAGACCTCGATCCCCCGGCGTGCATTCCCATTCAAACTGACTTTCAGCAAGTGCTGGTACAGAGCTTAGGCAAATTGGCTCGTCGGGTGCTGACGTCTGCGACGCGATCGCATGATCCGCTTCAATGAAGAGGCCGAATGCAGGCCAAGGCCATCGATTGATCAGCGTCAACGTGGTATCGATTGGCTCTCCCTCTTCACATCGACCCCGAGACCAACTCAGCGTCCCCTGAACTCCCTGCATTGCGATCCATGGCCAGAGGATGCCGATGATTCCAATGGCAGAAATTGCAGCCGAGACGAGAAACGCTTGCGTTGATACGTAAATCCCAAGCAACACCGATGCAAGCAGTGCAAAGAAGACCCAGCCGATTGGCTTCTTCAGCCAATAAACGTACTTGTTTGCCCATGGACAAAAATCGGCATTCATCATGCCTTGAAGGTCTCGGAGAGCGGATGGCATCTCAATTATCCAATCATACAATTAATCGCAGCCGCCAGCTCGGCTTCTCTGCAATCCAAGAACTAGAATTAGGAACCAGCAAAGGACAACGCATCCTAAATACGCATCAGTCCAAAAAAGCAAATCCTACTCAGCGGTAGATTCAGTTCAGAAACACCTTCTAGAGGAAAAAATGCCGCGGTGGTCCGCGTGGACTGTAAGCCGCGCTGGAATTTGAAGAGAGTTGGTTTTCCCTGAAGAATGCGAACGAAAACAACTCAGAAACAGGAGTCGTTTCCGAGTACTGGAGCATGGACGACGAGAAACCTGCAATCAATTTGCAAACTTGACATAGTTCTGCTGGTTTGCAAATCGCCATACGGTTCTTCGCACGAACAACCTCGAATGCAGATACTGCCGCCGAACACTCCATTGCGGTCGATTTCCGGCTCCTTATCTTACAAAAGGTGCAGTGGGCCAGATTTAAAGATTGTTCATTATTCGATATGGATCTCGAAGAGGATACAGGCTGCGGGGAACAAGTTGCATGTTCTCCTGAAGTGCATTCGTGTCCTGAAGTGCAGCCGCCATGGCATTCCATTCCAGGAATGGCATGGATGAGTTCGCCAAAGAAAACGATGCTGCTGTAGGTGATCAACACCCCCCAGCAGAATCTCTTCTGAAACTCATTTTGCATCGATTTCTCGGATTGTAGTGATTCTAACTGCCAACCTAGTCGTTCTACCACAGTACGACCGCACGCGAGATGCGTTCATCATTATTCTAATATTCGGCAGTCCCAGCTTAAAGTATACTTGTTGCATACCCTGAAGAAGATCCGAACTTTCCAATCCGCTTCTATTGATTATGACAATCGACACTTCCATCCGACGACGAGTAGGTTTTACGCTGGTGGAGCTGCTCGTTGTTATCTCCATCATTGGAGTTTTGGTCGGCCTTTTGCTTCCCGCCGTTCAGGCCGCGAGAGAATCCGCCCGTGCGATGCAGTGCAAGAACAATCTGCACCAAATTGCATTGGGTGTTGAGATGTTTCACGATGCCCAACGCTCGTATCCACCAGCAAGATACCAACCTCGCCCCGGAGATGCAGATGCGTTCAATTGTGGAGGAAAGGAAACGACTTGGCTGGTTCGAATCATGCCCTATCTCGAAGCCTCCAATAACGAAAAGCTTTGGGAGTACTCGATCCCCTACAACGAACATCCAGAAACGACTCGAATCGCAACTTTGCCCACTTATTGTTGCCCTTCAAGAAGGACTGCCAGCGAAGCTATTGGTCAAGGACAGATTGTGGGAAACGGCACTCGTTGGGTACAATTGCCTTGCGGTTGCCTGATACCGGTCGGCGGAGGTGACAATGCCCTCGCAAAGGGTGCGGTCGGTGACTACGGTGGGAATCACGGCGATTTGTCGCCGGGGAACTCAGGACTGCCAACCGATTTCAATTTTGGTGGCAATGGAACGGGTATCATCATATCCGTCCGAGCGCGTTGCAGCGATGGTCGCCCACGAAGCCCTGAAGACCGGGTAAAGAGCGCTTCCGTTACCGACGGGCTCAGCAACACTGTCATGGCTGGCGAAATGCATGTGCCATTAGGACGGCTTGGAGTATCTCCATTTGATGCATTTATTTTCAATGGAGATAATGTCTTCAACACGGGCAGACTAGGCGGTCCCACGATGCCAATTGCGAAAAACCTGAAGGGAGAGGCTGAGGACCTTGTGCGATGGGGCAGTTGGCACGTAGGCACCTGCAACTTTGCGTTTGCGGATGGAAGCGTACACACCATCCACGTCAACATCGACACGGACACGCTAGGCCGATTGTCAAACCGATCGGATGGACAGCCTGTATCTCTTGTAGACTAAAGCAAAGATGGTTATGCAAAAAAGGCTCAACTCACTTCAACGATTCCTATGCATCCTATTGCTGTTCGGCTTCTCGAGCAGCTTATCGATGGGATGCAATCGTGGGCCAAAAATAGTACCTGCCAAAGGCGTCGTCGTTTTTGAAGATGGTTCGCCCGTAACGATCGGTACGGTTGAAACGAACTCTGTCATCGAAAAGGGTGTGCAATCGACTGGCAAAATTCAGCCCGATGGTAGCTTCGTGCTTAGCACATTCGGTGATGGGGATGGAGCGATGGTGGGTGAGCATCAATGTGTGGTGGTGCAATTCGTGATGGCGGAAGACATCCAGGGACATAAAGCCAGCACGCTGGGCGTTGTCAATCCCATACACAATTCCTATGCGACGTCTGGATTGACCATGACTGTGCCTGACTCTGGAACCAGCGCTCTTAAACTGGTGGTAAAGGGAGTCAAAGCCACGCGCGGGGTGGATCCAAAACATAAACCGTTTGTCCATGATGGTGATGAACCTCCGCCAACAACAAAGTAAAGCGGTTCGAAGGATATAAATGTTCGATTCATTCGTCCGAATCGCATACACGCTAGAAGCTGTATCTCACGGATCCTTTTTTTGCAGATGAAGAAAAACATACCTGTATTGGAGTCAGTGGACCTGGAGATGGACTGGGAACTCGCGATCCCTCCGGAAGTCGAAGAGATCCTGTCGATTGCAGACTGTCGGCTTCAAGACTATTGGGATCAATGGCACAAACGTCCCATTGAGCAATACGTGGCATGCGATTTCCGAGATGTTTGGAGAGCGCTCGTTTCCGTGACGGAACAGAAGTTGTCCGCCGGTAACACATTTTGCGAATGGGGTAGCGGGTTCGGAGTCGTCACGGCATTAGCTTCCCAGCTAGGCTGGGAAGCTATCGGAATCGAAGCCGAAGCTTTTTTGGTGGAGCAATCGCGAGAATTTTTGCAGCAATCGAATTTGAAAGGGGAAATTGTCTACGGGAATTTCTTGCCCTCGGGCGCAGAGTCACTCGCCAAGAAGCAAGCGAATCATGCCTCACTTTTCCACCAAGTTCCGTCAGCTTACGAAACGCTCGACTTACAATGTGACGATTTTTCACTAGTATTTGCATATCCGTGGCCGGGTGAGCATCATTATCTTCAAGAAGTTTTTCGAGTTTACGCAGGCGACCAAGCACTTCTATTGATGTTCTTGGGCCCCTATGAGATTGAACTGTTTCGCAAGCGACAAAGTTAGGTTGGGATGAAATTAAAAAGTCTGCCGGATGACTTCCGGGTTGAGGAAGTAACCGGCGTTCGGCCCTCGCGAGGTCCATTCGCTCTGTATCGGCTGAACAAACGGGGGATCGGAACTCCGGAAGCTGTGTCGGCCATTTTGCAAGACTGGAATTTACCACGCCGCGCCCTTAGTTATGGTGGATTGAAAGATCGTCACGCTGTAACGACTCAGTACTTGACCATTCACAACGGACCGAACAAGTCTCACGAAGATCGCTCCTATCGATTGGAATACTTGGGGCAATGTCCCCACGAGTATCACGCTCAAGACATCCAAGCCAATCGCTTCGAGATCTGTTTGCGAAATCTTTTGCAGGAGGAACATGCCGCTATTCAGCAGCGCTGCGAATTGATCAAACAACAAGGGATTGTCAATTACTTTGATGATCAACGTTTTGGTTCGCTCGGGTACTCGGGAGAACTCATCGCTGTTCCTTGGTGCCTTGGTAACTACGAGCGCGCCTTGTTCCTCGCAATGGCCGAAGAGAATCCGCACGATCGCGGTAGGGAGAAAGAACAGAAGCAGTTGATGCGCGAACATTGGGGGAATTGGTTGCTGCTCAAAGAAAGACTGGACCGATCGCATCGTCGTAGCGTAGTGACTTTCTTAGTCGATCACCCAACCAATTTCAAACGGGCGGTGGCACTGATTCGCCAAGATATGCGAAGTATCTATTTAGCGGCATTTCAAAGCTGGGTTTGGAACCGCTGGCTCTCGGCATTGATCGACGATGCTCTTCCCGCTGAATATCGAGCGACCATTGAGTCGAAATGTGGGCCGCTCACCGTTCCCTCCGGAGCATTGGTTTCTCAATCCAACGCGAACGACAGGCCATCAGATTCTGTTTTGTCGGCACTAGCCAAACTCCGCTCCTTGAAGTCGCGGGACCTTATGCTTCCATCCGCCCGACAACATGAATGGGACGAAGCCACGCTTCCGCCACTGGACGCGATTTTGCAATCGATCGGAATGGAACGAAGAGAAATGCGATTGAAGTACCCTCGGGATACTTTCTTTTCCAAAGGAATGCGTGCAACATGGCTTGTTCCTAAGCAACTCGAGTACAGTTGGGAAACCGACGAACTCCACAATCGACGGCTTGCACTCCGTTTGAGCTTTGAACTTCCCAAAGGCTGTTACGCCACTATGGTTGTTCGAGCTATATCCTCCGACGCCGCCGACCCACATTCGTCGGACGAGGAAGACTCCTCGGACGAGAAAGATCTACAGCACGACTAGTCCTCAGATTTGTATTTTACCTGTCCTTTGTTGCGTTCCTCACCGTTGGTGTAAGACGCTGCTGACCAAAGTCAAATGATGACAAAAGTCCAAGTAGTAGACACATTCCATACGACTTGCACCTAGAATCCCGGAAAACGTCTATGAGCGCACGGCAAGACGGACCGTCGCTGCTACCTTTGTCGGCTGTGTCGTGTTTGTGCCGAAGGACAGACAAAACACCCATTTCGTTTAGAAGAATTTCCAAAATAGTTGAAAAATGCTCCTGATCACTCCGGCTGTCGCGCAATGGGATTTTTTCGCTCGCTTGTTGTGTGGTGCCGAATTCTAAAGGAGGGAAAGCATGTTTGTTTCGCTTGGAAAACTGGCGTGTGCTGGAGGGTTTGCTTTCTGCTTGGCATTTTCTTGCCAGGTCTCGAAGTCGAGAATTTAAAGATGCGTTGGGAAATGAATGCTACTCGAGGTTACGGCGGCAGTTCCGGAGCATTTATCGGTAGCGGGGACTAGCGTGATTTCCGTACCGAGTGATTTCCGTACCTAGTCCTGCCACCAAACGATGATTGTGAACGGGTCGTGTACTATCAGCAAGTAGATGAAATAGCAAATCATCGAATAGATGGCGATCAATATCGTCGCGTAAAGGCCTCGACGTTGAGACCCAACCTGCTTGGACAGCTTCCATGCAGAGACCAATCCAAGCGGCGTGCAGAACGGGACCGATAAGAATGCAGCCATACCAATTACCCACGAACAATAACCTAGCACTCCACTCGGTCCGGTTATCATTGGGGTTGGATACTTCCCGTCTTGAATCCATGTCAAAAACCACGATCATGCGAAATGGTATTTGCAGCGTCAATCTCGCGGGCGTAGGGATTTCCTACCATGGATTACGACTAGGACAATGGAGGGAGTTCGCCGCAGAGATCCAATGCCTTCAGGGCTTCGATCGTTGCGATGTAAGTGATGTAGTGATAGTTGCCACGATAAAGCGAGTGCATCCACCAGCGGCCACTTACCCGCTGTTCTTGCTTTAGCCACGTTAGTCCAGACTGAATCCGCGAGTCGCTCGCTGAAACGTCTGCTTGACGAAGCAATACGATCGCCAAGGCAGTCATGTATGCATCGCTTTCGGGCTTCGAAGCGTCCGGCATTCCGTCGATCAGTTTGCGCACTTGGTCGCTGATTTCAAAATGCCAATCGTTCACAGCCGACATGTCGCGAGTGCTCCAACCTCCATCGGGGTGTTGTTTGGAACTTAGAAGATGGATCGCTTGCATTCGATCTTTCTCCGACAACAATTCTGGCATGATGTTGTGCAACCGCAATCGGATTACTCGATCAAAGTCATTCTTTGGCTGAGCCGTCCTAAGCCACTCTTTGAGTTTGTCGACTTTTGCAATGAGCACTGGTTCTTGTAATGACTGCAACCAACCTGGGGCAGAAGAAATGGCGCGAGCAGCCTGAAGTGAAAGTTCAAAGTCGGTGGTGATGTAAGGAATCTCGACTTCACCATGACTGACAAAAGAGCCGTTGCTTGATTGTCTCTCGAACATATCTCGCAACGACCGATCTGTCCATTCCGAAGTCGATTTCGTGATATGCCGATCCCATTCTGCTAAGCCAAGACTTCGCCAGACGCTAGAAAAAGCACTTGGATAGAAACGATGACCGTCCTTCTCGGTTTCCTTCACCACGGAAATTGTATTGGGTACCGCTCTGCGAAAACTCTCCAGCACCTCTTCACTCGGTGCCCCCCATTGCCTGGACCAAGCGGATCGTTCGACTAAATAGGGGCCTGTCGTGTGACAGTTGACGCAGCCTCGATCGCGAGCCCAGGATAAAGCTCCCGCTTCTACGTATTTTGCAGCCGCCGAAAGGGACTGGGGGCCGAACTCCATAGCTTTGGGTTCGTCGGCGGCAGGTATGCTGACCGAGATCCCCTCCGATTCGTATTGGAATTTGGGCTGAGCAGATCCCTTTGCGGCCAATGTCAGTAGACTGACAACTGCCAAGCAACCCGAAGCTAAGCGACTGTGCATTATTGCAAACCTCATTATTGGAAAATCTTACCCTCCGCGCGCTTTATTGTAACCAAAGGAATATGCTCCGAGGGACTATCACCATCGTTGGTTATTCTAAGGGCAGGAATTGGACGGCATCCGCAATGGCGACCTTTCCCGGCGATCCTTCATTGAGAATTTGCACGCTTCCGCTAGTGCCTTTCTCGAATCGATACGTTCCTAAAGTTCGAAACAAATCGGCATGTTCGGGCTTTTGCTGCTGATCGATTGTGTGCCGGGTCTCGCCATCTGCGTGCTTGACAATGAAAACGGTGTTGGTCGCACGGCGGACGTTGTAGCAATGAGAAATCCGAACTTCATACTTACCTTCTCGAGGGATCGAAGGTGTGTAGGTTGCAGATTTTGATCCTTTTTCTTCCTTCCTGTCATGCAAGTATGCTCGACCGACATAGGGCGGAGTATGCGTGGAGTACTCCCATGCACCCACCAAGGTCGCTTCATCATCGTCCATTACGATACCAGGCAATTCTCGGGCATTGGTTATCACTCGTGACAAAAGTTCGATCTTGTCGACTTCCCCGGGTGGATGAAGATTCGGCATGGCTGCTAAATGGAGCTTTGGAATGGGGGCTGGCGAAGTGACCAATCCCTTTGTAAGCGAAAGCGAGTGGACTTTTCGAATGAATTCACCACGTGTCGCGTCACTCTTGATTCCATCTAATTGGTTTGCGTCTAGTCCGATCAAGATTGCAATCCCTTTCCAGCGTCGCATGAGTTTATCGTCGATAGCCATGTCGAGATCCGCCGTGTGTCCTGGATTGGCTTCAAAGTATTGTCCATGGATATTGCGACCACGCTGGCCAGGTTTCTCGGGCATTGGGAAAAGCCCGTGCAAACCTCCTTGCATTCCCCACCATTGAACGGCGGCGAACTCTGAATGGTCAGGCAATACGTCGCTTACATAGATCGTGGCAGCCCCAGATTGATGAAGCCGATGTTGCAATTCGCGAATGGCGATCTTCTTCAGAGAAGACTTCTTTCGAATGGCTTGCGCTGCTGCATGTCCTGATGCCTGACCTAACGACATCCAAACAGGCTCCAATCGCAATGCGCAGAAACCAACGTGGGATGAACTGACCGCGGCGGGTACTAGCAGATTGTCGAAATCACGAGGCAATAGGACTCCGAAAGGAATTTGGTAAGGCGGAACCGGATGATAGAACTCACCCGTGTGCTTTCCTCCAAAACGTGGTCCTTCGTGATCGGTTCCATGGCAATTGTTACCGTAATCTGCCATTGCAATCGCATCAGGATGATACACGGCTCTGGCATCTGCGGGGGCATGTTCACTGTCTCGCTGAACGTAAACGTACTCTCCTATCATGCGCCGGGCTTCGCGTACGTATAACTGTGGCGGCAAATGATCGGTGTTTTCAAACTCATCTAGGCATCATCCCCACACCTGGGCTTCTTTGCGATAGACCTCTGGTACAGAGTCGTCGTTCTGTAAGAAATACAATAATCCAGCTTGGTCCCGAAGATGCTCCTCGAATATGGCCTTGCGAGTGTTCGGATCGCCGGTGGGCCAACCAAGATTCTTGCCGGGCAAAGATAGCCTCACCAAATTCTGAGAAACGTCGTTGATATCATACTTGCCGTTTGGAAGAGGTGGTTCGTGTGCCTTGAAGATACACTGCTTCGGATAACCAAAGATAGTTCGGATTTGATTCGAGCGAAGCGCTTCCAGCACCTCCAGAAAATCATCGCGACGATATCCTTTCGGCGCTCTTGGTTTGACTCGATTTGCGGGATCCTTCGTCATTATAAATCGAAAGTTATAGGCTTGGAGTTGGCTATCTGCCGTTTTCGGCGCCAGTGACTCACCGTACTCGGATTGACCTTCGCGGCCGACGCGCCAGGCCACACCAGCCATCGCCATCAGATCCCCTTCGTAGGTCGCGTCGATTGCCATTCGACATTCGATTCGCGTCTGTTTGTTGTCATCGTCCTTCACCGTGACACTGCGAATCGTTTTTGCCTCAGCATCAGTTTTGGAAACATCGACGCTTACCAACGTCGAGTTTCGAATGACATCGATTCGCGACTGTTCCGAGAGCATCTGCGTGAGAATCAACAAATTAACCTTGGGTTCTGCAAATGTGCCGTCAAAGCAATCGGCAACTTGTTGGGAGTTCGGTCCATATCGATTGGAGTAGTATGACTTAACCCGCTTTGCAAACTTCAAATACACCCCAGTCAGACTTTCTCGAGAGTGAAAGTCCGTGTGCGACAGTCCGCTGGTGAGAAGCCCGCCAATACGATGCGTCGGTTCGACAATCGAAACGCTGCAACCATCCTCAGCGGCACCCAACGCCGCCGCGATACCGGCAGGAGTTGCACCATAGACCACGACATCTTTTTGGATTGCGTCGACTTCTGCGACAATATCGCGTTGAAGCAAAAACACGATCGCAACCCCGACGAATCGAAGTCCACTCAACCCTACTTGAGAGCGCGAGTCCAAGCGGTTCGCTTTCCATGGCTTTAGAGGCTTCTCTACGTGAAACATAGAACTATATCCTCTTGAAGATTTCGAAATGAGTGCAATACAGGATAGTCCATTGCTACTGGCTCAGTAATGAGGTGGGCGGTCGTCGGTTAGGCTGCGTGGTGCGCGATCCGCTTCCAGCAAGCCTCGATAGCCTTCTTCCATGCGATTGGCGGCACGCCGTAACTGATCGATTTCACGCTGCTGAGAGAATACCACCATGTTCAGTTCATCGAACGACTTCTGAAGATGAGCTACCAAGAACTCTAACTTTTCAATTCTAATTGCCGGATCTTCTCTCTTTTCCATCGCGGGAACCACCTACGGTTTGTGAGATTTTCTCGATTGCGAGTATACTTCTCGCTGATTGGAAGCTTTTCCTGACATAAAGGCAAGGCGACCTCATGCGACACCTCCACTAACCCTCGAAGTCCTGTGTCCAATATCGATCCCCAAGACGAAACGATTCAGTTAACCCCTAGGCAAACTTCATGGCTTTTGGTTTCCGTACTGGTCGTCGCGTTGTGTGGAATTGCCTACGAACTGATCATCGCTGCGGTTTCCAGCTATTTGCTCGGGAATAGCGTCGCACAGTTTTCGATTACGATCGGGCTCTTTATGTTCTCGATGGGGATCGGATCGTATCTGACAAAGTTTATCCACGCCAATCTTGTGGTGCGATTCGTCCAGATCGAGATCGCGGTTGCCTTCGTGGGCGGAATCTGTGCCGCGATCCTCTTTTTTGTGTTTCCATACTACGCGTTGTATAAGCCGACGATGTACAGTCTCATCCTTGTCATCGGAACACTCGTCGGGTTAGAAATCCCCATCCTCACGCGAATCCTTACTCAATCGAAAAGCATCTCGGAATCCATCGCTCATGTCTTGAGCTTAGACTACATCGGTGCATTGATTGGTTCCGTCAGCTTCCCACTGCTGCTCCTACCTAGTTTGGGTTTGTTTCGTTCGTCCTTTGCCATCGGATTGCTCAACATCATGGTCGCGGGATTAGCGATCATTGTTTTGCGAAAACCGTATCCAAATCTGAAGTACTATGCGATCCCGGTTTTGCTCACCATTTTGATGCTCATCGGCGGTATGGTGTTTACCTCGGCTATCTCGAAGTATGCTGAGGGCCAGTTGTTCGCTGATGAGATGCTCTACCGTGAGCAGACTCCCTATCAACGGATTGTCGTCACCAAGCATCCGAGGAATGGAGAGATCCGACTCTATCTCGATGGGCACTTGCAGTTTGCGGGTTCCGACGAACATCGATACCACGAAGCTTTGGTACACCCGGCCATGAGCTGTGCTGCTACACCACGCAAAGTACTGGTGCTTGGTGGTGGAGACGGACTGGCGATTCGCGAGATATTGAAACACACGAGCGTGGAATCGATCGATCTCGTCGATATCGACCCGCGGATGACCGACTTGGGCAAAACCTTTTCGCCAATTCGCAGACTCAACGAAGATAGCTTGCTCCACCCCAAGGTGAAGCTCTTCCATGAAGACGCATTCAACTTTGTCCTGAATGCTTATCGAGCCATTCAGGAATCAAGCTCACCGCTCTATGACTGCATCTTGATCGATCTGCCAGATCCTCACAGCGAAGTACTGAACAAACTGTACACTCGCGAATTCTATGAGTTGATCGCTCGAATCCTATCTCCTAGCGGTGCTATCTGCACACAAAGCGCTTCGCCCATCATCACACGTGAGGCGTTTTGGTCCATAAACCGTACAATCCAAGCGGCCGGATTCCAAGTGCTTCCCTACAGAACCTACCTCAACTCGTTTGGTGAATGGGGATTCAATCTTGCGGTTGTGAAGGGCCGTGACTTCGATTTTTCGAATATCAAACTACCCCCGATTGCACTGCGTTATCTGACCGACGAAGTTTTTCAGACGAGTCAGCAGTTCGCACTCGATGACGGACCACTCGATGTTCCAATCAATACTCTGTTCGAACCAAAGCTATACATGATCTACGAGGCAGGTCTTCAACGATGAAGAATGCAATAGCCACGGTTAGCGTCGCGTCTTCCAATCCTATTCGATCTATACAAATTCGTGGAGCCAGGACACACAATCTCCAGAATGTCGATTTGGATGTGCCACGCGGCCAGTTTGTTGTGATTACCGGTGTTAGTGGTAGTGGAAAAAGTTCGCTAGCGATCGATACCATCTTCGCAGAGGGGCAGCGTCAATACCTAGAGAGCCTATCGAGCTACGCCAGGCAGTTCGTTCACCAAATCGATCGTCCGGACGTGGATTCTATTCAGGGACTCCAGCCATCGTTGTGCATCGACCAGCAACAAGGCTCGCTTAGTCCTCGAAGTACTGTTGGAACAGTTACAGAAATCTACGACTATCTGCGGCTTCTTATGGCGAGGGTTGCCATTCCTGCCTGCTACCAATGCGGTGCTCCCATCGATCGACAGTCGGTGAATGAGATTGTCGACTCTGTGTATCTTCAGAAAACAGAGTCGAGACTTACGGTTTTGGCTCCGATGGTGATCGGCCGGAAAGGAGCTCACTCCGAGATCTTTGACCGCATTGCGAAAGCTGGTTTAGTCCGTGCGAAAGTCGACGGTGTCGTCTACGAAATGGAAGAGATTCCGACGTTGGCCATCCGGAAAGAACACAGCATCTCCGCCGTCGTGGATCGCATTATTCTCAAAGAGGAGAACCTAGACCGAATCAAAGAATCGATTGAGACCGCAGTGCGATTGTCCAACGGCTTGGTCGAGATTTGCACCGTCGAGAAAGCAGCCGATTCCGTCGAGTCGAGCAAAGTTTTCTCGACGCGATACAGTTGCATGCAGTGTGGAATCAATCTAATCGAGATCGAGCCCAGAACATTCAGCTTCAATAGCCAATACGGCGCTTGCCCGACATGTGAAGGCTTCGGTACTCTGGCAGAGGGAACAAAAGTTTGTACGGAGTGCAACGGCGCTCGATTAAGGAAGGAGACACTCGCGATCAAGCTGAACGGACTGAACATTGCAGATGTTGCCTCGTTGACTCTTGTCGAGGTTCTCGATTGGTTTAGCAAACTCAGGTTGAATGCAAATCGCCAGATCATTGGCGAACCGATCTTGAAGGAAATCAAATCACGAATCCAGTTTCTTTGCAGTGTTGGACTGGAGTATCTCACACTTGGACGGGCAGCTGAGACACTTAGCGGAGGTGAATTGCAACGAGTCCGCTTAGCGACCAGTATCGGAACC
>Ga0315899_10006208_pt1 | contig 12860 bp, 11 predicted proteins | sample LakEriMetagenome_2_FD_203518 | JGI IMG/M metagenome (GOLD analysis project Ga0315899, IMG submission 203518) | Freshwater fungal communities from buoy surface, Lake Erie, Ohio, United States - Buoy 4 MA112 | ecosystem: Environmental > Aquatic > Freshwater > Lake | place: USA: Lake Erie, Ohio...
AATCGGATGTTGTATGGGTTGTAACACCTGTTCTTCCAGTGAAGTAGCTCGACCATCCCAGAAAAAATAGGGCCTTCCGCCCAGGTTGGTAAGTGGCGGGGCGTTGCGTGTTGTGGTTCCGCGATCAAATCCTCTGGATAAAGCGGTTGTATCAGAGAAGGCAAAAGTGGGGAGGTGGCAATCGGCGCAACTGATGCTGTTATTGAGTGAAAAGCGCTTATCGAAAAATAATTTTCGGCCCATTTCTGCCTCACTCATATCCCTAAAATCAGGAGGCAGTGCAAATGCAAGCCACAGTGCAATACCTACAAAAAGTGGCCATATTTTACAAAGCAGTCGCATTAAACGGCATCGTATTTTCGCAGAATTTTGAGCAGTACCTCCATGTCCTTAGGATAGGGTGCTTCTACGCCAACTACCTCATCATTTAATTTTCTGAATGCTATTAACGCCGCATGCAAGGCAAACCGTTTTATCAGAGGGCTGTCCTCACCTTTATGTTTGCGTTTTAGCTGTGAAAGTAAAAACATCTTACCTCCATACAGTTCATCTCCGAGTATATGGGTGTTTTGCGATTCAAGGTGCACGCGTATCTGGTGCATCCTGCCAGTGACCGGCTGACATTCCATGAGGGTAAAATGTCTGAAAACCTCCAGCGTTTTAAAAAAGGTTGCAGAAGGTTTGCCGGATCGGTCAATTCGCACCCTACCGGGAATTTCTGTTTGTATGGGTAAATCCACCAGATGGTCGTCAAAATGGATCTGACCTTCTACTACAGCATGGTATATTTTCTCCACCTTGCGGTCTTCAAACTGAATACTCATGTGCCGGTAGGCATCTGCATTGAGTGCAATAACCACAGCGCCGCTGGTTTCCCGGTCAAGCCGATGGCAGAGTGTGGCGTCCGGGTTGAATTCTCGGGCCATTTCCAGCAGCGATATATGGGTGAATTTTCCACGCTCGTGCAGGGAAGGGACAAAAGGAGGTTTGTTTACAACGATAAAATCATCGTCGCGATATAGAATCCAGCTTTCAAACTCCCTGATTGAATTTTTCATTCGTTGCGCATGCTTTGACGAATGCGGGTAAGTACATTTTTGGTTTGCATGGGGAAGTCCCCGTCCATCATCCAGTTGTAGTAGCCGGGCTCATCGCGCAAAACATCTTTAACCGCTTTATTTTTATGTTTGCCAAAGTTGAATATGATTTCTCCCTTGTCGTTGTACACAAATCTGCCAGCAAGGTCTGCCAGGTTGCTTTGCCCACTCATTTTGTGCAACGCATCTATATCGCCGGGTAAATCCTCATAACGTTCAATTTGTGCTTTGAGAATGGCCCAGGTAGCCAGGGTGTCTGCTTCGGCACTGTGTGCATTTTCCAGTTCCCGATTGCAGTAAAACTTATACGCTGCAGTGAGGTTTCTGGGTTCTTTCACATGGAAAATGCGCTGTGCATCAATGAATTTGCGTTTATCTACCTCAAACTCCACGCCGGCTCGGTAGAATTCTTCCACCAACATAGGGAAATCAAATTTATTGCTGTTGAATCCACCAAAATCACATTCCTGCATAAACTGATTCAATTCTGCCGCCATCATTTTAAATGTGGGTTTATCTGCCACATCTTCATCTGAAATGCCGTGTACCGCGGTGGCTTGGGGAGGTATGGGAATACCCGGGTTTATGCGGTAGGTGCGAAGCTCTTCATGTCCTTCGGGAAAAACCTTTATCATGCATATTTCCACAATGCGGTCTGCTGAGGTATTAATACCTGTTGTTTCAAGATCAAAAATAACCAGGGGGCGTTTGAGTGTAAGTTTCATGTATGTTGAAGGATACCTTGTTTAATCGTTATCAAGTTTTTTGTATAAATCGGGTCTTAGTTTTTGGGTTCTTTCCAGGGATTGCTCCAGTCTCCATGTTTCTATTTTTTTGTGATCGCCGCTCATCAATATCGCAGGTACTTTGCGGTCTTTGAATATCTCGGGCCTAGTGAACAGAGGGGGAGCAAGCAGACCGTCCTGGAAACTGTCAGACAGTGCACTTTCTTCATTGCCCAATACACCGGGTAGCAGTCGTATTACAGCATCCGCAATGGCTGCAGCTGCAATTTCACCGCCGCTCAGAACAAAATCTCCCAATGATATTTCCCGGGTTACGTACATGTCTCGAATTCGTTGGTCTATCCCTTTGTAATGGCCGCAAATTATGATGATATTTTGCTTAAGCGACAAGGCATTGGCAATACCCTGCTCAAATCTGTCACCATCCGGGCTGGTGTAAATAATTTCATCGTACTGCCGTTCTGCTTTTAACTTTTCAATAAGATTGGATAAGGGCTCCGGCATCAGCACCATGCCTGCACCACCCCCAAAGGGATAATCATCGATTTGACGGTATTTTCCCAAACCATATTCATGCAGGTTGTGAATGTGAATTTCAGCAAGCTTCTTGTCAGTAGCTCTTTTCGGGATGCTTTGACCCAGCGGACTTTCTAGTAAACCGGGCACGGCTGATATGATGTCGATTCGCAGCAATGTTTTTCAAAGTTCGGTAAGTCCTTCCGGAAGTTCCATGAAAATTTGGTTTTTATCTTCTTCTATGCGGATAATCCACTCTTCTACTATCGGGATAAGGTGACTTTTGTTGTTCTTTTTTACCAGCATTATCGGCCCTTGGGGATATATTTCCACCTGTTCAATTGCGCCTTCAAAATCGGTCCGGGTATCCTTGATGGTGAAACCTTTCAGGTTATCCCAACTGAATGTTGCTTGTTGTTTTACCTTGGAGCTTTCCAGCAAGATTACATTTCCGGCCAGTGATTTCACATCCTCCTCAGTATCAATATCGGCAAGCTTAACAACGGAAGTATTACCGGAAACCCCTTCAATGAGAAAGGGAACCCCCTTGCCATCAATTTCGATGAAAAGGAAATTCCCTTTTTTTAGGATTTTTGCCGTAGATTCATCATCCAGGGCAATATTCATTTCCCCCCTAAATCCGTGTTTTCCGGCAATCCGACCAATGCGGGTCAGGGGAGGTATCATAAGCGATTACTCGGCGTTTTCACCTTCAGCCGGTGCAGATTCTTCAGCAGCGGGCTCCTCTGTAGCAGATTCTTCAGCAGCAGGCTCTTCAGCAGCTGTTTCAGCAGCAGTTTCCTCGGTGGTGGTTACTTCAGCAGTTGCACTTTCTTCTGTAGCCACTTCTTCGGTTGCTTCGCTGTCGGTAGTTTCTTCTACTGCTTCTTCGCTAATGCTGTTTTGTTTGGCCAGTACGCGGGCTGCAATCGCTTCGCGCTTCTGTGCTTCTGCTTTCAGGGCGTCTGATTTGCGGGTGTTGCTCGCTTTTTCCAGGTTACTGCGTTTGTCTGCAATTCTGGTTTCTTTGGAGGTCATCCATTCAGCAAATTTTGCATCTGCCTGTTCCTGTGTGATAGCGCCTTTACGCACTCCCACCTGCAAGTGATGTTTGTAGAGAACGCCTTTGTAGCTCAGAATGGCACGGGCCGTGTCTGAGGGTTGAGCGCCATTGGCCATCCATTGAACGGCCTTTTCTAGGTTAATGTCGATGGTTGCAGGATTGGTGATAGGGTTGTAAGTACCGATTTTATCGATAAAACGGCCATCCCTAGGAGCACGCGAATCCGCCACCACAATGTGGAAGAAAGCACGTTTCTTCCGGCCATGTCTTTGCAATCTGATTTTAGTTGCCATTTTTCTTCTTTTTTAGTTTATACCCGGGTCTCCTAAATCCGGGGGTGCGAAATAAATAAAAAACTTTCTAAAAAACAAGCTATATCATTCATTTAACCTTATTAAATACCCGATTTTGGTACAACGGATGTATATTGCGTTATTAATTTCGATTCCTTTGAGAAACTTATTTTACTTGGATACAGGGGCTAAGAAGGCCTTTGCCGGACTTATGGTGGCTCTGTTGTTTTCCGCCTGTTTAAAAGACCGGCTTGAAAAATTTGAGCATTTGAACGGCATTCGATGGAAAGGGAATTATGCTGCTCCCATTGTGAATGTGGATTTGAATTTGCAGGACGCTGTGGGCTTGGTAAACAACGATTTGGTTAATCAATTGCCGAATAAAGCCATGGTGATTCATTATGATGCCATGCACTTTTCTATGAGGGGAGATGAAATGTATACAATAGATAATCGCTTGTTTAATAGTGTAATAGTTCCTACTTCAAACGAGTTGAATACATTGAACAATTCCGGATTTGTTTCGGTTGAAAGAAATTTGGTGTTTGATTTAAATCCGGGTTCAGGCAATCAACTAGATTCTATTTGGTTAAAGGCAGGTGTATTTGGAGCTAATTTATCAGTGAATACTTCTCATCAGGGAAAGGTTTCTATTCAGCTGTTGGATTTGAATAATGGCAATAATGAGATTTCATTTACGCACAACTGGACTACTCCCGGATTCATTTACAGAAGTCGTTCCCATAATATTAATGGGTTGGAAAGTTTGGATTTGTCAAAAGCTAGTCCCGGGTATAATCGGTTCAGGGTAAAAATAATTTGGGAAATAACCAAAAGTGGCATTGTGGGCAATAATGATCAGCTGGAATTTAATATTTCCACTGAAGGTCTTAAGTTTAGGAAGCTGCATGGCTATTTGAATCAGCCAAACCTATTTGCAGTTCAGGATTCAATAGATTTGACAATATTCTCAAATGAAATCCTGAAAGGCAACATTGTTTTTGAAGATGCAAGGGTGAAACTGCTTTTTGATAATTCGATGGGATTGGCATCACAGTATCAGATTTCGCAACTGGCACTGATTGATAAATCCGGGGTTCCTACTGCTTTAAATGGCTACAACGCCACGGGCAATATAGCTTCTGCACCTTCAAGTGCTTCCGAAACCAGTATCAGCGATTCTATTTACCTTACAAAGGCAGGTGGCAGCAATGTGGCCACAGTAATGAAATCAGAACCATATTATTTATCATATTCAGTAAACGCTACAACTTCCGCTTCGAAGGGCTTTATTTGGGACAACAGTCAATTGGGCTTGACAGTTACTGTTGAACTGCCGATGACTGTTAGCACCAAAGATTTGGTGCTGGAAGATACATCTAAAATGGACATGGGGCTGGGCAGTGAAGCTGAATTTGTGGAAATGATAAAATTTAAGTTCTATACAGAAAATGGATTGCCTTTGGGTGTAGGTCTGCAGGCCTATTTCATGGATGATAAATTCAATACTTTGGACTCTCTTTTTCAGCCTTTTCGGTATTTGCTGAAACAGGCCAATGTAGATGCGGCTGGTGCCGTTATTTCTCCCTCAATTGATCAGTGGGAACTGGTTTTAAACAAACCAAAAATCATGAATATTATTCATGCTAAGCATGTCAGAATCAGGGCATGGATACCTACCTCAACCTACAGTGGGAATTCAGTTCCTGTTCTGATTACTGCTGATGATAAACTGAAGTTTAAAATGGGAGTCGAAGTTAAATTATCAGCCGATGCAGAACTATAAGCAACCTATCATTTTAGCGCTTTTGTTATCGGTCTTTTCGGGGCTTTCAGCGCAACAAAATTTCAGTCTCTATCACACCGAGAGTCTGCCACAGCGCATGTCCTTGAACCCGGCCCTGGTTCCTGACGCAAAGTGGTTTATCGGATTGCCGGGATTCAATAGTCTGGGTATGCAGGTAGCCAATACCGGATTTAATATCAATGAGATTTCCAGTTCTATTGATGTAGGAAACGGAGATACGTTACTGAATTTGAATAAATTACTGAATGTATTGTCAAATCAAAACTATATTAGTCTGAAGCTGGATCAAACCTGGATAAATTTTGGATTTCAGGCCAAAAAGCATTTCTTTTCAGCCAATTTGACCGATAAGGTGGGCTTCAAAATGGGCTATCCCAAAGATTTGTTTAGGTTCATTATTGATGGAAATGGCGGTCCCAACCTGGGTGAAACGTTTGATTTTAGATTCAGTGCGGATTTGTACCATTACAGGGAATTTGGACTGGGTTATGCCTACAGACTTTCAGATAAACTCACGCTAGGAACAAAAGTTAAATACCTGCAAGGCATAAGCAGGGCAGAATTGAAACAGGCAAGTCTAAAAGTGCGCACCCGTCCTGAAGATTATGCATTTGAAGTGAACAGCAATGTAGAGTTAAATATGGCCAGTTCGCTCGGTGAAATTTTACCTGCTAATGGCGGGTCTCCCGCCTTCAATGAGATGGGTGCGATTAAGGGCATTAAAAACAGGGGATGGGGGCTGGATCTTGGCCTTGAATATGCCCTGTCCAAGAAACTGAACCTTTCGGGCAGCATAATCGATCTGGGTTATATCAACTGGACTCAAAACTGTGTAGGAATCCGTTCATCCAATCCCAACGCAACCTATGTGTATGAAGGATTCCCAATATCATCCGCTGATTCATCATTGGATGTAGAAGGATATTTTGCAAGACTCGCTGATTCGGTTGTCGGAATGTTTGGATTAGACACGGTACGCAGGGCATTCCGCAGCACGTTGAGTACAGAAATATTGCTGGGTGCGTCTTACGAATTAAGAAAGAATCTGAAGGTCAATGCTCTTTTTTACGGGGATTTGTATAACAAACGCGTGTATGGCGGGCTTACCCTGGGGCTTTACTGGAGGCCATTCAAAGCATTTAGTGTTAATGTCAACAACACGTTTTATGGTCGGGCCTGGCTGAATCCCGGTATTGCCCTGGCGGTTAATGCGGGGGCTATGCAAACCTATATTTCTGCAGAGAATTTTCTGGCGCCGGTTTTACCTGCCATTGCGAGAGGTGCCGCTGTGAGAGCGGGTGTGAATTTCACTTTCGGAAGAGCCAAAAGCAGGGGTGAAAATCTCAATAATTCGCAGGATAAGGGTGGCAACGGGAAAGCAGCGCCGATAGATCCCACATCTATCCAATAATCCGCATCTTAGCAAACTTCAACACCAGCTTTTTCTCACCCAGTCCTTCAAACAGCACGGTGGCTTTCCTGTTATCGGCATCGCCGTCTACCGCAATGACAGTGCCGTTGCCAAACCGCTGATGCGTGACTTTATCCCCGGCTTTTAAACCGCTGATATCGCCGGGCTCAAAGTTAGGGTCTGGTTCCGGTAGGTTGGTATTGCGCGAGGGGGCCGTTCCCAGTAATGTTGAAATCGGTGTTTTTTCTGTGCCTTGTCGGTTTTCCCGCCGTTCGAATAATGCATTGAGCGGATTTTCTTTTTTGAGTCCGGCCAGGTTCATGTCCAGATACTGATTGTCTATTTCATCAATAAACCGGCTGGGTTCGCATGGCATAAGACTTCCGTACCTGAAACGACTGCTGGCATAGCAAAGCGTGAGCGCTTTTTCTGCACGGGTAATGGCTACATAAAATAAACGTCTCTCTTCTTCCAGGTCTGCCCGTGATGTCAGAGCCATCTGAGATGGAAACAGGTTTTCCTCCAGGCCACCAATAAAAACATGTGGAAACTCCAGCCCTTTGCTGCTGTGTATGGTCATTAAACTCACGCAATCCCTATCCGGGTCCTTGTCTTTCTGATCATCGGTATACAAAGCCACCTCTTCCAGAAAGTTGGAAAGCGTTTTTTCTTTTTCGCTTTCATCATCTTCCGTAAATTCCTGAATGCCATTTAGCAATTCAGTCACATTCTCATACCGGCTGATGCCTTCCACGGTTTTATCATCGTACAGGGTTTTTAGCAGCGTGGTTTGTTTGGCCACGTGGGTAGCCATATCAAACGCATTGTGGGTTTCGGTCATAGCCATGAAGCTTTTCATCATCATGGCAAAATTCTCTACCCTGCTTGCACCGGTGCCCAGATCGGGGTAGTTGCGGGCATTGGCCACAATATCCCAGATTCCGGTTTTATTTTCAGAAGCCAGAAACAGCAGCCGGTTTACGGTTGTGTCTCCAATACCCCTCGCAGGATAATTGATTATGCGTTTAAGGGCTTCTTCATCGTTTGGGTTGACCGTCAATCGGAGGTAGGAGAGTAGGTCCTTGATTTCCTTTCGCTGATAGAAACTTGTGCCACCGTATATGCGGTAATCAATGCTTTGTCTTCTCAGGGCTTCCTCAAAACTGCGGCTTTGGCTGTTCGTTCTGTACAGAATGGCAAATGCCTTGTTGGGCAAATGTTTCTGGTTTTTCTGTTCAATGATTTGCTGGGCTACAAAGCGGGCCTCATCACTATCGGTAGCTGAGCGCACCACTTTGATTTTATCGCCCGTTTCATTGGATGTCCATACCTCTTTTTCCAGTTGTTTTCGGTTGTTTTTGATTACGCTGGAGGCAGCATTGACAATATTTCGGGTGCTCCGGTAGTTTTGCTCCAGTTTCACCGTAAATACATCCGGATAGTCTCGATTAAAGTTTAGGATGTTTTGGATGTTGGCACCCCGGAATGCATAAATACTCTGAGCATCATCCCCTACCACACAGATATTCTGATGTACCGCTGCAATCCGCTTGGTTATCATGTATTGCACCGTATTGGTGTCCTGATACTCGTCTACCATTACATACTTGAAGCGATGTTGCCATTTATGGCACACATCGGGGTGTTTTTCCAGCAGCAGGTAGGTGTTAATGAGTATATCATCAAAATCCATGGCACCGGCTCGGAAACAACGTTCGGTGTAGGTTTTGAAAATTTCAGCGAATTTGGGCCGGTTGGCGTTTTTGTCTTGCTGATTGAGCTCCTCATTTTTGTAATAGGATGCTGCTGTAATTAGGTTGTTTTTTGCCATGCTGATTCTCCCCAGAACCATTCCCGGCTTATACGTTTTGTCATCAAGATTCATTTCTTTCAAAATGCCCTTGATAAGACTTTTGCTATCGTCGGTATCGTAAATGGTGAAGTTGGAGGGATAACCCAGTTTATCCGCTTCCTGCCTAAGGATTCTGGCAAAAACGCTGTGAAATGTTCCCATCCACAAACTCTTGGCTGCAGCCCCAACCAAATTTTCAATGCGGTTGCGCATTTCGCGGGCTGCTTTGTTGGTGAAGGTGAGGGACAAGATGCTGAACGGATCGGCTCCCTTTTGCAATAGGTGGGCTATGCGGAAGGTCAATACGCGTGTTTTCCCGGATCCTGCACCGGCAATAATCATCACAGGACCGTCTACATGGGTTACGGCCTGCCGCTGAGGATCGTTTAGTTTTTCCAGGTAAGGCGGAATGTCATCAGGTTCGTTTTGGTCAGGCCAACGCATAGAGAACTACAAAATTACTGCAGCATTGTTGCCGCCTGTAAAACACTTTTGCACAGTTCATGCCCAAAAAAAATATTGCAGGTTGGTCTTTTTAATTGTAAATTTATTTAAACAAACATGAAAAGGCGCGCTTTTTTACATGGATTGTGTGTGCTACCGCTTGGTACTATGGTAAAAGATATAAAGATATTGCAAGAATGGATTGATGGAACCCCGGCTACAGTCCGTCAGCCAGTGTTGTTTATTGGTCATGGCAGCCCCATGAATGCCATAGAATCCAATCCTTACACTATGGCTTTACGGGAAATAGGGGCCCGAATTTTAGAAAGAAACAGGCCCATAGCGGCAATGGTAGTTTCGGCCCATTGGCTCACCCGCGGTACTTTGGTGCAGAAGTCCGCAGCCCCTGAAATAATATATGATTTTGGAGGATTCCCGGACGAACTTTACAAGGTGCAGTACCCGGTTGCAGGGAACCCGAATATCGCAACAGATACTGCCTCTCTGATAGCAGGTGCAATGCCGACAGAAGACTGGGGCCTTGACCATGGGGCATGGGCAGTACTAAAACACCTGTTTCCCAAGGCAGATATCCCCAGTTTCCAAATGAGTATTGACTGGGGTAAACCCATGTTGCATCACTATGAATTGGCCGGAATGTTATCTGCATTGAGGGAAAGAGGTGTCTTAATCATAGGCAGTGGTAACATCGTGCATAATTTGGGTGTTAGTATTCCCATGCTGGGCAGCGGTAATCGAAAGCCTTTTGATTGGGCTGTTGAGTTTGATGCATGGGTAGCCAATGCGCTGCAAAACGGCGATTATCGAAAATTAACCTCATACGAAAGTGCCGGCAAAATGGGCTTACTGTCGGTGCCTTCTCCGGATCATTATATTCCTATGCTCTACACGCTTGGCTTGGCTCGCCCGGGTGAAAGCGCCCGAACTTTTTATGAGAGTGTAGAGTATGGCGGTATCAGCATGCGCAGTTTTATTGTTGATTCCTAAGCATACTGGATTTTTTGGAAAATTCACTTTTTTTGCGTATATTCACACTCATGAAAAGAAATGGCTTAACGCTGGTTGCGCTGTTGTTTACCTCCATTTTTGGACTGATGCATTGTAAAAAACCCACCGGCACCGGCTTTGAACATGCCATCATGCGCCCTTGGTTCGATAAGAATTGTCAGTCATGTCATGGAAGTGGTGGCAGCAATAGCCGCAACTGGTCATACAACCCTGATGATTACGAGTCTTCTATCAAAAAACATGCATCTCATATTTATGAGGTGGTGTTTACCCAAAAATCTATGCCCCCCGCCGGACTGACTCAGAATGAGCTGGAGCAATTTAAGGCATGGTATGATGCGGGTTATCCGGTAAAATAACATGGGCATTAATCAGGCAAAAGTCTTGTTGATTATATTTGCCTGATGCAAGTTTACACGGGTAGTGACCTCTTGTGGGTATTTATTCTCATTATCGGAATAGGGGTTTTTGTGGTGAGTTTGCTATGGCGCAAAAGGGAACGTAAAATCCTTCGTTCACTCTCAAAATTAATCGCCATTGAGAAAGAAGATCACAGTCAGCGTGACTTTTCACAGGTAAAAGATGTTGAAGAGGCATTGAAAAAGCTGTTTGAGTCCAGAAAAGATGAAATGGATCAATTAAAGCGGCTGGAGGGCTACAGACGAGACTATATCGGTAATGTGGCCCATGAATTAAAAACACCTATTTTCAGTATTCAGGGATATTTGGATAATATCCTGGATGATGATGATGTGGATGACGATACACGGAAAATATTTTTGGAAAAAGCATCCAAAAACACACAGCGACTGGTGCAAATTGTGAGTGATCTGGATACCATCACCAAGTATGAGAGCGGTTTTCTGCAGCTTGAGTATGAAGATTTTGACATCAAAGAGCTGGCGGATGAAGTAATTGATAGTTTAGAAATACAGGCCAAAGAGCGAAAAATAACGCTCTATGAGTTTGCCGGTTCCGGTAGGTTTTGGGTTCATGCCGATAAATTCAGAATCAGGCAGGTGCTCACCAACCTGGTGTTAAACAGCATACGCTACGGAAAAGAAAGCGGGTATACCAAGATCAGATTGAGCGATACCGGTGAGAAAATTATTGTGGAGGTGGCTGACAACGGCATTGGCATTGGCAGAGATTCGCTGTCTCGCGTATTTGAAAGATTTTACCGCGCCGATAAAAGCAGAAGCAGAGACAGCGGGGGCAGTGGCCTGGGGCTGAGTATCTGCAAACATATCATGGAATCACACGGTGAACATATAGAAGTGATGAGCACAGAAGGGGCCGGCAGTGTTTTTTCTTTTGCATTAAAAAAGTCCGAAACTACCGAGGTTTAGTGGTTTGGGATTTGGACAATCCCTTGAATGTGTGAATAATTTTGATGGGGTTTTAGTGTTTAGCACACCGGTGGAATTAAATTTGCCCCGCTAACAATACAAAAAAATAAAGTATGACCGACATCAGCAGCAAGGGAGCTCCTCAGTATAATCCGCTGGAGAGCATGATGAGCCGATTTAATGAGGCAGTGAATATTTTAGGTTTAGATAATCATTTTGCCAATCTGTTAAAAGTTCCGGATAAGGCCGTTATTGTGAATATTCCGGTAACAATGGATGACGGAACAATTCAGGTTTATGAAGGATACAGGGTTGTGCACAGCGTGCATCTGGGGCCCAGCAAGGGAGGAATCCGCTACAGTATGGATGTGCACCTTGACGAGGTAAAAGCCCTCGCTGCCTGGATGACATGGAAATGTGCTGTGGTTAATATTCCCTATGGCGGTGCCAAGGGTGGCATTAAGTGCGACCCACGCAGCATGAGCAAAGGAGAACTGGAACGCCTGACACGTGGTTATACCCTGGCCATGAAGGATGTTTTTGGTGAAGATAAAGATATTCCTGCGCCCGACATGGGCACCGGTCAACAGGAAATGGCCTGGATATTGGATGAATTTAGCAAAATTCGTGGCCAAAACAGCTGGGGTGTAGTAACAGGGAAGCCACTGGTACTGGGCGGTAGTCAGGGTAGGGTAGAAGCTACCGGCCGCGGTGTAATGGTAAGTACCCGCAGTGCACTGGCCAAGCTGGGCATCAAACCCACAGATGCATCCTGCGTTGTGCAGGGGTTTGGCAATGTAGGAAGTATCTCGGCCAAACTGATAGCTAAGCTCGGCGTGAAAATTGTAGGAATTTCCGATATCAGCGGTGGGTATCACAATCCCAATGGCATAGATGTAGAAGAGGCCATGGCATACGTAGCCAACAGCCCAACCCGCAGTCTGGAAGGGTATACCGGCGGAAGCAAAGTTTCAAATGCTGAGTTGCTTACCCTGCCCTGTGATGTGCTGGTGCCTGCTGCCATGGAAGATCAGATTACAGCGGAGAATGCTGCAGATATAAAAGCCAGACTGATTGTGGAAGGTGCCAATGGTCCTACCACAGCAGATGCTGACCCTATTCTTAACGCCAAAGGCGTGCTGGTAGTGCCGGATATTCTGGCCAATGCCGGAGGCGTGACTGTGAGCTATTTTGAATGGGTACAAAACCGCCTTGGATACTACTGGACAGAAGAACGGGTGCATCGCCGTGCA
>Ga0315899_10006212_pt1 | contig 12857 bp, 18 predicted proteins | sample LakEriMetagenome_2_FD_203518 | JGI IMG/M metagenome (GOLD analysis project Ga0315899, IMG submission 203518) | Freshwater fungal communities from buoy surface, Lake Erie, Ohio, United States - Buoy 4 MA112 | ecosystem: Environmental > Aquatic > Freshwater > Lake | place: USA: Lake Erie, Ohio...
ATCCCACTAGCAATAACAGCAACAAGACATACTTCATTTGGTTTCTCTCAGTTCTTGTTTCAATTTACGCAATTCTTTTATCTCTCTTTTCAGTTGTGCTTTCATGTAAAGAGTCTCCACATAAGCCATTGAGGTTGCGCCAACAACAACACAGAGCATCACTCCAATTAAAACCCACCAGATAAGTTTTGCAGTTGCCACATTAGCCACCCAAAGATCAATGAAATAAACCCAACAGCAACCAACCCACTTACCATCTCAATCTGGCGAATCTCCCTTTGTTCTTGTCTCCAACGCTGTATTCTTGCTCTACGGATCATCTCTGATCTTGCCCATTCCTGTTCTTGCTCGATTTTTGCATACATCTTCAAGAATCTGCTGTATAAATCCTTCAATTCTGCTGGTGCATAGACCATCGCCTCTCGCACTTGCTCTAGCAACTTCTCCATCTGTAACTCAATCAGAGTTCTTTCAATGGCCTTTTTACTACTGTTTTGCTCTGGATCGTAGACAGTTTTGGACTCTTCCTCTAATGCACGATAGTAATTGTTGATTTGTTGTTGTGTATCGAATAGCAACCCAAGGCGTTCCCCGATGTCCTTAATAAGGAGAAGTTCCATTTCCTCATAAGTTTGTTGCTTCTTGGAGGCAGTTTTCGCTTTCGCCAAAGACTTTGGGGCTTCTTCTGTTGACTTGGACTTTGGCTTTCCACTAAGTAAGCCAATGAGCCAGTTCCAGATGTTTTTGATGGCCTTGACATCTGCAATAACCCCTTCAACAGTTTTCTTTGCCCCTTCCAGTTCCATCCTGCCCTCATGGAGCATCGCACAGCCTTGCTTGATAAAGCTAACTGCACCCTGCGCCAACATGAGGAGAGAGAAAGGATCAATGGGTAACTCCTATTGAGAACTTTCAGCCTTGTTAAGAGCCTGAGCAATCCTCGCCTTTGTCTTGTTGTTTTTCATTTGCTGATTAACTGCTCTCAATATACTAATTGCAGGAAGAGGTAATCCAGTTAATGCGCCAGTAGTAGCCGCTTCACCCATTGCCGCCAACAAAACACCAGCCGTTCCGCTGTTGTTGACCAGAGTGCCAGGCGGGACTGTTGTTACATACTTTGCCACTTCATTCAAATCACGAACAATTTCGGCATTTTTCTTTCCAAGAATAATGTCCAATCTTCCGTTGGAATCCAATTGGTTAATGGCAGAGTTAAGTTTTGCAGTTGATACCAATGCACGGCCTTGCGAATCTGTTCCAACTCCAGCTGTAGAAATATCTTCTAAATGCTTAACAGTTGCACCTTGTAACTCTTTAAATGCTTGTTGACCATCTTTTCCACTTGTCAACAAAACACGTTTTAGGAATGTAATCTCTTCTGGCGAGGCATTAAGAATAGACTTCTGAAATGCTTCACTTGCAACAATCTTTGGATCATCTTTGCCCTTAACTGTTGTAAGCAAGTTGGCAACAATTGCACGACCTTCATATTTTCTAGCCTGTTGCTCACGCAATTTTCTGGCTTGCTTGTAAAGTTCACCACCTAAACCTTCTGTGTTTTGGTCAATTAACTTCTTTAATTCACTACTAAATAGTCTATTAGTTGGATCAAAACCAGTTGTATCACTAATTGACCTTCTTAATAACTCACTATTTTTAAGAGTTGTTGGTAAAGCCTGAACAGACCCATCAGGTAATTGCTCTAATGCTCCAAGTTGAATGCCTTTTTGTCTTGCAACATTAAGAACTGGCGCAACAGTAGACTCTGGCAATTTATCATTTATGTATTTAGCCAAATCTTCAAGATTCAACAAAGCATCAAGTTCGCCTTGTGCTTCAGCATTCTTGTAAGCAGCTCTTGTTTTTGCTTTTGCGCCTTCCCATCCAGTTGACAATGCGTTAATAACTGAATTACCAGTTGCAGCAAGTCCGCTTCTAACTTGTTCTGCTCCTGTCAGATCAACAATTGCATCAAAGTTTTGCAATAGTTGTAAGTTGTTTTCTTCAGCCCGTTGTCGCAAAGGCTGCCCCAACTGACCTTTCATTTGCTCTTTTTCAAATGCCAACTGTTCTGCCTCACGACTAGCCGCACCTTTTGTCAATGTAACAGGAACAGGTAATGCTTCCGCAGTTGTCATGCGTTGTAATTCTGCTGGAGTAGCCATAGCACCGCCACTCGCTCTGCCAGTTGTTCCTGCTGGTGCTGGAGTCTCAACGCCAAAAACATCACGCACCATTTGAGTTCCTCTTTGCACAGGAATCATCGCCATTTCTTGAGCCGCAGTAGCACCCCTTCTGATGTTTGCCTCCACAAATGGAGCCGCTTGTCTAGTTGCTTGAGTAAGCATTGATGGCGCACCAATAACTGGAATAATTGGCGGGACTACATCGCCAATAAACCTACCAACTGCCTGAGTTTGTTCTTGACCAGCCTCAGTCCTTGGAGCATAAGTAAATTGTTGCGCGCCTTGAGCTATGGCTTGCTCAAGACCCCTAGTTGCCTGCGGATCACGAATCTTGCCTTCTCTAGCCTGTTGAGCCGCATAACCAATGCCGCCTCGTAAACCGCCAACAGTACCGCCAAATAGACCAGTAGTTATAGCCAAACCAGTTTCACCAGCACCAATCAACTTCTCAACAATGCCAACCTCTTTAGGCTTTGGCGCAAGTTGAGCAGTTGTTGTTGCTAAATTTTCACTTTGTTTTTTAACCTCATAGGCTTTTGCAACAGTTTCAAACTCAGGAGTTCCTTGCAAATCCTTGTTTTGAACTATCCAAGTTGCGTATTCTTGTGCTGTTGCCATTATCTTCCTCCACGAGGTCTAGCCAAAATTTGATCTGCTTGATTCAAAATGTTTGTTCCAGTTGATGGCCGCTCTCCTGTTGTTGGAATTTGGCTTACTAGACTTTGCACTCTTTCTCTCTCGCCAACGCCAGAATATCTTGAATTAACATCTTTAGCAATGCGGTTTGAGAAGTCAACAAAAGTCTCACCTTGTTTCGCCGTGTAATCGCCAGCCACAAATGTCTTGTTGGCTCTTGTAAGAACACCATTGTTTTGAGTAACCCAATCAGTTTTTGCATTAGCAACTGCTGCATCGATCTCTTGGAGTTTTGCCATACCACGCAAGAAGCTGGCAAGAGTTCTGGCATCTGCTGTCTCAGTTGGGAAGCCACTCAATGCAAGTGAAATGTCCTTGTCCGTTGCGGGGCCAGGCGGCAGGGACTTAATCGCTGAATTGTTACGCAACCTTGTGTACTCCTGACGCAAATCGTAAGTTCCGTTTTGGAATCCACCAACCTTTGTTAAGTAAGAGTTAAATGTTGATAATCCACCATATCCACCACCAGAAGACTCAATCCTAGATGCCAAATCATTAAACTGGTTAGCCGCTTGTTTTGATGTTGCAGCAACAACTGCGCTGTCGTTGATAATTTTTCTAGTTGATTCTGGAATGTCAGTATTGAGTTTATTGATCTGAGCCAACTTTTCCAAAATAGCGACTTGTGTAGTTTGTGTATCCAAACCAAGTTTGGCACCACGAACACCAATTTCGCTATTGATATTTTTAATCTCAGCAACTGTTTTAGCGTAGCCAATGGCTTTTACTTTATCTTCCCAATTTGCATCAATTGCCGCTTTTTGTGCATCAGCAGATTCTTTGATTAATTTTGCTTTTTGTGATTCAGGAGCATATCTAGCCTCAACAATTTTGATATTTGCTTCTGCCTGCGCTTTATCTGCCTCACTACCAGATTTTTGCGCCTTGTAGAAACCTTCAAGAACTGCTTGTCCTTCTGGTGTAACACTTAATTGCTCAACAACTCTTTGGTTAATCATTGTTGGAGTTGCTTCTTTCTTTGTTGCTGGTTGCAAATAAGAAGTGTCAGCAGCCTCATCAACAATAACCTTTTCAGGTGTTACTTGTTCTGGAGTGCCTTGCACTAATATGCTTGGCAACAAACCTTGAGCCTGTTGCATTCTTTGCTGAGATTGCAAAACTGCTTGTCGCTTCATTGCGTCATCACGAACAGCCAACAACTTAAATGCCAACTCAGGTATTCCTGCTTGTTGCGCTCTTTCAATACCACTAGCAATTGATTGTGGATTAGTTATATCTAATCCTTGCAATATCTGATTCTGTGCAGAAATCTTCCGCAACATTGGGTCTTCAGCACCCAATGCGCCACCGATAGCACTCCCTAACTGTCTACCACCATAGATAAGGCTAGTACGAGCAGATGCAAAAGGATCGAGTTGAGCCAATTGCGCTGATTGTGCTAATGCCTGTTGATTTTGTTCTGCTTGGTATGCTTCAGGAGTTATTCCAAACAAACCGCTCATTATTGATTCTGCCATTTGATTACTCCTTAAATGCCCCACTCAACGGATGTTGGAACTGTTCCTTGTCCGCCATAACCATACACATTTTCTGCGCCATATTGATTCATTTGTTGTTGAGCATTTACATATGGCTGTCTGTATTGCGTAATTGCTTGTCCTAAATACGGGTTAGTTCCCACACCTTGTAAAACATTAGCCAATGGGTTGTAAGCATTAGCGGCTTGTGCAGTCTGTGCGGCACTTAATCCACCTCGTAGTAACGATTGACCAACATTAGCACCAGCGTTAGCGGTGCGACCACCCAATTCACTACCAATTTGAAGTCCTTGTTGTCCCATTTGCTCAATAGTTCCACCCAAGCCAAGGGAAGTTTGGAATGGTGACAATGCGCCAACTTGACCAGCTTGATATTGACCAAGCAATTGCGATCCACTTCCCAACAATCCAGCACCAAATGCGGTTTGCCGTTGACCAGCCTCTTGTGCTTGAGCCGCAAGTTGTAAGTCTTGTTGTGCCAATGCGTTGTAATAGGCTTCCATCTCAGGATTAGCCGCACTAAGTCCCATTCCGCCGCTTGGACGCAATCCTGTTGCGCCTACTGACAAACCACCACGACCTGTATTAAACAGTTGGTTTTGTACTTGTGCATACTGTCTTTCACGGCTAGGAGCAATCAAGTTTTGTTGCTGTTCAATGTATTTCTGAGCCGCTTGTTCAGGAGTTTGAGCCAAGTACTGTTGACCAAGACTAAATAACCCACCAGCCGCACCTTGTAAAGGGGCGTACTGCTGTGGAGCCATTAAGCCCTGTTGTATTTGTTGTTGCGATAGGGCTTGTAACTGATCCTGATATTGTTGTAGTTCAGGAGATACTGTGTAACCAGCACTTGTTAATTGGCCAGTCGGATCAAACCCAAACTGAGATGAGCCAAAACGAGTTGTTGTCCCAATAGGGCGAAAACGAGCCGCATCAGCTGCTATTCGTGCCGCTTCTAGTTGTGCTTGTGCAGAGGTGTTAGCCGCACTTTTGGCGGCATCACCCGCCATCACGCCACCAACTATGTTTGCACCACCTAAAACTAACGCCGCTGAGAATGGCATATTAAATCTCCTTTGCTACCGCTACATGAGTAGCATTAAAACCGAGTTTCTCGTAAAACATTTCTAAAGACTCTTTCAAGTTATAACTCGTAATAAGTCTTTTACAACCATTGTTCTTTGCAGTTTCTTCAACAAGATCAAACATTTGCTTTCCTATCCCATTTCCTCTGCATGATGGAGTCAAAAAGAACATATCTATCTGACACCATGTTTCATCGTAATAGGGGCTTTTGAAGAACCCATAAAACGCATACCCAATTGTCTTTCCTTCATCCTTGGCTATTGCAACACGCAACTTACCAAGATACTCCTTGTTGAACATTGGCTTTTTATTCTTGAAATACTCCCAATGCTCCAACGCAATCTCGTCAAAGTTTTCAATGTCATCCAATGTTCCATCAATGACTTGTATAACTTCTTCTGCAATCATGCTGTGCGTTTCCACATATAAACAGTTATGTACGGCTGATAGTTAGCATTTGTGCCACTAGAGCCAGCAGATGCAACTGTTGTTGTAGATGAAATACTAGCGGTGGCTGTTGCTGTTGTATTTGGTCTGCCAAAGTTTAGGTTATTACCGCCTGCCAATTGCTCACTACCACCATTAGAAATAAAACCACTACCAACAGTAGAGCCGTGGCTGTGACCTGAGTCCGTTGATGTTGTTGTAGCCGTGTGGGTATGGCTTACAGTAATAGCATCTGCACTACCACCAGTTTCTTCTGCCGCATCAAACAAAGAGTTGCCAGAGTCAAAGCCAACCATGACACGCCCTGCGCCAAATGCTGTCCAAGTACCAAAACCGAGCAAAGTAGCAGGATTGGTGCTGACACTTGCATTTGTATAGACCGAGCCAACAGGGTAAAGCAAAGCAATAGCCGCCTGAACAAACGCAGTAGTTGCTATCGTAGTTGTATTGCTTCCAGAACTCTGAGTAACCGCAATCGTGCCTGTTGGCAATGTAGGCGTACCAGTAAAGGTAGGAGATGCTAAATCTGCCTTGGTTGCAACAGCTGTAGCAATGTTGTTGAACTCTGTATCAATCTCAGTACCCTTGACAATCTTTAAAGGATTGCCAGAAGATAGGTTATCTTTGGTAGCAAAGTTCGTGCTTTTTGTGTAATCAGACAAGATAATCTCCTTTAACTTACTTTGCCACGCTTGGCTTGAATCTCAATTTTCTGTATAGACAAGGCTGTACCATTGATGTCAGCCTCATACCCTGTTTGTACAACCTTACCCGCACCAGACGCAGAAACATTCAATGTCTGCAAAGCAACACCATCAGAGTAATACGCAACAGTAGTCGCATTTGCACCATACTCAGCAATGCCATAGTAGTAAACATCTTGCTCTGGAATACTTGCGTTGTCTGACAAATAGTTGGTCTTAAAGTCAAAGCCCCACTTAAATGTCACATCTTGGTTTGTTCCACCAATCACCACAATCGACAACTTCTTCAAAATAGAAGTTACATTCTGATCACCAAGGTCTGCATGGTTTGTGTAGTACAAAAAGCGATACGCTTCGTTGTAATCTTGGTAAGTGTTATATAAGCCGATATAACCATTCTGTCCAACCAACAAACTACCATCTCTCTTAGATAAAAAAGATTTTGGCGTGATAGAGTCCCAAGTCGTAACCCTCGCCGCACCATCTGGCAAGAAAGCCTTTGTATCAAAACACCATGTAGTGTCAATGCTTGGGGTTACCAACAAGTAAAACGCTTGTCTCTCAGAGTAAACAGACTTAATGTTGGCTAACGTCTCACCCGCCACAGTTCCCATCAAGTCATTACGTATATTCTTAGATAAGTCCCTCTCAGGCGCAGACTTCTCTTGGATTGTTCTCATCAACGATCTGACACCAGAGTTAGACAAGAACAACACATCTGTACTCGTTGTTTGAATACTGTCTCTAGCAATACAACCTATGCCCTCAATTGTGTCGCTCAAGGTCATTGTGGATGGAGTGGTTGCATTGGCATAAACCAAGATTTGACGCTTACCAAAGATAAACAAGAATCCATTGTGAGCTGCCAAGCCCGTAATCTCATCTGAGCCGTTAGGCCACACCCTAGAGACATCTAGACTACCAGCAGTACCAGTAGCCCAAATATGCCCCGCAGTTAGGTCACTAAATGACACAGTTGAATTGTTGGATGCTGTAGTTGCTACCCACAATCTTCCGTAAGCAGACAGCGCAATGTTTGCATCAGGCACAGTCCCAACATAACCACTTTTCTCAGACACACGCCTGTAAGTAGTGGTACTCACAGCAGGGTCGTATATCAATGGGTTATAGCCAGATTGGAAAAAGTATGTGATTTGATTTAAGGATACACATTGCCAGTTGCTTGCCGTGATGGTAGGAGCAGACCCCCCTCCCCCATAGGTCAATTCTGTAACAACATTGGATGCACCTAGTTTGAATAACTTGTTGTTGCCAGCGAACAGCACAGTTAAAGAGCCATCTGCTTGGATTAACTCATGTATTACCTTGACATCATTAGCACCTAAATTGCCACTAGATGCGTTGACCCTAGACCACCCTTGACGTGAACCGATGCGTCCGTATTGGTCAATGATGCAATTGGTGGCAACAAGCGCAAAACCTTGATTCAAGTCCAAAGGCGAATCTTGGGTGTTCAGCCCGTAGAAGCCTGGCGCTGAGATGCTAGAGGTTTGTATTGCTTGGCTCATATTGCCACAAACTCCCCTGTCTCAGGATAACGAGTACCCTCAAGAGCAATATAGTCTGACAGCATTGATCTGTATAGCCCATAAGCCTCTGAAGAGGTTAGTCCACCATCTTCACCACGCTCAACCAATGCACGGGCATAGGCATTTTGTGCCACCAAAACATCAGGCACTTTCACCACAGTACCATCCGCAGACAAAGTGGCTTGTGGGACAACCAAGGAAAACTTGATTGTGTATACACCATTAGGGATTGGGAACAGGGTGACTTTAGTATCGTAAGAGCCATCCACGCCATCAAAGGCAAACTCTGTTGGAATTGCGTTCACCAATGGGAGAAAGTTTTGCTTGCGATTCATGTCCACAAAGTTGATGTTTGTGAGACTTATGTTGCTTGTTGTGTTGATAACATCTTGCACTTGGAACTTTTGGCCAGCCCCCGTAAGGGAGTAGGAAGCAGTACTAGCTGCCGTGGTTACTGTGATGGTTTGACCCAAGATATTCCAACCAAATGCATCTTCTACTTGACGCTTGGCATCATTGACAAACTTGCCAATCAGAGTGGAATAGGAGGTTTCTGCGTTAGTAGAGACTGTTGTCTCACGCAACCGAACCAAGACATCGTTAATCAGTTCTAAGTAGGTCATTGTCTTGTCAATCCTATTTCTTCAAAGGTTGCTATAAAACTGAATGTACTGCCCGACTCAGTAGTTATTTTGATTTTGTCATCTTCTTCAAGAACAATATACGCACCGCCATCAAATTGAAGATAGTTTTTTGATGTGAAAGTGTATTGAGTCAATATATCAAGAGTGCTACTAGCACTTGCGTCAAACCATTGAACAGTTATGTGTTTGGTAGAGCCGCCTGTATTGTGAATGTACATTACAGTAAATTTGGCGTAGTAGCCCTTGGGACAGGTATAGACTGTTGTGTCTACTGCCGCTGTGGGACTAATACCAACCGATAATGCTCTCATTTTGCCTTTGCCTTATTTCGTTCGGAAATAGACTTGGCTTTTGCCTTTGCGTCAGCCTTTGAGGATGCACCCCATGCTTTAAGCGAAAGAAGCAGTCTTGTCGGTTCACCATTCTTGTACTCAGCACCAGCCATATTGCCCATACGAGCCAAGAAACTTGCTCTGCGGGGGTTATCCCCCGATTTAACTGGTGCTTTTAAATTACCACCAGTTTCACTATTATAAGACGCTCTTCCCTTGGCATTCAAGCCGCCTTTTGGATTTTGACCAGCTTTTGTTTGCCAAGTTGGAGATTTCATCTACTTCACCTTTTTTGGCTTCTTTGCGGTTTTAGCCGATTGTCTAAATGCTTCAGCAGTTGGCGCACCTTTGCTACCAACCTTACGCATCTTCTCGCCAGAGCCTGCTTTAATTCTTGCTTGTTTGGCATTGATATTGGCATAGAGTCCTTGTTTCATTTCTTCTTCGCCTTTCCAGCCTCTGATAGGGCAATTGCGATGGCTTGTTTCTGAGACTTGACAACCTTGCCACCCTTGCCTGAGTGCAACTCACCCGCCTTGTACTCACGCATGACTTTGCTAATCTTGGCTTGTGCTTTGGTCTTTTTCATTTACCACGACCTGTTTTCTTCATCATGTTCGTAGCAGTACGTTGACCACGTTGGGGCATAGCCCTTTGTTTGCCAACAGCAACCACAATGGTCACAGGCATACCCTTTTTCTTGCCATACTCTTTAGCCTCTTTCTCGCCCTTTTCAGAGTAAGCAAATTTCTTTTTTCCGACCATAGGCATAGGATTTCCCCTTATCTAAGTAGTTTTCCAGCAACAAAAGTGATTACGCCACCAGCCATAGAAGCGATGGTCATACCCATCCAAAATCCACCTTTTGACTTGTTTGCCAACTCAAGGAGTGCCTTGACATCATTGGCCAGCTGGTGAACCTCAGTCTGCAAGGAGGCAACCTGTGCCTCTAACTTGCCAAAATCTCTAGCATCAATATCACTCATACCAGTAATTCCTTACGGGGTCTACCCATAGGTTTCTTCAAAGTTAATGTCTGCTTTGTTTCATCAACTTTTACCACCTCAATAGCAGCAGAAGTATCAACCTCTGTGTATTCGGGATTGGTTTTCATGGTTTTAATGTCGTAGTCATCTCTGAACTCTACAACTGTCCCACTTTGATTGCATCTGAACAAAGCCATTTAATTCCTTAATGAAGAAAGGGGGGACAAGTCCCCCCGATCTTTAGACCATACGAACTACAACAATTCGCATAGTGGTGGATGCCAAGTCAGCGGTTGAGCCAGACTCGTTTTGGATACGGAATTTGACAGTATCTGCGGCTGAGACATAACCTGTCACAGTCAAACCTACCAAATCAACGCCTAAAGATGCACCGATAACCATGTCACCCAAGGCAACGCCTGGGATCGTAATGTCATCAGTCTCGCCTGCGCCATCAACCAAAGAACCAGCGTTCAAAGTTGCTGTTACAGCCCATGTATCGCTGAAAATGCCACGGAATTGGTCATTTCCTCTGCGACTTGTTACTGCGGATGCGGTTGCCATGTATTTTCTCCTAATTAGTTAAAAAAGTCCCCCTACCACTAGGGCAGGGGGCGCAACTGCAATTAGGCTGGTACTGCCAAAGCAAACGCAGATGAAGACAAAGCCGCACCAGTAGTAGCTGCTGTACGAACTGCCTTCACTCCATACAAAGTGTCAGAAGTGAACAATGTGGCAAGGTATTCTTGCTTGTATTGCACTTGTGAACGAACAGCAATTTGCTCAACCAAAACCATAGCATCGCGGTGACCCATCAAGCAGATACGATCAGCACCAGAGTTACCAGCACCAGTATCAGCATTTGAAGTGGTAAACACAGGGATACCATAGAGTTGACCAATTTCACCATTGCGGATTGCATCTCCATTACCCACAAATGCTTGCTCTGTATAACGAGCCAAGCCCATCAGCGTGTTACGGCTTGAGGGTGGGATGATGAAGAATCGACCATCCATAGGAGTGTCATTGTCATCAAGGCGTTGGATGGTTCTGCGGATAGCGGCATCTGTCAATGCAGAAGCATTGCTACTTGTGCTGTTATAAGCAGTAGTGCCATCACCACCAATGAAAGCCTTAGTAGTTGTATTGCTTGTCGCATAGTCATTTGTTCCCACAGTTGCGCCATTGAAAGCACGACCCAATTGGATCAAATCAGTATCGACTTGCTTGGCTAAGGCATAGCCAGCGTCTGCTGTGTAGAAGTTACGCAAGCTGTTTAAGGCTTGGGCTTCTACGATGTCTTCGATCAAACGGCTATATTCATAGTGTTTGTTGATAGACACTTGCACTTCAGTCTCTGTGGCGGCAATCAAAGTGACTGCTGTCTCAGCGGCTTTTAGTGAGGCTGAACCACGGGTAGGTGCAGGGATATGAACCACATCACCCTTCTTGCCCTTGAAGTTCATCTTCATTACCGCATTTGCGACAACGAGGTTCTTTTTGTAGGCGGCAATAATCTCATCACTCCAAATTTCAGGAATGAACGTTGCCGAGGTGGTGGTTGTGACCGAATTGGTCGGGCTAAATGCTGTTGCCATGTTAAATCTCCAAAAAACGATAGGTTAATTACTTAACCCGTCCATCTGCGTATGCTTGCATGATTTCCTCACTCAAAGCATCGTATCTGTTCGGGTCTGTCATCTTCAGCCGAATAAGGTCAGCCCTTCGATAAACTCTCTTTGAACTCTCCCCAGAACCGCCTACATCCACAGTTGCCGCCTTCAAGTTATTCTTACGGGTTGTCTCTCCAGACTCACTCGCTTGCTTAACCTTCACGCCCCTCAACTGCTTAAATGTTGACAACAACTCGTTAGCACTATCGTAGTCAAATGCACCATCTGCCTTCGCAAACAAGTCTAGGCGAACAGGTGAGGATTTCACCCAATTCACAAAGTCTTGGTCTTGAACAATCTGCACGTAGTCAGGATGTTCTTGCGTTAACTTCTGCTGTATCTGCATCCTCTTGAAGTCGTTTGCCGCTTGGCGACCCGCAACTACATCGGGATGTTGGTCTACTGTCTTACGAATTGCCTCTTTAGGATTCTCAAAGAAATCTACTTCAGGCTCATCTTTCTCAATAGGTTGTTTGTTAGAACTAAGGTTTTGCTTTATAAGTTCATCTGCCAGTTTACGAATCTCACCGACTTCCTTACCTTGCCTCTCGATTAACTTTTCAGCCTCAAGGTGCATTTTGACCACATCTTCCAAAGACTTTTCCCGATATTTGTCGGGTATTTGGGCGAGTGGCTCTGTTTCAGGGAGTTGGGTTTGTTTTTGTTCCTCAACTGCGTCTAACTCACTTAGCGTCTCATCTTCTTTGTCAATCAACATATTTTTCCTTTTTCCTGCGTTTTGATCGTTCTCAGGACATTTAACTCGCGCTTGTTACGAGTTTTGCTTACGTTCAGACTTCAACTTGTCGAGATGGCTTTTCTCGAACTTCCCATGCGCTGATGGGAAAGAACCAGACCACCCCTCCAACCTAAAGGCTGGCGCACTTAATATGCGGTTGGCTGTATCTCCGCACTCGCACCTAAAATTCTGTGTCTCATAATCACAGAATCTTTCGGTTTTATGCCCGTTTTCACAGGCAAATTCAAATATTCTTCTCATTCAATTCCTCGTATGCTCTTTCGCTGACCTCTTTCAAGGTTCTCAGCCATGTCA
>Ga0315899_10006216_pt1 | contig 12855 bp, 8 predicted proteins | sample LakEriMetagenome_2_FD_203518 | JGI IMG/M metagenome (GOLD analysis project Ga0315899, IMG submission 203518) | Freshwater fungal communities from buoy surface, Lake Erie, Ohio, United States - Buoy 4 MA112 | ecosystem: Environmental > Aquatic > Freshwater > Lake | place: USA: Lake Erie, Ohio...
TCCATCCTTGATCTATTATCCATGATCTACTACCCATCTCACGCATCCAAGCACCAAAGCTTAGTTTAGCCAATCAGTGGCCGGACTTTGGGGGCCAGCTCATTCTATGCGATCCAGCACAACCTTAGCCTCCGGGTTTCGGAAATGGTTCTCAAACGAGCCGTGTCGATAGACGACTGCATCTGTGACGTGCTTCTCCTGGAGTACGCCAAGCGTCGAAAGCTGAAACAACTTACACAGGCAGTCAAAACGCGGGCCAACAATCTCAAAGGCCTCGATCCCAGGGACCAAGATTCATTTTGGCTACTCATTTATGAGGTCTGGTCAGCGCCGGAATTGCGAAAGAACGAGCAGCATCTACTCGCAGACCTCAAGTCCGCAAAGTTTTCATTCATGCGTTTTTAAAGACTTCGCCGAACCAGTTCTTAATAATGATAACAAATCTCCAACCCACCGAACGCCTTCGAGTCTATGATCTGGTTCGTGAAGCCGGTATCGATGTGTCGGACTGGTCGAATTACAGGTTGCCCAATTCTCCGGAAACCAACCCGAAGTATTGTTATGAATGGTCGTTTATTGGCAGTGAACACGTGGTGGTCTGCGTTTGGTTCGGCGAAATGCAGCAAGATGCCGATGGAATCTTTCAGGAGCTCAACTATCTGGAAATTCCCGCGAATCGGAACTTGAGCGCGGTTCAGAAAAAACGCCGTTGGAGCATGAACCGGGCGTTCCGTACCGCCCACCTAAAGAACCTGCCGTTACGCGTGATCATCGTGGACGGCCCGGTGGACGATAAGGGTGACCGTTCCGTCGAACGCCGCTCCCTCGACGACGAACCATGGCACGTTGCCCGTTACGACGATAATTCCGGCCTGTGCCGCTTGCAACGGGGCGGCAGGACTGATGCTTCCACGGCAACCCGTGACGATGATACCTTCAACGACCTCGTTGGCCTCGATCTGAATCTGCTCGGTCGCGACGAAGCCGAGCGGATTCTTAAAACCGTATCTGGAGTAAAACGCGACCCCGCCGTCCGACGGGCGGTAATCAAACGCTGCAACCGCACCTGCGAGCGTCCCGGTTGCGGAGCGCATCGCGACTACGGCGGATTTCTCGATGTTCACCACATCCTCGGTGCCGAAACAAGTGACCGACCATGGACATGCGTAGCCCTTTGCCCAAACTGCCACCGCGAAGCCCACGCGGCACCCGACCGAGATACCATCAACCTCCGCTTGCTTGAGTTCGCCCGCAAATTTTCACCAATGACCCTATGAACCCGCCCGACCAAAACGACGTATCCACCGCCCTCGGCCTGCTTCGGGACTCCATTTCCGAAGAAGAGCAACGAATCCGCAACGAGGGAGCCAAGGCCATGCAGGAGGGTGACTACGACACCGCCACCTCCGTCATCGAGTTCGCCAAGCGCCTGCTGGCTTTCGAAAAGAAGGTGGAAGGACTCGTGGCAGAATGGGACGAACTCGAAGACCTCCGCGACTCCGCCAGCCCCACCGTGCAGGAAATCGTCAGCAAGCGCTTCTTCGGTAAGCGCAAGAAGGGGGAAATCACCCCTCACACCGCCTTCGACCGCGCCATCCTCGAATCCCTCGTCGAGTTGGGCGGCAGCGCTAAAACCCGTGTCGTCCTTGATCGGGTGGGGGAGAAGATGAAAAGCATCCTCAAACCACTAGACTACGCCGTCCTTCCCTCCGACGGCAAATCGATCCGATGGCGTAACAGCGCCCAATGGGCGCGCAACACCATGGTCAACGAAGACGGCCGGATGAAGAAGACAAAGAACGGCACCTGGGAAATCTCCGACAAGGGCCGGAAGTGGCTCAAAGAGTAGCAAAGAGGCAATCAGGGAGCCCATAAAATGGAAAAACCGCCCGAGTCTTGACTCGCACGGTTTTCCCTGTATTTTAAGGTTGCTACCCCTTGAAAATAAGATCGTCCAAATTTCCGGAAATACAAGCCGGAAGTAGACGCCCCGCGTGCATTGACGCGAAGGCGATGGTTCGTCGTTATCTCAAGAAACTGAGACGCTTAGGATGGTTTTACAACATCAGCGACATGCGGTATGCGCCGTCCATCTATGGAATTTTCGCAGCTTGGGATGCCGAGCGTATCGCCCTCCTCGCCGAACTCCATGGAATTTGTCGAGAGAACCACCTGCTATTAGAGGTGATAAGAAACCAGCAATCCTATACTGGACAATGGTTTAAGACGAGAGCGGAAGCAATGGAAGAGCTTCACAAAACACCTGAATACAAACGCAATAAGAGACGAGCAGAAGCATTGAAGCGGCAACTAGAGCATCAGTTCCGCCGTGAACTGGAATGCCCCCTGAGCACTCGGAATCTGACCCAAAAAGCCTACCACGCTTACCACGAGATTATCCAGCACGAGGCAGAGGCGGCACGAGGACGCGCCTACGCCTTCACCCTCACTCATAATTTCGACAATCGCTCGAATCTCTTAGAAAAGCTTCGCCGTGCTGGGTTCACAGTTCACTGGACCATCGGATGCGTGACTCTTCCCTTCGATGCCGAGCGGGATAATAAACCTAGCGAAGCGCCTCCAGAAGGAGAGAAACCAAAGAGAAAACGTGGTCAGAAATACTTAGAGCGGTTCAAAACCACGGATGATTCCCCCAGGGAAATCCCACACCTTCACGGTCTCGCCGTAGCCACCGACCGTGTTCAAGGCGCACCCAAGGACGTTCTTACCAAAATACTTGGGAAAGAAACCTTCGCGGAACCGATCAAACCCTCAAAACAGAAATTCCGGCACTCCACGAAAGGGGAGAATGCGGAAGGAGAGGCAAAAATCAAGATCACCCGAGCAACAGCACTGGCCGATGGATTCATGGCCTACGCCGTCTATATGGCGAAGAACTACGACGAAACCTGTTCCATCAAGAACCTCAACCGTCATGGCAGCGGCAGAGCCACCCAAAAGCTCAGCAAGTCCGAAAAATCCATGCTCCATCCCCGCCTGACTCACGGCCAGCTCGAAGCCTGGCATCGTGAAAAAGAAGTCATCCGGGCACGCATCGGAGCACCAACGACTGGCAAGCAATGGTGGATACTTAGGCACTGGGAAGAAATCTCCGCAGCCACCAAACTTCCAAGATACAAATACCCCGCAAAAGTTATCCTCAGGGATGGATTCGAGTATACAATTAAGCCAGACTGGGATTACGAATTCCAAACCATAGGAGTTCGATCCGTGGCATGCAGCTTCGAACGCGATCTAACATGGCAAGAAAAGGAAGCCGACCGCATCAGGCTTGGTCTACCCCTCAAGAGCAAGCCCTTCTACCTCAAAACAGGCGGAGAATGCGAACTGGACATCCTTCTCCACCTCGGGCGATTCCGCCGGGTGATCCAGCGCCACGAGTCCCCTGAGTGTCCCGTGTATTCCTTATATTCATGTGACGGCCAAATTCGACCACACATCGACAAACTGCTACCATGCACTGCGGCATGATGCGAAGATGATACCGGTTTACCTAAATTGAAGACACCTATCGGCAAACCCATGGGCTCACAGGTCTAACCACAGGAAACGACAAAATGCAGGCAACATGGAGAAAAAACAGGGAGGGGGAATGGATGGTGTTTGGGCCATTTACCCTATTGTCCGACCGCAGGGGACCGATAGCTATCAAATTGGCAAACGGAACAATCGAACGCCGAAAAGTGGTTTGGAACTCAAAACCGTTTTCTGTTGATGGGGTTGCCCACTGCTATGCTAGGGTAGAAGAAAAACGCAGGTGTGCATCATGCGGAGGCTACCATCTCCGCGCTGAGGTAAGGAGCCTGTACGGCAAACATAAGGATCTTAGATGGTGCAGGGAGCAGAACGATTGCGATTGTGCAGGATTACTGCAACCGCCGCGAATCTAGCGGCCATGGGTGTTTTCTGATTTCCCACCACTCACACCCTTCCACCACCTGACAGACAATGCCGCACCTTCCCCCGCTACGTTCGTGCCTCACCTCCGCTCCGCCGGTCGTCATAGACTGTCAGCCCCCACAAGATCGGCGTGGGATTGATGCCGGTCAGTCTCTGCAATCCTCACTACATTGCAGCGGCCTTCGACACGATGCGCCGGGCTTCGCTTCCATTTCGTTGCGGTTTCCGTTCCCGCCCGTCATCAAACCCACCATGACACGCGCCGCCGCGTGGGTTTCGCGTTGCTCCAAAAGTGTTTGGGGATGGTCAAAGTTTTTACTACCCATATCTAAAAAAAATCCCTAGGAACTCGCAGCACCCATTGCCAAACGAAAATTTAGCACAGGGTGTTTAACACAGGCATTCAAAAGCCTATACAGCGCGGTTAGCTCAGTGGTAGAGCACCTCCCTGACACGGAGGGGGTCACTGGTTCGAACCCAGTATCGCGCACCATTCTTAAAAGAAGCCGACACTGGTGTCGAAGCAGGGCTGGATTGAAATAAGGATCAAGCGTGACTTCCTCAGCAGAAGCTTAGATGGTCTTTTGACATGGACTTCTTCACACTGTTCGCTGATCCGGATGGCTGGCAGGTATTTGCGTCGGGGCAGGCACAAGGAAAGGTATCTCGTGTCATTGCTGCGGATGGATCGTCCGGAGTTCGATTGGATTATGATTTCCACGGTGGCGGCGGATTTGTTGTTATTCGCCGAGCGATTGCCCTGAGACTGCCGCATACGTTTGAGATTGGTTTCCATTTACGTGGCGAGGGTCCACCGAATCATCTGGAATTCAAAGTGGTATCGCCCGGTGGGGTGAACGTTTGGCGGTATTTGCGTAAGGACTATCAAGTGCCAGGGAATTGGACGGACTTTCGGTTCCATGAGCGCGAGTTACCCTTTGCTTGGGGTCCTGCGGGTGGGGGTGCGCCTTCGGAAGTGGAGGCGGTGGAAATGGTCATTGCCGCGGGTTCGGGAGGAAAGGGCAGTCTGGAGTTGTCGAATGCGTCCCTTGAAGATCAGACGTTACGTTCCCCGCATGCAATAGTTGCTTCCAGTTTTCTAACAAATCATTCGCCGCAGGCGGTATGGGATGGTGAGACATGTGGATGGCGTGCTAGCCCTGATGATCCTGCACCGTGGTGGGCTATCGATTTTGGTCGTAGGCTGCGCTTTGGTGGGTTGGTCATCCGATGGCCGGACGATTTACCACCTCGGGCTTGTGTGGTGGAGTTGTCCGACGATGGGAAAATCTGGACAATGCTGCGCCGCATGGTGCGCGCCGATGGGAACATGAGCCACATTTCCGCGCCTGGCGCTGAGGCCTGTCATTTGCGAGTGGTTTTTGATCATGCCTCGTGCGCTGCGATGTGTCGCGTCGAGATGAAACCTGATGCATTTTCCAGCACGCCGAACGAGTTCATACATTCGCTTGCCGCAGATTATCCGCGGGGATATCATCCTCGTTACTGGCATCGCGAGCAGTCCTATTGGACACCGGTGGGGAGTCCCGAAGGCAGGCGCCGTGCGCTGATTAATGAAGAAGGCATGGTCGAGGTGGATGAAGCCGGGTTTTCGCTGGAGCCATTTGTTCTAACAAACGAAGAGATCATTTCTTGGGCTGATGTTCAAACCAAATGCGCCATGGCGGAGCAAGCTGCGCCGATACCGTCAGTCACATGGAACAAGAGTGATTTGAATCTGGAGATTTTACCATGGGTGGATGGTGCGGGCGATGATCTAACATTGTGTGTCACATATCGATTGAAAGTGACTAAGCTGCACGAGGGCCTACGTCTTGCGCTAGCGATCCGGCCATTCCAGGTGAATCCGCCTTGGCAGGCATTCCGCAACCTGGGCGGTTGCAGTTCGATCACCGCGATCACATGTGAGTCTAATGCTATCCATGTGAACGACCGGTTGGTTTATTCGACGCCTGCTCCTCTTTCTGAGGGAGCTGCATTGTTTGAAGAGGGTGGGGTGTTGAGATTTCTATCACAAGGATTGATGCCACCTGAACAGCAAGTTGATGATTCTAGCGGCTTGGCTTCAGCTGCCATGATCTGGGAACTACCTGCAGGAAAAGATTTATTGGAGCTTACGATTTTCGTGCCGTTCTTTGGATCGAGAAAAACTTTCGTTTCATCGGATCGATCCACAGCACTCGCGCGGTGGCAGAGGAAACTTGGCTTAGTGAAATGGCAGGTGCCGAGTTGCGCAAAGTCGGCTTTCGATTGCCTGCATACCGCCGCCGGGCACATCCTGATCAACCGCGATGGTGCGGCGATCCAGCCTGGCCCGCGCCGCTATACCCGCTCATGGGTAAGAGATTCGGTGATCATGGGGGCTGCTTTGGCTAAGGTTGGCTTGCCTCATGTGATGGATGAATTTATCCGATGGTATGCTTCGTTTCAGCGTGCGGATGGCTTTGTGCCCTGCGTGGTGGACCGCGACGGGGTGGATTGGCTTGTTGAACACGACAGTCACGGACAATTCCTCTGGGGTATACGTGAGGTGTTCCGCGCGGGACAAGATAATGATTTTTTAAGAGAAATCATGCCGCATGCACGCAAGGCTGCGGAATACCTGATAGATCTTCGCGCCCAAAGAATGACCTCGGAATTCCTTGCGGGAGATCGCAAGGCTGAATTTGGGCTTTTGCCGGAATCGGCGAGTCATGAGGGCTATCTTTCTCATCCAGTTCATTCGTATTGGGACGACTTTTGGGGTGTGCGCGGCTTGCAGGCAGCTGCGGATATGGCGGAGGCGGCGGGTTGCAAAGATGAATCGGCACGCTGGTGCACGGAAGCGGATCATTTTCAAAACGACCTTCTCATGTCCTTGAATAAAGTGGTCCGCGAAAAAAATCTCAATTACATCCCTGGATCGATCGAGTGGGCGGACCTTGATCCCACCGCGACCGCCAATGCCATTGGTTTGCTCGACTTTGCAGATGTGCTGCCAGCTGAAGCCATGCATGGAACGCTCGAAGCCTACCTAACTGGGCATCGGGGACGTCATGGTGGTGGCGTAATATGGAATAACTACAGTGCTTATGAGATCCGTCTTATTAGGGCTTTCGTGCGGGTAGGCAAACGTGAGGTTGTTAAAGAATTGTTAGATTTTTTTCTATCCGATCGGCGACCGTGCGAGTGGAATCAATGGCCGGAAATTAGTTGGTTCAATCCGCGTTCTCCGGGGCATCTTGGCGACATACCGCATACTTGGATCGCTGCGGAGTTTATTTTGTCGCTGACATCAATGGTCGTGGATGAACGTGAGGCGTCTGCATCCTTGGTGCTGGCATCAGGTATGCCGTGGAATTGGATTTCTGAGGAAAATGGTTTTTCCGTGAGTGAATTGCCAACGCGGTATGGATCGCTTGAATTTCACATGCGTACGAGTGGCGAGGATGTCATGCATATTGAGATAGCCGATACGATAGCCATGCCTCCCGGAGGTTTGTGGGTGATTCCGCCGCTACCCAAAGGAAGGTGCATGGGTGAACTTAGGGCGACGAGTGGAAGTGGAGAAATTTTAGGACGTGAGTTGCGCATTCATCAACTGCCCTTCGTTACAGAGGTTCACTTGTCTCATGAATCGAATGTCTAACAAAAAATAAGGTTACTGGAATCCGATCTTATTGCAGAGTGATGACGAGGCGGTTTGTGTCTTCCTGCAGGTGCTTGTTCCACTTTTCAATCGGGATGCGCAGGCCGGCTGCGCGGTAACGATTGGTGAGGCGGGAACAGCTCAAGGAGTTTCCGTTGAGTTCGACGGATTGTGGGCTGCTGCCAGTTTTTCCCGTATGATAAATCACTTCAATGTCGCAGCCTCCGAGGTTGATGCGCGCGGTGAGACCATCGAGTTCTGGGGGTATACAAGGATCGACGATGAATTGGTCCTTCGTCAGCCTGAGCCCGAGGAAACATTGCACAATCAGGTGTACGGCGAGTCCAGGGCCGCTGGAATAGACGCGCCAGCCACCTTCGAGAGGGATATCACCGCGCAATGCTTTGTCGTATTCGGCAAATGCCTGATAGCGATCCGCAAAGGCGGGGTCGGAGCTGGAATAGTAGCAGTTCGCTTGGCGTGGTGCAGCGGAAGGAATGAGCTCGCGCACGGCGATCGGATTGATTTGGCAGAGGGCGCGAAAAAACTCGGTGGCGTTGCCATGATGGGCGAGGGCCTCGGCGTAGCGGATGTGGGCATGGGTATACATGTTGCCAATTTCCCGTCCGAAGTAGCTCGCGCTTTCGGCGCGTTGGAAGTTTTTCAGTATGCCCCCATGATAGGCCATGGGCTTGTCGAATAAATGCGCACCATCGAGCCCGATGAGATGCACGCGGATGAGATCGAGATGCTTGATCGCCTGTTCTGGAGTGAACATGTCATTGATGATCGCGTGGATCATCGGCAAAAGGCTGTAGGAAAGTCCGGTTGTGCGGTCGCGTGGATGTAGGAGGGCTTCGGTTACCTCATCCGTGTGGAAATAGACGAGCCCGGCGATGACTTCGTCGACAATGAGGGCCTGTTGAAAGGCTTCAATGATACCTGTGGCTTCTGTTTCTAGTAAGGTGGCTCGTTCTGTATGGCCAATTTTTCGGAAGGCTTCGGCCAAGGTCTTGAACGTTTGGTAGTTCAGGGTAACCGTCCACGAACTGCAAAGTTGTTTGCGCATTTCGGGTTTGGCTGGCTGGAGTGAGTCGTTCCAGTCGCCATGGCCATAGGCAGCGAGCACTGTTCCGGGGATTACGCGTCGACGGATTAGATCGAGTGCTCGATCGACATGGACGAGCACGCTGGCTGTTTCGCCGTTACCATCCTTTTGGTAAAAGGGTAGCGCTTCATCTAACAAAGATGCGTCGCCGGTGGTATCGAGATACTGGGCGAGAGCGAGGATGGGCCAATAGACGATGTCGCCGTGCGAGTCGCCGGGGCGGATGTTGCGTTCACGTTCGAAGAACATGAACCACTGCGGCCAGTCGCCATCGGGGTTTTGTTGGCGGAAGACGCGGCATAGCAAGTCTCTAACAGGATCGAAGTGGCCTAATGAAAGCAGCAGTTCGAGTGGTCCTTGGCAGATGTCGCGGGTGCCCCAGCCGCCGCCAGAGTATTGTTCGAGTCCGCGGGGTGAGAGGTAGTGGACGAGCGAGTTTTGAATGAACCAAGGGAAAATTCCGGCAATGCGTTGTGCGGCCAATGCAGACGCTCCGGAATCTGGTGTGGTGATGGTGAGCGTATTGGAAATCGTTTCCCAGAAACCCGGGGATTGGTGAGTTTCCGAAGTCACCAAATTTCCACGTATGGTCAGGGCGGCGCTGATGGATGGTGTGGTGAGTAAACAAACAAACGGTTCGTTGTGCGAGAGCTTGTCTGGATAGAGGAGTTCATCGCCGCCGATCTTTTCGATGGCAGTCAGGGCGTCGGGTTCAATGACAAAATAGCCATTGGGAAAGCGCCGACCGATGTCGCTGTCGGCCACGGCGCGGACGTGAACGGCATTACCGATTTGCTCTCTAACAACTTGGCTTGGTCTCAATCCGTCATCGCCGTTCATGGCGATGTGATGGGAAATCAGAAAGCGAAGCGGAGGACCGGAGAGAACCTCGATACTGAGTCGGAGTTCGTGGTGGGTTTCTGCGGCGGTGGATACCACTTCGATGGTGCCTTCGGCATATTGGTAGATCCAGCGGCAGGCATCGGCTTTCATTGAGAAGGCCGATGGAATTCCTAGCAATTTCCATTCACCATCGATTTCGACGAAGATACGTTGGCCATGGCTGCGGAATAGGCCGAGGTAGCTATGGCATGTGGAAAGGAAGCGGTTGATGCTGACGTGTCCCTGTGTGACCATCGAGTGAAAGACGCCACCCATCCATGCAGTGGATGTTAGAGATGCTTCGTCGGGGATAAGTGCGCTACCGCTTCGCAGGATGTGTCCGTGCGGGCGTAGCACTTTCAGTTCCTTGGCTTTCATTACGACGTGTCCGCCGTCATTCGTGAAAAATGACAAGCATTGTCCATGGTTTGTCTCTTCATGTTGCGGGTTTTCACCAAAGAATCGGCGGGTTTCTTCTTTTGTTAGATCCTGTGCTTGCAAACATGGTGCCGTGGCAAACAACGAGGGACTAGGTGATGAGTTTGGAATCGATTCCGACCAAGACGGGCATGTTGCTTCGGGTAGTTTGAGCACGGCATCGATCTTCGCGAGATCCGTGTCCGATGTCGCTTCGGGATGATAGGCTTCGAACCAAGTGAAAAATCCACGGCTCGATATTTGTCCCGGTTTCAAATCGATGGCCTCATCCTGAATACAGACCATCGAGTGTTCATGTTGCAAGCGGGTTCCTGGTAGTCCTGCAGCTAGGGCGGGTGTTGCGGTGCCAGTCCGTCCCGAAAATGCGTGGAATTGTAGGGCATCGGTGGCATAGGAAACGCCCGATCCGAGGCTGCCGATGAGTGTCCATGGATAACGTCCTCCCATCGATAAGTTCTGGCGGGATGCGATGGATACGCCTTGTGTCGGATGAGTGAGTGGGGAGTGATCGATGTATTGGCTGACGTAGTATTCGTTGATCCTTATCGCGCCGTAATTTGCGATACCGATATCTTGGCTGTGGATGAGATCGCAGTGGATGGATTCCACGCCAGTGTTTTTCAGTTCCACATGCCAGAACCACGCTTGTGCTTCTTGTGACAACAATAGTCGGATGCGGAAAGCGATGTTTCTCCATTGTCCTTGGCCGGTCATGCCGCGTTCGTCGAACTGCCATGTTGCCGGACTGCACGGGCCGAGGAGAGGTATACTTTCGACAGTTTCACCGAGTTGGCGCAGGTGGATGTTGGTCGGTCCGCCTTCGGCTTCGTTGCCGGGAAACAGGTTGATGTTGATGTCGCCGCATTCTATCCGGTGAATCGATCCATTGCTGTTGATTTGGAGCGACAGGCCTGCCGGATTGGATACCGATAAGGGGTAGCTGGGTTTCATGGATGCGGGACTGGTTTTTTTACAAAAGTTGGTCACTACCGCAGCGCTCAGCTTGGTCGACAAACTCGCTGAGTCGCGCCATCACGGAGGCATAGGTGGATATCGCCTGGAACTGGGTGATGATTAGAGAGAATGCACCTAGCAGTGTGGCGAAGGCCATTGCCGATTGGCCGATCACCCCGAACTCCACTTTGCCTTCAATGAACAGTGGGGCAATGATCAGGACCGGGATTAATTGGATCAGGTAGTTGTAGCCGGTGCTGAAGAAGTTGAGGTTGCGGTTGATTCCGATGATGCGGCGGAGGTTGGCAACGAGGCTATCGATGCGTGCGTTGATTTTTTCCTTCACTTCGTTTTCGGTGCCTGAGGCGATGATTTGGTCACCTTCCTTGTCGAGTTGGATGAGATCCGCGCGGAAATTCGCCTCGAAGTCGGACTGCTGGTAATTGAGGCGAATGAGCGGTTTCCCCAGCCAAATGGTCAAGACCGATCCACACATTGCGTAGAGTATCGATACGAGGAAAAGTTTGGGACTGATGTTCCATAAAACCCCTGAGAACGAAAAAATGGTCAGCGTGGCGTTTAAGATCATCAGCACAAAGGAGAGCGTGGTCGTGGTTAGTTGCTTGACGTCCTCGGTCATGCGTTGGTCTGGATTGCTTATCTCGTATTCAAATTTTGAATGTTCGAAAAGATGTCGTTCGATGTAGACTTCGGTGATGCGGCGGGTAAGCCATGCGCGCCAGAGAAGTCCGAGGCGTTCTTCGGTGAAGCGGAACAGAACAGCCACGAGCGTGGATCCACCGAAGACTGCGAGAAACAGCCATGCGTAGCGGGTGAATCCCGCAGAGTTCCTATTTTCGATAGCCGTCATGAAATTTCGACCCACAAAGCTGTTGGTCACATTCATCACGTTCATGCCTATCATCAGGAGCAGTAGTCCTGCGAGCATGAGACGCGCCCTTCCACCAGCGCTCGATCGGAGAAAATTGCTGATGGTACGTATTAAACGTATCAAGGTTTTGTGGTTGATGGCTCCCTTTTCCACGCTCATTGGGTCGGCTTATGATTAAATCTATTACGTTGGGAATCTCAACTGTGCAGAGAATACCCAGAGGCGTTCTTTTTTGGAAAGGGGAAAAGGGAGAAAGTGTCATTATGACTCTCGTTCCCTAATCTTATATGCTTTACCTATTTTTTCCATTTTCCTCAGGTTCGTTGTTGGCAGCATTTTTTGATCTGCCATAGAATTCGCTGAGATGAGCGCGCTATTACTTGATACCAAAGAATTGGCTGCGTTGTTGCGTTTGTTGGACGATGAAACTCCAGAGGTGCGCTCGGTGGTGGTTGATAAATTGAGTCATGTGGGAGGGGATCTGAGTGAGGTGCTTCCGGATATGGCAACGAATCTGAATTCCAAGGAACTGACCATATTGGAGGATATCTTGCGCACGGTGCGTCGTAAGACACTGAGAGAGGAATGGCTGACCCCAAGATTTGGCTCCGCGGCTCTGGAAGAAGATTGGGAACTGTTTGAAAGTCAGCTCCGTTTGATATCAGATTTTCTGCACGACGGGATTTCACTGCGCCAACCGCTTTCGGATGCTTTGGATCTACTCACTGAAGAATTCCAAAACATCTATCCCATTGGAGCCACGGAGAATGATTTGCGAATCTTTCTTTTTGAAGAGGGTAGGCTAGTTGGAAATCACAAGCATTACTACGATCCTAGAAATGGCGATCTGGCGTGGTGCATTTCTTCTGGGATCTCAAATCCCATCGGCCTCGGTGTGATTTATATGCTGATCGGGCAACGGCTCGGTATGGAGATCCAAGGGATTTCTTTTCCGGGGCATTTTTTGTGCAGGATTAGCGAAGATGGCGAACCCATAGTGGTCGATTGCTT
>Ga0315899_10006217_pt1 | contig 12853 bp, 18 predicted proteins | sample LakEriMetagenome_2_FD_203518 | JGI IMG/M metagenome (GOLD analysis project Ga0315899, IMG submission 203518) | Freshwater fungal communities from buoy surface, Lake Erie, Ohio, United States - Buoy 4 MA112 | ecosystem: Environmental > Aquatic > Freshwater > Lake | place: USA: Lake Erie, Ohio...
TCCAGAGGGTCACGCCAGCCATGCTGCATCCTTTCACGCACGCACGTGTACACACACACACTCACACACACTATTCTCTCGCTCTCTCTCTCTCTCTCTCTCTCTTCCTCAGACACGGACACTCACACTCACACTCACACACTCACACACTCCCCCCCCCCCACACCCACACCCACCCACCACCCACCCACCCAACCACCCACCCACCCACCCACCTTGGCGGCATGGCGGGCCAGAGTTCCCCATCCACACCCGATGTCGAGAATAGATTCACCCTCCTGGAGCATGAGCTTGTCGCAGATCAACTGGAGTTTATTGTGCTGCGCTTCGTCCAGCGAACCATCCGCCGCCGACGCCTTGAAGTCGCCTTAGCAACACATAAGCAACACATTAGCAACAAATTAGCAACACATAAGCAACACGCGCTTCGTCCAGCGAACCATCCGCCGCCGACGCCTTGAAGTCGCCTTTGTGACCATCAGAAGCAAATTCGGCATCCCATTAGCAACACATTAGTAACACATTAGCAACACATGAGCAACACATTACACACCTTTGTGACCATCAGAAGCAAACTTAGGCATCTCATGGAAGATCCCGCAAGTATAGACCATCGGCTTCCCCAGCATGCATGAAAACACGTCATTGCCCTTGTTGTAGTGCTCGTCTATTTCCTTGGTGGTTTCTTGAATGGACTTGCCCGAGGAGGAGCCCTTGCCCAGACCCGCCCCGGTCATCCACCACGGCAGGAACTGCGTCACCAGCCACCATACCTGTGAAGTTGTGTAGAATGTGTTCTGTTAAATTAGAAAATGTTCTCTGCGTGTCATGCACCACGGCAGGAACTGCGTCACCAGCCACCATATCTGACGCCACAAAGAGAACATATTCTAGAAGCATTCTATAAGTAAGAGAACACATTCTGTACAACTTCACACGGCAGGAATTGCGTCACCAGCCCCCTGACGCCACAAAGACAACATATTCTAGAAGTAAGAGAACACATTCTATAGAACTTCACATGTGTTAAGGAATTGCGTCACGCGCCACCATACCTTACGCCACGTGGTCTTGTATTTCGTTGACCTGTGTCATATGAGGAGGAGGATACATGTGTCATATGAGGAGGAGGATACACATCATACCTTACGCCACGTGGTCTTGTAATTCACGAACTTGTCGCGGTGTGTGTGTGTGTGTGTGTGTGTTGTATGGTACCTGACGCCACGTGGTCTTGTAATTCACGAACTTGTCGCGGTGGTTCTGGAGGATTTTGTAGCAGTCACCCCCCTCGCACTGCTCGTTCCAATCAAACTTGTCCTCCACATACAGCTCATACAGCTCGCACATTGGGATGCGGCGGCTCTTGTAGTACGACGCAAGTGCCGGCACCTTCAATGTGTAGCAACACATTAGCAACATATTAGCAACACGTTAGCAACACGTTAGCAGCACATTGGGATGCGGCGGCTCGTTTAGGGTTTAGGGTTTAGGGTTTAGGGTTAGGGTTTAGCGCTCAAGGCCTCGAAACAACGGTATTCCAGCTCCGATATGTGCTTTGTGACTGTTGTCGTGACGCCCTCGAACAACGACTCCGAGTGTCGACCTTGCGCCGTCCCAAAACTGTGCACCCCTGCTGCACCGCTGCGGGTGGCCCTGGGGTTTAGGGTTTCGGGTTTCGGGTTTAGGGTTTGGGCACCTTGAATTTGAGGTATTTTGTCGTGTCCAAGCCCTTCTCCGTTCCCCACGAGTGATACAACGTCCGCCACCATAGCTGTGTGCCCCAATAAGGTAACAGAGCCCCTGTTTGCGTGTGTGTGTGTGTGTGTGTGTGTGTGTGTGTGTGTGTGTGTGTAAACACAATCACACATTACACACACTAGCAAGCATGCTGTAGCCAAACTTGCACAAGGGTCGCACTTGATGCTCTCAGCAATTATGTGTGATGCTTTCAGCAATATGTGTGTGCGTATGCACACAAAGAGAACATATTCTAAAGTAAGAGAAGACATTCTATACAATTTGGGTCGCACTTGATGCTTTCAGCAATTATGCGTGCTCGGTTGTTGCGTGTTTTGCCACACAGACACACACGCACGCACACACGCACACACGCACACACGCACAATACACACCGGCAAGAATGTAGCCGACTTGGAGGGGTCGCTCGTGATGCTCTCGATGTAATGTGCTGCTAATGTGCTGCTAATGTGTTGCTAATGTGTTGCTAATGTGTTACCGGCAAAGATGTAGCCAAACTTGAAGGGGTCGCTCTTGATGCTCTCAGCAATTTGACCCACATCAAACTTCACCTGGGCTACTGCACGGTACAGCTGCAGCGTGCTGCTCATAGCGAGAGAGAGAGCGAGAGCGAGAGAGAGAGATATAAAGAGAGAGAGAGAGCGAGAGAGAGAGCCAGAGAGAGGGCGAAAGAGAGAGAGAGAGAGAGAGAGAGAGAGCGAGAGAGGGAGAGAGAGAGAGAAGAGGAGAGGGGGCCGAAGACGACGGGGGGCCGCTGAGTTTCGTATTTGACCGCGGCAACGCACGGGGCTTACTAAACTCTTCTATTCTATATTGCCTACGAAACTATTGTCGACTAACCTATACACCATATATGGCCTGATAAACTACGACGCCGTGCTTGTCTATGCTCGCGTGGCAACGAGGCACCTCTCGCCATTGCACTGCCATACTACTGATATACTACTAACACTACTGCTACAACTACGCTCGCGTTGCTATTACTACCACTCCTCTCGGCATTGAACTACCTCGCATGCATTCAGGGTTCAGGTTTCGGGGTTTAGGGTTCAGGATTTAGGATTGTGGGTCTCGGCGGCTGCTATGATCGCGCCGCGCCGAGTCACCTCTCGCCATGCTCCCGCTACTGCACTGGCTCGCACGACTCCCTCGTGCGAGAGGAGCCCCCAACAAGGCAGCGCAGGCGGGTATGATCGCCTCAACGCACGCGGCCCCGCACGCATGCGGCCCCGGCAATGCCATGCTCGGAGGGTGGCGCGGGTCTCTGCCGTGTGCTCACCTGAAGCCCGTTACGCCAATGCATCCTACGGCTGTGTAGCGAGCGGCGAGCGTGCGAGGAGAGGATCACAGGAAAGATGGGGGGAGTGACATGTGAGCGCGCACGTGAAACCAATCGCCGCATGAACAGCATGCGGCTCGCGCGCTTGGCGCATGCTCGCCTCGTGCGCGCGAGCCATCGATCACGAGGGAAAGCGCGAGAGAGGGAAGCCGAGGGAGCGAGACCGTATGGAATGATGCCCATGAGCATCATGGGCGGGTCGCTCCAGCGTGTCGACATTTCATATCCTATCTTGAGCTTCTCCATCCTGTCTTCCTTGACCCTCCCCCCTGTCAGTTTTTGCACTGCAGTGGGGCGCCGGAGACGGGCTCGTGTGGGGTTTGTTTGTTGTCTGGGCGGATTTCCGACCCTTGCACGAGGAAACCGAATTTCACGTTCGAAGGGTTGTGAATGGGGTCCAATAAATCGAGACTTGATTTGGTACCAAATGAGAAGTTGAAATGGGAAAATTCCAAACACATGTACAAGTGTACCAAGAACACTGAAATGTTGAGATCAACAACTGATCTCACATTTCAGGTGTCCTGGTTTCGTTCTTGGTGCGGATCACTTTGCGGAACCCTACAAATTTTTGCACATTTGAACATTTGCGAAGAATTTTCTGTCAGAGCTTGTACTCACGGCGGGATCATTGGGGACGACGGCAGCGCGTAGATGCAGTGGCGCGATGCGCACAAGTGCCGTGCGGTGGGGCTTTCTCGCCTGCCGCACCATCGCCCGTGCGTGCGCTTGCCGGACCGGGTTGATCGTGGTCCCTCCTTGCTCACTCTGCGTGCCTGGTTCCTGAGTGTGTGGGCGCATCTCCTCCTTCCCGCAGGCTGCCGCGAGGACCAGCCAGCTGATGTGCGAATGCTGCGGCTTCTGCATCACAGTCGCGGTGAGATGCATGATGCGCAGCACTCGATCTGAGTAGCACGGCCGGGGCCCACCGTTGACGGCAACTTGATGCCCGCTCCTCCCGCAGGTGCACGACGAGCAAGCGCACCAGCGCCTGCAGAGCCGGTTCGAGAATCGCTGTCCTGTCATGCTGTACTCTGCAGTGGCCGGCCTGGGGGCTGGCCGCGTCGGGCGAAGGTCTGCGGCCTTTGCTCCCTTATTAAATGCAGTCTCTTTCTCTCTCTTCCCCCACCCACCCTCTCTCTGTCTCTCTCTCTCTCTCTCTCTCTCGGTGTATCTGCGTCCAGAGTCCTGACTCGCACGACCGCGTGCGCAGCGATGCGTTCAAGTTTCTGCAGCAGCGGAGCTGGGAGGCGCGGGCAATCGTCGAGCTGCTTGATCGTCTCGACGCCGGTATGTCCCGCTGCAAGTGCGACCTGCAACACCTTCACGGATGCCTGGCCCTGACCGTGCCTCTCCTCCCGGAAACGACGGGCTGGCGAGTCGTGCTGCCGCGTGCTGCTCTCTTGCTGACGGGCTGGCGATACGTGCTGATGCGTGCTGCTCTCTTGCTCATGACGGCTCACAGACAAAGAGGGAAACGTGGACAAGGAGGCGCTGGTGCGCGCGTACGATGCAATGCAGAGCAAGGACGGCATGCTGCGCGACGTTTCGAGCGCCCTCGCAATCACCTCGCAGGAGCGCCTTTATTTGATTCAGGTGCGAAAGCACAGCAATGGGCTGCCTCGTTCTCGTGGCTGTTGCGACACACACCGTGTGCCAAACGAAGCCTTGCGACGGCCAGGCGCGCAAAGACGAGTGACAAGAAGTGCACTTCTCAGGTGCAGAATTCACTGGTCCCGCCAAAGAATGCGCCGTTGCCAGAAAGCTGGCATGAACAGGCGTGTCTTCATCTTGGTCTCACAGGCTCTGTCCGTCTGGTTTGTTTCTTCCATCCCCTCGTGCTCCCCCGCAGCTTTCCGCACCTGCGCGCTGTCTTGGAGAACACGCATCAGCGCAGACTATCTTTGGCAGCATTCAGACGCGCCACGGGGAGCTGTGCCAAACCACATGCTCTCTTCGATATGCATAGAGCACAGGCCAATCTTTCGTCGCGCTCTCACCCGGTGGCTCACACTCGTCTTGTTTTCCGAGCAGTGCTTTGTTGGACTCGTATTGGAAGTTGGCCTGTCGCTGCGGGGCCACGAGCATGATTTGCTAGCATACATCGACGGACTCACGTATTCCAATATTCGTGGCGTAGAAGGAATCGAGATACCGATGCGGCATGTTGAAAAGAGCGAACCTCGCATCAGTAGCTTGACCGTCACCATGCACAGCACCAAAAAGGTGATTGCTTGAAGAGAGAAGGGGGATAAGGGGAGTGGGTGAACGGGTGAACCCGTGGCAGGCGAGTGCAGGCTGGATGTGCGGACAAAACTGCTAACGGGCATAAAACACGGATGATTCAGGAACTTATGAGGATGCACGTTGCTGACATCAAGTCGCTCAATCCGCCCATCATGCCGCCCTATGACATAAATATCCCCGACGACGAAAATCATGTGGGTACTTACGCAAGATCTGCATATCCATGTGTCAAAATCCTCCAAAATCTCACTATATCTGCATAGTAATAATTCAGGGATGGTATCATCTCGGAGGATTCTCCGAAATCGCGCACCGAATCCTCCGAGATGATAAGTTTCCTGTATTATTATAGAAAGTATGCGCTTGCTTGCGCTGGAGGGCGGCACCGAGTATGAGCGCTGGGTCCCAGATGTTGGGGCCTGGCGAAATATGCACATCCGCGAGCGCAATCGACGGAAACACAGTGAAAATGTGACAGACCGCGTCAGAAAATGTGAAAAATGGCATAAGACTTTGTCTTTGTTGTGGCTGACAGTATCCACACTGACGCTGTCTGTCACAAAAGATGGATATCTGGCAAGCACAAGATGTGCGCGCATGCACAAAATGTATTCCTCATTTTCATGGTACTAATGATTCCGTGCTACAGTTATTTGGAAGCAACAAAGAGTGGGCAACCGTGATGGGTTGCAGCCGGGATAGTAACCGACCGAGAGCTTCATCAGCCCCATTTCTGTCTGCGGATGCAACCGACCGAGAGCTTACCTACGTGCTCCCGGGCGCTTCAACTTCGCCTCCGGCCAGCAGGTCCTCTCGTCTGCCAACTATTTGGAACTTTGTCCTGGGTTAAATTTCTTTCCTGCACGATTTCATAACACGAATTCAAAATGTGCCAAATTTTGCATCTACCTCTGTACTTGACCTGTGCCTGAAACCATTTGTGACAGTGCAAGGTCTCCGTCTGCTCCCGAAGACGCGATGTCGACTCCTGACGCATACGGGGCACTGCCTCTCGTTGGTACGGGTCCTCGACAGTCCGTATCTGGGTCCTCGACAGCCCGCTCTGCAGCATCTGTACCGGGAACCACTGCGGCAGTGTTGTACGACTACATCTCGGAAGAACGCGACGAACTCTCTATCGTCGCGGGAGAGGTGTTAGATCATTTGTGTGTGTGTGTGTGTGTGTGTGTGTGTGTGTGTGTGTGTGTGTGTGTGTGTGTGAACGTTTGCGTTTGTTTATTTGTTTATAAACAAACACGCGCAAACTTTCGTGTGCATTGCTGTGTGTGCATTGCTTGGAATTTATCATCTCTTCTGACTTCCTTTCACGCGGATGAAAAAAGGTGCTCAAAGTGATAGCGAGCCATGATGACGGGTGGTATCTGGTCCAAAATGCGCATGGAGCGTTTGGGGTGGTACCTGGCAACTATCTGTTCGTGACTCCGAAGGTAAGTCCCCCCTTTCGTTCTTTTCAAAGACATGCGGAGGAATATCACTGGAATGCTCAGGGATGTTCCGCGCAGAAGTACAATGATGCGTACTGCGACTCGTCCCCCCCCCTGCATACACACGAGATCCCTCGAATCAGACACGCACGTACACACCACCTCCGCCTCCTTCTTTCTCCCTACTCTCTCTCGCTCAGTCTCTTGGCACACTCACTTGCTATTTGGCCATCTGCAGAGCACAACAACCCTTTCAGTTTCGCGTGGCAGCAGCGTCGTAAGCACGGCACCTGCTCTCAAGGAGGCGGTTGGGAAAGGGGGGCAGCAGGAGATCGAAAAATCCTTTTCCTCAGCCCTTGGATTGAGTGAAAAAGCGTCTCAAGAGCTTGAGGCTTCGCTTTCAGCCCTCTCTGGTCTCACCCACCGACCCGCCCGACCCTGCCTCCTTGCTCGTTTCCTCATCTCGCACGCCAAGTGGCTGATGGAATATTTGTTTGCCCGCACGTGTGCCGTCGTGTACCGCTTGCATGACGTGCGGATGCAGCGGCCGCTGCCTCTCCTTGGATTCTTCGCAAGTCCCCGTCATTGGCATCAGGTCGTGTCATCGATACCCCCCCCTCGTTTCTTTGACGCACCGCAAGTGCACGAGCGCATGTTCACGATTTCCCACGCACATGCGACGTTTTCTGCAATGGCTGATGCCTCTGACACCAACACTCGAACCTCAGCCGTGGCAGTCGCTCGGCAGGACACCATCAGGGCGCGCGGCTCGTTATCTGAAATTCGAGCGGCTTTTGAGCTGGAATGCGACATCGAAGCGCTACCTGCTCGTCTGAGAACGCGGCCGGTACGGACGCTCGCTCGCTCGCGCGTCATTTAATGGTGATTGATGGCTGAACACGTCAAGACTATTAGCGCCTCTGCAGCAAGGCACACACTGATTTGCCGACTTCTACTCCTGAATGCTTGCATGCAGCCTGGCGATTTTGCGGGCAAAGCTGGTGGCACCAGGCGGTCGGACATGCCATCGACGGCTGCTCCCGTCATTCCTGCCCACGAAGCCCGGCAGTCTGCGGCAGGCCAAAAATCCAATGGGTGGGGAAGAGTGGAGGAGACATCGTCGAGTGACGATGACGTGGTTCGGCGACCTCACCTTCCCAGGTAGCGCCGAGTTAGCTATGCGTCCGTACATTTTGGGATTGCTTCGGGCCTCGGGTGCGGGAGAAAGGTTTCGCATGCAGAAATTCTGCTTGTGCATTGGTTGTATTTGCGATGTTGTTGCGCCCCGGGCTCTGACTTGCAAACTCTCTGTCCTCGCTTCCTCTCCTGCACCCCAGCTTCATACACAGCATGTCAGGGCGGTCGTCAGAGTCTGCGAGCCCCCCCCCCCGAAATGCTAGCCGGCGGCGCAGTGGCGGCGCTGCAGACGGTGATGTTTCGGACGAGTCAGACGACTACAAACCACCCACCAACTCCGAAAACACGGGGCGTGTCGACGGTTTCGACCCCCAAAGCGCGAGGGAGAGATCCGAGACAGAGTTAAATGGCAAGCCTGTGCCCAGGCGTAACAGTAGTAGTAGTGTGGATGAGCACAGATACAGGAGCAATGGTCATCACCCGCTCCGCGCCGACGACAAGGATCAAATTCCTGGACTGGACTTTTCGCGGCTCGTGGATTCGTCAGGACAGCCGCAGCCGCAGCATGCTTGCGCGCCGCTCTCAATACGTCGGTGGCGAGTGTGTGTAGATGTACTGCAGGCCCGCAACCTCCCGGAGACGGGGAGGTACGAGCCCTGTGCAATGTGCTGCATGTCTTTGATCCACCTGGGGAGCACCACGATTGATTCAGCGCACTACAATGGGGATCACGGCGGATCGCGGCGTCTTTCCGCGCATTACGATGGTTCGCGGCATCTTTCAGCGCATTACGATGTGGATCACGCCTACGGCGTCGGGAAGTACACGCACTGGCACTCTGGCCACCTCTCCATCCAACCGCAGCAATGCACCAAAACGGCAGTTGTCAGCACATCACCCGCGTGGAAACAGACTCTGACCTTCGACGACGCCTTTCCGCCGCTGCAGGCATTGGCTGTCGCTTCCCAATCCAAGGTCCAAATGTCTGCTGAAGTGCGCACGCCGCTGGACGGCCAGGACGTGGTGTTGATCGTCACGGTGCATGACGCCTTAGGAGGTGGGCGCAGTGAGTTTCTTGGCAAGGCGTCGCTGCCTGTCAAAGTCGGGCCTCCCACTGACAATTGGGTGGTGCTTCGGGCGAGGGATGGCGGCCAGTGGATGGGCAAGGACGGAAAGAGCCCTGCGCTGCTCCTGCGGATTGGATATGGCATCACCAATGGGGAGGACACCCAATCATGATCATCGGATCTGCCCTTTGTCGCCTGAGACGTGGTGATCATTGTGGCAGTGCGCAAATTTATCTCCTCCCAAAAACCCAGCAGCTAATGGCAAACATAACTACCACATCTACTGTATCAAGTTGCAAATGTCCCTCCATCAAGCCCTCCTCGTCACTGATCTACTCGCTGCCGCCCGCTGTGTCTCGCGGTGCCTTCGTGATCAATACTTCCTCCGATCAATACCAAGAAAACCTTCCTCAGTGTTCCATTCTTGATCAATCCTAACAAAACCTTCCTCAGTGTTCCATCCGTGCCATCCCATACCCCGCCGGCGTCAACGATGCCGCGCGACTTCGCTCGCTTGGCCCCGCCCGTAGGTGCCTTGACAATACGTGTCAAACGTCTTGATAGGGCTGCGATACCATGCAGCACCGTGTGGCACCGCAACAAGGCCCAGCAGGACCTTAATAGCGTCCATCCCTACTCGCGCACAACACGCAGGCAGCGTGTTACCATTATGATATACACTTACGCGTGTTCGTCAGCGAGGCGCATTGGCCGACGTTCATTGTGATTTTGGTAGCCGACGCACCAGATGACCACGGCATAGGTTTGCACTCCACAAAATAAACCAACTAGAGTAGATGCCACACCACAAAAAAAAAGGGGGGTGATAGTACAGAAGGAAAAAAAGAGACAGAGGATGCACTGTCTTCCACACAGCATGCTCGAGCACCTGGGAGGAGGGCCACCGCGGCGGGGAGGGGAGTATCCGCGGGGTGGGGGTCCGCCGCCACCGCTGCCACCATAGCTGCCGCGCGGAGGGCTTCTATCGCGTGCAGGGTGGTACCCACCTCCAGGAGGCCCACCACCCCCCCTGTCTTCATAACCCCTGGACTCGGGGTAACGGTCGGGGTAACGGTCGCGGCTGTACCCGCCGCCTCCCCTGTCATCATAACCACCTCCACCCCCATATCCCCTGTCGTCATACCCGCCTCGCGGGGGAGGGCCGCCGTAACCGCCGCCGCCGCCGCCGCCGCCGCCGCCGCCGCCGCCGCCGCCGTATCCCCCTCTGTCGTCATAGCCCCTGGAATCCGGGTAGCGTCCACGATCACTACCGCCACCGCCACCGCCGCCGTACCCGCCACCTCCTCCGCCGCCCCCGCCGCCTCCTCCATACCCCCGATCATCGTAACGATCGCGTCCGTACCCGCCGCCTCCTTCATAGCGGTCTCTAGGAGGGGGGGGGGCGCGGTCAGGGGCGCCGCGGTCATAGCCACCTCGGTCAGGGGCGCCGCGGTCATAGCCACCTCCTCCTCCGCCACCTCCTCCTCCGCCACGACCACCGCGATCCTCAAACACCCGCACACGCACGCGGTGCAGCTCTTTCCCATCCAGAAGCCGCAGCGCGTTGCTGGAGAAGGAGAGAAAGGGGAATATAGGGCATCAGCACGTGAGTGCCGACGTCGAGGGAGAGCGGGAGAGAGGGAGGGAGGAAGGGAGGAAGGGAGGGAGGGAAGGGAGGGAGGGAGGGAAGGGAGGGAGGGAGGGAGAGAAACGCAAGACCTGACATCCTCGGACTTTGCGAACTCGACCATGATGACACACAAATAAACATAGCACACACACAAACAAACTCACGCACACACGCACACAGCAGACCGACAGACAGACACACACACCTGACATCCTGAGGATGCTGGAACTCGACAATGCCCACGCCGTCATGCTTATCCACCTCGGTGAAAGTGGGGGTGCCTGTTTCACGCGCAACATATTACCTTTGTCAGGGTGTTGTTGGGCTCAGTCTCTCTCTCTCTCTCTCTCTCTCTCTTGCTCTCTCTCTGAGAAATGTCCAGGAATGATCCTCACTCCCTCGTCCTCCCTGCCGACAAGACACACATGTATCCTCCTCCTCCTCATATGACACATGTATCCTCCTCCTCATCATATGTCACACATGTGTCCTCCCTGCCGACAAGACACACACATATATATACGTATATATAGAACTTGTTCTCAAAGTGTGCTTGTTGCTGGTGGGCAAGGTGAGCTTGCCTGCTTCGCGCGCAAAATCCTTGAGATCTTGCCAGGTTTAGGGTTTAGGGTTTAGTGTTTAGGGGTTGCCTGCTTCTCGCGCAAAATCCTTGAGATCTTGCCAGGAGGTAGTGCTCGCCAGTCCCTCGACCATCACCTATTTGCAATGCACGGTGTGTTACAATACGAAGTTTGCATGCGCACATCGTGTTCGTGAGGTGTTCCCACATTTTTTTGTCCTGCCTTTTCCGTGTCGTCATCCTGCCTCCAGTTTTCAAACACACCCCTACACATCGAATGTATTTCAACCCCCCTGTCCCATGCTCCCTTGAAGCCCCCTTCGCATCTAGTTTTGGACAGCCTGCCTCCCGTTCTTCTTTCCTACACCCTGTATCATCAAGAGTATCGGGTGCAGCCACTTGCATCCTCCTCATCACGCATCCTCCTCATCACGCAAGACGGCTCTTCCTCACCGCCTCCCACGCACTCCACGCCCAAACAGGCCCAGGGTGCAGACATGAAGCATCAAGGCACACGCTGCAAGACCTCCAAGACATCGGATCCCAGGTCCAGGCCGAGGAGGAGGAGGAGTTCCCTTTAGAGAGCCCTTTAGTGACAGTGGCACAAGGAGCTGCGGATGCCACACAAGGAGAATCGGCACCGAGCGCGCCCGCGACACACAGGGAGCCTCCAACACCACACATACCCGGTTCTGGCCAGTTCCCCGGGGGCCTTTGGGAGGGCCACGCCTGTCCCCGCCGCCGCCATTGTCCTCTCCGCGGCGGCCTCTTTCAACCTTGATCCTTTTGCCATTTAGCTCGAACCTGCAGCGCCAGAAGAACCAGCAACAGCCCATCCTCAATCACGTGTGTCCAATCCCTCACCTTCCCACGAGTCTCTGGGGCAACCACTGCCCTTGTGTGTTGGGTCCGCTGCATGCCTCCCATGAATCCCGAACAAGCACAAGTTTCCCCTTTCCCCTTGCCTGGGACCCGTGACGCCTCCGCCTTCTGCAGGGCGCCCACGGGTACGGCAGCCACAGAAGCAGGAGCAACGTGCGCGACGGTAGTGCGCACCGGGTGTGCAGCAGGTGGGGCAGCATGGGCGGCGCGCGGCGTGTGCACGTACCCGTCCATGCCCCTGATCACGTCCTCGACGTCTGCAGAATTCTCAAAGATGACAAAACAGTAGCCCTCCTTCATCGTGACGTCCTTAACGGTGCCATGGCGCGAAAAGGCTGCGTGCGGGCGGCGCGCGTGCGCGTGTTGAAGTTGAGTTGGCGCGCACAGGGACGATCCGCGAGCGCGCTCTGCCCACTCCATCCAGGCACAGGCAGGGCGCACGGCGACGCCTGTATGCGTGCAGGCGTAAGGGAAACCGCAGGGCAGACGGCGCACCAGCCTGAACATCCTCGGGCTTGGTCCTCGAGTCAAGGTTCCCAACGTACACTGCCGGCATCGTGCGGCGGATTCGTGCCCCGTGATCCTTAAGCTCAAAAGAGATTAAGAGACCTGTTTTTGCTTCAGTTCCCTTAAGGGAATCCTTACGCACCAAATCCGGCACTATGGCGGCGCCAGTCACCGTGTTGGGACCGGGCAGCTCTGCTCACCGTGGCGGCGACGTTGCCGACGAGGAGGCGGCGCACGCCCGCGCCAGGGAAGAAGCGG
>Ga0315899_10006220_pt1 | contig 12851 bp, 12 predicted proteins | sample LakEriMetagenome_2_FD_203518 | JGI IMG/M metagenome (GOLD analysis project Ga0315899, IMG submission 203518) | Freshwater fungal communities from buoy surface, Lake Erie, Ohio, United States - Buoy 4 MA112 | ecosystem: Environmental > Aquatic > Freshwater > Lake | place: USA: Lake Erie, Ohio...
TGTCTCTCTCTCTCTCTCTCTCTCTCTCTCTCTGTGTGTGTCTGTAATGTATATATTTATATGTATATGTATGTGTATATACATAAACATATATATATATACACACATATATTATAAACATATACATATACACATATATAGAAATATACATATATACGTGTGTGTATATATACATATACATATATAGACATATACATATATATACATATATAAGTATATGCATACGTATGTATGCGTGTGTGTGACGTATGTGTGTGTGTGTGTGTGTGTGTGTGTGTGTGTGTGTGTGTGTGTGTGTGTGTGTGTGTGTGTGTGTTTTTGTGTGTGTGTGTATATTAGTTTGAGTTGTTTGAGAACACACACACACACACACACACCCACCCACCCACCCACCCACCCACCCACCCACCCACCCACGTACCAGTCGATGTTGTTGAGGATGTAAAAGATGTGGTCGTCATCAAGCGCAAAGAGGAGGGAGTTACGGGAACGGGGGTGACGTGACATCACCACAGCCCACGCCATGCGCCGGAGGAGGGGCGGCAGCGAGTGGTGTGTGTCGAGGTTCCATCGAAGCCACCGGATGCCGTAGCGGAGACGGCCCACGAATTCGCGCCGTTCGCGCCATGGTGAGCCCCACCCGCCCCAATTGTTGTGCGTGGGGCTGAGAAAGGGCGTGTTAGAGAGGTGTGCCTAAACCCTAAACCCTAAACCCTAAACCCTAAATCCGAAACCCGAAACCCGAAACCCTAAATTTCAAACCCTAAACCCTAGCCCCTAAACCTGAAGGGCGTGTCAGAAAGCTGTGCCTAAACCCGAAACCCTAAACCTGAAGCCTAAACCCTAAACCAAAAGGGCGTGTCAGAAAGGTGTGCCTAAACCCTAAACCCTAAACCTGAAGCCTAAACCCTAAACCTGAAGGGCGTGTCAGAAAGGTGTGCCTAAACCCTAAACCCTAAACCTAAGCCTAAACCCTAAACCTGAAGGGCGTGTCAGAAAGCTGTGCCTAAACCCTAAACCCTAAACCTGAAGCCTAAACCCTAAACCTGAAGGGCGTGTCAGAAAGGTGTGCCTAAACCCGAAACCCTAAACCTTGAGCCTAAACCCTAAACCTGAAGGGCGTGTCAGAAAGGTGTGCCTAAACCCTAAACCCTAAACCTGAAGCCTAAACCCTAAACCTGAAGGGCGTGTCAGAAAGGTGTGCCTAAACCCGAAACCCTAAACCTGAAGCCTAAACCCTAAACCTGAAGGGCGTGTCAGAAAGGTGTGCCTAAACCCTAAGCCCTAAACCTGAAGCCTAAACCCTAAACCTGAAGGGCGTGTCAGCAAGGTGTGCCTAAACCCTAAACCCTAATCCTGAAGCCTAAACCCTAAACCTGAAGGGCGTGTCAGAAAGGTGTGCCACACCGGGGAGGATGTCCAGGAACATGTCCGAGTGCGAGACCTAAACGCGCGTTTAGGGTTTAGGGTTTAGGGTTTAGGGTTTAGGGTTTAGGGTTTAGGGTTTAGGGTTTAGGGTTTAGGGTTTAGGCTTCAGGTTTAGAGTTTAGGGTTTAGGGTTTAGGGTTTAGGGTTTTGGGTTTCGGTTTGTCGAGGAACATGTCCGAGTGCGAGGCCTAAAAGATCACGTTCTAGTTAGAGAACCAATTGTAGGTAATAATTTTTTTTTGTGCGTGTGCGACCCCCAGGGAGGAGCATGTCCAAGAGTGAAACCGAAAAGGTGCTGCCTCAATAATACACACACACACACACACACACACACACACACAACGCACCCGACACACACACACACAACGCACACGACACACACACACACACACACATTGCATTGCATTGCATTGATTCGCGTACAATCTGTTCTTCACATGGGCACGCTGAGTGTTCATTCTAGTGAGAGAACACATTATAGTAAGAGAACGCATTCTGGGAGGCAGAACATCAGCTTACACAAATCTGTTCCTCTCTGAGGCACGCTGAGTGCATTCATTCTAGTAAGAGAACACATTCTGGGTAACATCTAGTAAGAGAGCACATTCTAGGTAATGTCTCGCAAGAGAACACATCATCTTGCATAGTGTCGCATCATCATACATAGTGTCGCATCATCATACATAGTGTCACATCATCTTACATAGTGTCGCATCAATATGCAGAGTGTCACATCATCAGAGAACACATTTTAGGGCAACATCTGGCAAGAGAACACGCTCTAGGTGACATCTAGTAAGAGAACACATTCTAGGTAATACCTTGTGGCGCTGGTTTAGTAAGAGAACACACTCTAGGCAACATCTAGTAAGAGAACACATTCTAAGTAATAGTACTGTAATACCTTGTGGCGCTGGTTGGCGTACACAATCTGCTCGTCGCCGAGGCAAGCTGAGTGCACGTACACGCCTTTGGTGCTCCCAGGCAGGATGCGGATGGGCGTGTGCAGGTGCATCGGCTGCAATTGTGAAAAGCTCTGGGGATGCGTCGCCTGGGGGCAATAAATTCATTCTCATATAAGTCGGTGTCCTATGATTTACAAAGAAAGGCACTCGAGAATGCACTTTTCAAACATGCCTGGTAGTGCTTCTCCCACTGCTTCTCATCCTCGCGCTTCCCGTGGAAGTCCTGACCGCCCGGACAGCTGTCAGTGATCTGTGCTCCGCGGCGCGGCCTCCCGCAGGCGTGGGCCGGGCGAGGACGGGGGCACGCGCGCGGTGTGGGGTATGAGACACAAGCAAAGGCGACGGCGGAGCGGGGACGCATGGGTGGCCCAGGGGAGCTTTCCGGCGCTGGCAGACGCGGAGCAGAGGCGGGAGGCGCTGAGCGCCGCGCGCCCGGGGGCAGCGGGGGCGCGCCGCTCGAGGGTTTGTCTTACCCCGTCCGTCGACCAGACAGAGATGGGCCCGAGGCCGCCGCGGACCCAGACCGTGCTGATCTCGAGGTACTCGTATGGGAGCTTCTGGCCCGAGCGTACGGCAAACATGACACCCGCAAACGTGTGGTCCATGTGGTCCTGCGTCTGCGCCTCGACCGCCTGGTGCACCAGCGTCGCCGCGGTGCGCTGGCGCTGCAGACGGTCCATTTTCTCGATCGCCCCCGCTCTCCCGCGTGCGCGCCGCGCCTTGCTAGGGAATTCTCGGCTGCGAGCCGATGGAGTTTCTGGTGTCGCTCGCCCTCTCTCCTCTGTAAGTTGCCCTGGCGCCGCCCTCTCTCCTTTGTGAGTTGAGGGTTTGTCGATCCACGTTTTTGAGACGTAGTGCTCAGTACTCAAGTACTGAATTCACCCGCCAAAACTGCTCATAGAACTCTTTCTTTTCGGCCCCCTCGGCTCGTCGTAGCACATGTCCTCCACTCTCCCCCCCCCCCCACGCGAAAAGCAGAACACACACACCCCTGTCGATCATGAAGCCCGCTAAACCCCAAGTCCCATCTCTGGCAGAAGAATCTATGCCTGCTCGCGACGGGCTGTCACCCCGCGCTGCGTACGGAGCTAGTGGGGACACGGTATCGCCTGCCACCTATGAAGAGACAGATTGCTCGCTCCTTTTTACGGTCGATGCCCTAGACTGTTGCTTGACCCTCTACGCACGCAGTCTGTTGCTTGACCCTCTACGCACGCAGGATGGGGCCGCGACAACGCTCAATGGAGGAGCGGCGAAAGGTTCGCGGCAAGACGCCCCGCAACTGTATGCAAGACCCCAACCTCCCCTTCATTTTGGGTTGAATATGCTTTTTGAGGCGTGTCTATGTACGTAATGGCTGTATTTTGTTGGGCAGCTGGGCTGATACTGTTGGCGGCAGCGCATCCAAGCACTTTCAAGTGAGAACTGCGTGCTCGCACGACCTTTGCTGCGTCTTGCATGCGATTTCCCGCGCCAGCAACATGAGAATGAGCACTTGTGATTGGCAGGTGCGCGATATCCTCGACCCAAAGTCAAAAGAGAACAAAAGCTTGCCAAGTTCTCGGGCCGCTCCCGCGCCATATGTGTTATCCGTGCGGGCACAGGTCCAAAACATGCAAGCGCTGACAGATGCATCACACGTCGCTATCTCTGTCAAGCCAAAGCGTTTTACTGTTTGCCTGATGATGCTTGCCACAGAGAACCCCTGTTATGTTTTTTGGCTGAAAGCGGAGGGTGCTTGATTTGACCAGAGCATTCGCAATGACTCGCCTGCAAATGGATCTCACCGACAACCACCTCGGGCAGCCCATCAGCAAGAAGGGCTAGCCCCAGAAACAGCAAATCCAATCGAAATGTCAACAGGACCGAACGTTCCCGCGCAACAAGACTCCTTCATATCAGCGTTGCAGGTTCTCAAGAGAGATTGTGATGTTATCTGTCTTGTTGCAATCACCAAAGCTGAAACACCGTACGTACAGAGCTTTGGAGCGAGCCTTGGTCTTCCTGTACAGAGCTTTGGAGCGAGCCTTGGTCTCCCCGTTAAAGGATTGTCCCCCGAGCGGGAAATGCCATCGCGAATGCCAGGGGAAGGAGACTCCCACCAGTATGCGCCTGCGTCGAGGATAAGTCTACCTGCGAGCAAGACTGCGAAAGGTAAGCAATAATTCCAAAAAAAATCCACAGGCATGCGCGCCCGATATACGCCGAGGCGAATTCTTCCGGGGCATGGCAGAGGCGTTGGACCAGATATCAAATGTCCTCGTTCGCCGCGCCAAACAAAAGGGGGCGGGGACACTGAGATTGGAGGCGTCCAATATCACAGCGCCTCGAGAAGGCGTGCAGCACCTTATGTGTGGAGGGCTGGGAACCTGGCCATTGAAACCCAGTTCTGCACGTTCGCGACCCTGCTAGCGCGAATGCGCAGCTGTGACATTCAGCATGATTGTGACATCAGCAGGGATGCGAACTCCAATTCTTTGCGGGGGGCGTTCTTGCCTGACTGTTTGGCTGTGGTGTCTTTGGAATTCGACAGGTTTATGGCCGCCCCTATCGCCACTTTCGCCCATTGCATATAACAACAGCACCGAGAAGCAATGTACCAACGACAGCACTGAGGAGCAACACGGAACCCCGAACCGCTACGATATGACAGAAGATGAGCCAATAAATCCAAGGGCCACACTGGACGCCATTAAATCACTGCAACTGCCATCTCCGCATATAAGATCTGTTGTGACAGATGTTGAAGACCTTGCACTTTCACCTCAGACCATGTGTGCGGATCAGACTTCACCGTGCGGAGAAGGGCGTCGACAGATTCGCCGTGTGCCTTTGGTTCTGTACCCCTCCTCTAAACCGAACAGCCCGTGCATAATGCACGGGTCACCCTCCTGCTTCATACCGGTCTTGCCTCTTTGCTTGTCCTTTGCACATGGGCCTTGTTGCTCCTGATAAACCCATTCAGTAATTATCGCCGCCAATCCGATAATCGATTTGCACAGATCTCATACCGCACTCAAGATAGAAGTTACTGATTACCACTCGTGCAGGCTATTCCCTCCGCCATTTTGTCACCCTGCCCTCCGCCATCTGTTTTTCGCAATCCGGGTCCAGGTCGTGTTGCAAAAATGATCAATCCTGCCTCACCACATTCCCTCTCGGTGACTTTGAGCGCCAAAGCCCCTTCACACGGGTCATCGCGTGCATCACATGAGTATTCAACAGCCGGATCTTCGATAGCGCATTGGGCTGATGAGTCAGCTCTCGCTGTCGCCACTGGGGGCGTGCCATGTGTGCAACATGGATATCACTTGACACGAGCAGAACAGGCGAAGCAAATGCTGGACGCGGTGCAGAGAAGCCTGGAGGAGCGCAAATACCCTTTTTCGTGTGCAGACCTAGTTGAGAACCATGTGGATCGTCGTGAGGATGGTAAACTGCCCGATGTTCGCGTGTCGCATACTTCGCGTTGCCCTTGCCTAATCGTCTCGATTAATGGCGGAAGGTTTTTCCGAGAGGGAGGTGCAACTTCGAAGTCTGTCGCAAAGGTTGTATGCACCATATCGTTGGGCACAAACTCTGGCAAGACGCTTGCGGCGACATTGGAAGAAGAGGGGTCTTGGGAGTCCTGTACCGCCTTTACCTTCGCGCTCGACACCACACAGCTGCGGCGGAAGAAAGAAGATTCCGTCCCGATGAAGGCCCCGCAAAGTTTTTTGACCATGTCATGCTCGGTGCTGGATGAAAACGGATTCCAAAACGTTTTCGGGCGGGTAAAAGTTGACCTGATGGCAATCTTACGGCTTGCCGTGCAGAATGGTGGTGAAACGGTTGCCTATTTGCTGGACGATGCTAACCAGCATATTCGCATGCGAGATAATCATGGAAATGTGCAGCGAACATGCATGTACTTCAGCGTTGACGGATACAGATTGCCTCTATGGACCTCAGATTCTGCTGTAGATGCTTTTGTTGTAGATGCTTGGGCACCAGCGAGTTTGGATGATTTTTTGAAAACAGTTCATGAGGCGGCACCATCAGCTGTAGCGCTCAAATCTGCGGATGCCCATGCTGGGGATAAGATTTTTACCCAGCGCGACTCCACAGACGACAGCGAAGAAGGCGATGATAATCTCAGACAAGAGAATATTCATTGGAGAGAGAGGCTTGAGCGGATCATGGACTCGCTGTGGATGAGCTTTTGTGTAATGGTGTTGGTTTTAATTGATATCGTCCTTGCCATCGTGTTTGAATTCGGTGTCGAAAATTCAGGTGCACTGCCGAAGGGCATTATTGCTGTTCAAGGTTTGATTCTTTTAGGGTTCGTGCTCGAATTGTCCTTCAGATATGTCGCAAAACGAAGGCGATTTTGGTCTAGCATCTGGAATATATTTGACCTTGTTGTTATATTCAGCTCAGTGGTCATTTTCATCATCATTCTTGCTATTGCTGGATCAATCGAAATCAAGTCCGATGGACTTGAAGGAGCTAAAACATCCATCACTGCACTTCGCGTCGCATCAAGGCTTGTGACCGCTCTGAGGGTTTTCCGCATCTTGCTTGCTTTGAGAAAAGCTAGACAGTTCGACGTGAACTCTAGGATTCGCACTATTGTTTCGCAGAACAAAAGGCGATACAAAAGGCAGGGATTTGATCTTGATTTGACGTACATCACTAATCGTGTGATTGCAATGTCTGCACCAGCATTTGGAGTCCATAGCGCATACCGAAACAGTATGCACATGGTTTCTCGATTTTTCTTGCAGCAGCACTATTCTCGATTCTTCATCTTCAATTTGTGTGACACGTACTTCTCTTCGGACGGAGTAATGGGAAATTACAACACGAGTTTGCTATGTGACCACTGCCACCGCATCCCATTCGAAGATCATGGCCCTCCACTTTTGGTGGAAATGCTACACTTTTGCGCACAGGCTTCGCGATGGTGCAAGCTTGATCGGGACCATGTGATTGCGGTACATTGCAAGGGGGGAAAAGGGAGGACAGGAGTAATGATTGCAGCATTCTTACTGTGGACCGGGCACCGGCGCACTGCACTGGATGCCCTTGAGCTGTTTTCGTTTCGACGTACCGAGAACTGGAACGCTTCGCTGGGCTTCAATTGTGATGAAGATTCGGAAGATGAATGGAAACGGGGACAAAGAAATCAAGGAGTTGATGGCCCGAGTCAGGTCCGATACGTTCATTACATGGAGGCAGCACTAAATGGACAAGTGGATCCATATGCAATGGTGCCCATCTATCTGACCGAGGTCCTGGTGAGCGTCGGACTTCATCAGGAATATACGCCCTGGTACTGCTCTATTTCCATTAAGTGCATGCGGACGGTCGTTCTTGACTCGCTTGATTTCGGGTCACTATACTCATGGACGGGAAAACGCGGTGAAACATTTAGCTTTCCAGTTGGGCTCGAGGTCTGGGGAGACGTGCGTGTTGACATTTATCGACACAAAAGCTTGAATCCAAAGTCAAGGAGAAAACTGAGTTTCTTCTGCATCTTCAATACCGCTTTCTATGCAAGTAAGAGAAGACTTGTGCTGAGCAAAAACCACGTAGATATGCTGCACAAGGACAAAGAGAACAAACTCACAAACTGGGATTTCAACACGACGCTCTCCTTTCACCCTTCAGAATCCGCCTCAGTCAGGGTGATGCAGAGAAAGTGGTTCGAATCTATGATCGAATACATAGGCACAGGGAAAGTTTTTAAAAAGGGAGAGACCATTATCGACGATATGGACTACAATGGTGAGAGCTTTTTCTACTGCACAAGGGGCGCGATAGAAGCTGTGGTGCACGGGAATACCCAAAAAGGTGATGATGATAATCACCCCCACGGACTGTATGTGCCAGAGGGACGCGAGGCGAAGCCCAAAAAGGTACCTTGCTCGACTATTCAAGGCCGTGGCACAATGGTTGGCGCTGACCGTTTCTTTCTTGGCTCGTCGAGTATCGAATACAGAGCTCGCACTGATACTGTTCACGGCTACCACGTGCCCCGCAATCTGGCCGGCGGGCCTCTCCAAGCAAAATCTGTATCTGACATTCGAGTGTCTGGAGTGCCAGACGAGAAGCTGCTGGAGTTTTACGAGGTGATGGGATGGGACGCCGCACGTTTCCTCTTGCGTATTCGCACTGAAGTTGAACGTTTGACAAGCTTGCGTGCATTGAACGCGCGCACAGCCGTTCTAAACTCCGCAGACGAAAAGTTTCAACTGACTTCAAGCATTGCGGGACAGTTCGGAGTGCCATACAATGAGAAAATAAGGTTGTGCTGCAGGTGCTCTCTCAAAGTTTCAGGTCACCCGGGGTTCAACAAAAACCACGAGTTTCTCGATGCCCGTATCATAATCATGAACCGGCATCTCTTGTTCGACTACGCGATTTTCGGGCCTAGTGTCGACATTTGCTCGTTGTTGCTTTACCATGATGAGGTACTGGAGGTGACAGAAATGCCTGAAACTCCGAAAAATGGCGCGCAAGTGAAAATCAAGTCCAAAGCAGCAACCCTCGACCTGCAAGTATCAGTTCAAGCACATAGGAGTCAAGTACTTGTCCTTTTGCACGAGTTCGCATCACACTCCCAGGCACATCGGGATCGCCTCAACAACCATGCCTTTTTGGCGCCTCTTGTTCATCCCTGTCTTGCTGCCGGGAAGAAAGAGAATTTATACTCAGGTCAGACTTTTAAATTGACTGCGGCGTCTGCCTATGGCTTTGTATACGTGGAGAAGGGACATTTCGTGGTGGAAAAGCAAGGCAAGGTTGTTGCAAAGCTCACGGAAGGAGACATATTGGGCCTGCCCGAGTTCATGTTAGGACTACCTTTGGCGGGATATTCTCTCCAGGCGCACGGCAACGCATCAGAATTTATCTTGACGCAGGTGCTCATCTCGATCCGCACCTCTCGTCTGTCACTTTTTGTCGTGAGGGTGTTTGTCAATGTAACCTTGCGGATGACCTATTGGCTGATCAACCTATCTACCGACACAGGTGTCAAACGAAAGCGTTAAGGGGATGTGCTGCAATGGCGCAACAAATGTGGCGGCTCTATACCGCGCGAGCACTGTACATATGCTTGAAGAGACACGCGATCTCATGAGGTTTTGAAGATTTTGTGTTTGCACAACGTAAAGCTGCACGCTTGCAAGCATCCTTCAGTCAGATTGTCGTGCTTATTAGGGCACATACCCCCTAACTTGCGTGGTTTTTCCCCCCAGAACTGCATTCCCGGGCACGTGGCTCCACAAATATGTTGACGCGAAAGACGACTGTGGAGAGAAAAAAGGCACGTCCAAGCTGGAACCTACAAGGTCGAAATTGAAAGTAAGTGGTATTAGAAAGGATGTTCGCCGTAAGGTGGACCTCTCCGGCGTCTATCCATCCATCCATTCCATCCATGTAATGCATCCAGGAGCATTGCCCACTCTGAACGAAGGTTCTCCGCTGCAAGGCGTTGAACCAAAGGTTCTCCGCTGCAATTACGTCATGTAAATCACATTCTGTTTTTAAATACGCACTTTATACATTCAATAAATCAACAAACTGAGTCAGTGTGTAGTGAATTCCCGCAAGTACGTTCCAGAACCCTTCTCTCGAATCAATACATTTATTACGGCTCAAACTCGAACACGAAGGTCCAGACGCGGGTTTCTTTTCGAAGCACTGAAAGCAGTAAAATGGCAGTGTCGGGTCAGGGTAGGTTGAAAGGATTCTTGCTAGAAGTTGGAGTGGTGATCTTTACTGAACTACGCAGCACGCGTTGTTGGTGTTCACAGCTACGGAAATGACTGGATGGATCCATGTTGTCAATCCGCTACCAGGCACTGCCGTTGAAGGCGCCGATGTTGACACGCCTTGCGCGCTGTCCTCGCTATGCCCAGTGACCATGTTCCGCACAGCGTTTCACCCTCTGTTTCGCCCGGTGTTTCGTCCGAAAAAAAGGTTATTCGGGGTTTGGAAGGTCCCCACTTGAAAGGGAAAAAGACTTTTAGCAAGATATGTGCTGTGGAACTGCGTCAAGTCAACACGACGATCCTAAACATGCACACACAACACGCTGATCCGAAACATGCACACGAACTGCGTCAAGTCAACACGACGATCCTAAATATGCACACACAACACGCCGAAGACATGGACACACATGTCGATCCTAAGCATGCACCCACACGTCGATCCTAAACATGCACACACACATGCGCGTACACACACACATATTAACATAAGCTTGGGGATCGGTTCGCACGGTGGAAGTTGGGCCTGGCTCGTGTTGGGCGGTTAGGACTTCGAGTCCTAACCGCCCAACACGAGCCTGGCCACACTTCAGTCAGCCGTTCAGTAATGAAAGAAACTCCATAACGGGGAGGGCGGAGGAGGAAGGTTTAGGAGGAGGAGAACGCGCGCGGACCCGCTAGCGTCTTTGCATCGGGCTTGGCAACTCGATCTGTGGCCGGCGTCTCCATCTGTGGCCATCTCCGCCTTCCGCCCCCCGTGAATTGCACTCTCTCTACGGGTGCTCAAGCTTCGCTACATCCCTTGGCCCGGTGTTACTCTTTTTATTAATTGAAAGGCTCTTACAATGCATCTATTACGCGGTGACCATGATCCCCTATTCCAGTTTCTTCTTTCCCTATTTGAAGTTGATGCTTGATGCGCGTCGCAAGCTTCCCAGACACGTGGGTGCGGTGTGGCGCGGAGTCAAGGGCGTGGACCTGAGCACCAAGTATACAAAAGGCTCGGAGGTCTACTGGTGGGCCTTCAGCTCTACAACCAAGGAGCTTTTGACGTTGCAAACCCCCAATTTTCTTGGTACCAGCGGGGTGCGCACAATCTTCATGATTCAGGTGAAGCGCGGTGTTGACATTGTGCGATACTCGATCTTTCAAGGCGAAGAGGCGGAGGCGTAGGTGCTCATCTTTCCCCCTCCCCCGGACCGGTCACGAGCGAAAACGGTCGAAAATGGCTGGGACGCTGGACGCCCGGAGCGCAGGGGGTGCCCTCTCTCTACAGAGAGAGGGTGAGTGACTCTTGTAGGTAGAATGTTCTCTATAGAGAGAGGGTCAGTGACTCTTGCGCTCACAAGCCCCCTCCTTTAGAGAAATAAAGGAGGGGAGGGAGGCACGGAGGTGGGGGGACGAGGGATAGAGACAGAGGGAAGGAAGACAGAGGGAGGGGAGAGCGAGCGCGAGGCGTGCATCACTTGGGTGGTGCCGAAAGAGAGGGAGGAGACGGGTGTGTTGGAAGTGTGTTGGAAACTCACCGAGGGTTGTGTTTGGAGCGGCTCAAGTGGACCTTGGACCTTGGGTGGTGTCGATCATTTGCGGCGTGTGTTGGGTGCCGAAACTCATGGAGAAGAGACCGTGGGGAGACCGATGGTGGTGCCAAGACAGAGGGAGGGGAGAGCGCGGCGTGCACCTCATCACCTTTGGTGCCTTGTCAATATTTTTTGCTTTTGCTTGCGATAATGGCAGCATGGGCGGTTTCGGCCTCCTCATGCCGTGTCGCAAGTTTTTTATCAATTTTTTTTTTTAAAACAAAACGGAAAAGCACGGCGCTGCGCGTTGTGGCTGCGCCACAGCACCCCCAACATCGTCTCGTAGTGTATGTTTTTTTATTCAGATGTTTTGCTTGTTTTTGAAGATTGGGAACCTTTAAGGGAGAGGAGGACTGTTAGAGCGTGGCTTCTCATGTACCACGAAGCCGATTCCCGCAGGAAACCCTTTCAGCGCTGCATGTACCAAGAGCATCGGACTTCTCACGGTCACATGCACGCATTGGTATCAGCACTGTATTATCCACACACACCACAGTTGCGCTCCACCCGCTACATCCTACCACACGCAGTACGCGACCTGCCTTGTCCGAAGTCCCCGAAAGCTTGGTCTCTCCTTAAATACCGATCCTATAATTTCCTTCTGGAAGATCCCGCGAAACCCAACCTTTTCAGTTCCTAGCAAACCTCAGTCTCCAACCCTCCTCGGTAGTAACCTTGGTACTAAGTCCTACGTACTCCGCTCTCTATGGAACCTCCTTCTTCTCAACTCCAACTCGCGTCTCTTCAGCCCGGGGCACACGCTTAGTCCCCGTTTCCTCACCCTCGGGAATACATGCCGAGTCCCGGTCACACGTCCGCCGGAAACCACGTCACGTTCCAATTCCCTCGTTTATCCCCAGCGGGGAGCACTCCCTCACGCCGGGGACTATTCCACACTAACAAGGACTTGGCACCGACAGCAACCATCAGTACAGCAAACATCAGTGGGTGTGTCAGTGGGTGTGGTGAGCAGTTCCGGGCTTGCTTATCCGCTTCTGGGAAGGCATGAGGCGAAGTGAGAAAGCCAAAGTGTCAGAGGAGGCAGTAAGGAGGAAGGGTGGAGGAGGAGGTCCCATGGAATGGAGGATGGGCTAAGGATGGAGAGGCGGAGGAGCCCGCGC
>Ga0315899_10006223_pt1 | contig 12846 bp, 13 predicted proteins | sample LakEriMetagenome_2_FD_203518 | JGI IMG/M metagenome (GOLD analysis project Ga0315899, IMG submission 203518) | Freshwater fungal communities from buoy surface, Lake Erie, Ohio, United States - Buoy 4 MA112 | ecosystem: Environmental > Aquatic > Freshwater > Lake | place: USA: Lake Erie, Ohio...
TTGTACGTATTCCATATTAGCTTAATTTATTGATTCTGGATATATCTTGGTTATATAAACTATCATAATAGTCTCTCTTAGCTTTTAGATAGTTCAGTTCAAAGTTTAATGCTTCTTTGATCAATTGAGAGAATGAATAGTAATTTAATGCTTTAACACTAAACATAACATTTCTAGTTTCAAACTTATCTAATAGTCCTTCTTCTATAAGTGTTGTAACAAATTTCTCTGAATTAACTGACATAGATCCTCCTAAAGTGCAACCCATTCCTTTCTTTCTTGCGAGTTTGAACACGTGTCTTGTCATATTAAATACCTCTTCTGAATCTACCGATCCATTGTACCTGTCTAATTCCATAGACTGAACTAGATCGCCTCTCCCTACAGTGATACTAGACAACTTATTAAAATAAGCTGATGATGCTATTACTTCTAAATTGTCATAACATGTTTTAGATTCTACATTGATAGCCAGCTCTCCATTTTCTACTGTGTAGTATTTGTCACAACTTTGAATGAACTTCTCAAGAGCAAATTTAGACTCTAACATAGGAGCTACAATCTTTTGAATCTGCATTTTATTAGCGTCCTTAATATCTCTGATAGCTTCACCGCCACTTACTTTAAGGATAAGAGGAATGTTGTTTCTGTCACAGAATGTTTTTAAGAACAGTACTTCAACAAAGTCTGCTCCTTCATCTTCAAAAGACGTTTTGATCCCTACCAAGTTTTTGGTAGCTAGATCTAATATTGTCTGGTTGTTTAGTGAGTTTAATTTCATAGTATTACCAAATAAAGTTTTTCTTGTAATAGTCAACAATTGCTGGGAGTTCTTTGTCAAAAATAGCTTTAGGTTCCCAACCTAACAATCTAAGTTTAGAGTCATCTAAAGCATAGCGAACGTCTTGACCTTGTCTATGGTAAGAAAGATCTAGATAAGAATCAATATAATCAGATCCGTTGAATTCTTTTATAACTTTCTTTACAGTGTCGTAATTAGATTGCTCGAATCCTCCGGCTATGTTATAGATCTCATTTGTAACTCCTGATTCTATAATAGCTACAACTGCACTAGCAGTGTCTGAGGCATGTAGCCAGTTACGAATAGGTGTACCATTATTGTGTAGAGGTATCTTCTTACCAAGGTGTAAGAACTTGCATGCTTTTGGTATAAGCTTCTCTACGTATTGACCCATTCCATAATTGTTAGTAGGTCTTACAATAACATAAGGAAGATTGTAGGTTCTGGCCCAAGCCAATACTAACATATCTGCAGCGGCTTTAGTTGCTGAGTATGGATTAGATGGCTTCAATAGATCTGTTTCTATGTGAGCGCCTGATTCAATATCGCCATAAACCTCATCGGTTGAGAAGTGAAGTAGTACTGGCTTCTTTGTTGATTCTTGTCTGTAGTTCTTGATCAACTCAAGAAGATTATGAACACCATCAATATTAGAATGGACAAACTCATCTGAGCTAGCTATAGAATTTCCTACGTGTGTTTCTGCTGCTGTATTAATTACATAGTCACATTCATACAAAAACTCAATGTCGTTGATATCTTGGCGCTCAAATGCGAATCTGTCACCATATTTTTCAGCAAATTCAAATATAAGATCTTCATTAGATGCATAGGTACATTTGTCTATCCCTCTAACATACCAACCTTTTTCTAAACAAGCTCTGGTTACGTAAGATCCTATGAAGCCGAAGCAACCTGTTACATATACTACCTTTGTCATAATTAAATTGTTTTTTCAATTACTATTGTTTCACAATATACGTGTATACTGTAAATTTCACCTTTATGCCTATCAAGATCTTCTATCTTACTTAATAAGAACAGGTCAAAATCACCTCTGTGGTTTTTAAAATCAGTGCCAGTATTATAGTTCATACCAGGCCAATCTTTAGCATATTTATCAAACTCTGGTTGGAATTTATCTCCATACGTGCAATGTGTATCTTCAATAACATAATAGCCTCCTGGTTTTACTTGAGGGAAATATAAATTGAAACTTCTAAAAGTAAGGCTATTAATGTGAGAAGCATCGTCAATTATAATATCAAATCCTTGTGAGTAGTCTGATTGAATTTGCTTAGACAATTCTAAACTATCTTGTGAACCAATATAAACTTTAACTCTGTCTTGCTCATGAACTTTTCTAGCAGGATCTATGTCCACACCGACTACATTTCCTTTTTCAAAATAGTCTTTCCACACTCTAAGAGAACTACCATTTAATATACCTAACTCCATGATATTAACTGGTTCATTTCTTAAGTGATCAAAGTGGCGCTCATAAATGTCTAAAAAGTTTCTGTGATTAAACGTATGAATTCCTACTTTATCTGTACTATGTCTTAGTCCTAGATCTCTTAACTGTTCCATATTATTTATTTACTATATTGTTGTATTAATTTTACTTTTTGACTTTCTAGTTTAGTATTGTCACTATTACTGACTGTGTCTTGGTGTTCTACATATATGCAAAGTACATGAGGTATTAATTTAAATTTAAGACCCATTCTAGACATTCTCCACCACATTTCCCAGTCTCCTACAATACTGTAGTCCTTATAATTAAACAAACCTCCGAATAAATGAAAAGTTTTTCTCCATAGTGGATCAGGTCCTGCCATGCAAGCTACGTGTGTATGAAGATGGTAGTCGTCCGGATAGGCTTGTATAGCTTTAGTACTAAGATCTTTTCCTGCTTCTATTTCTTCAGGTGAAGCTGCCACATACCAATTGTAGGCTAGATCTATTCCTACATTTTTTGATAGTACATCATACTTAACTTTATTATTAATAGGGAATCTAAGATCATCTATATTCCAATTTGTAACATATTCAGAGGTAGCATTAATGATACCTAAGTTCCATGCATTGTAAACTCCTAATCTTTCTTGTTCTTTAACAAATCTAACATTAGATAACTTAGTGTACTTGTCAAATGTATTAGACCATTCACTATAAATGATAATGACTTCAAATCTATCAAAGTTTATTTGCTGTTGTAGGTTACTAAAATAACTGTCTACAAACTTTTCGTACTTTTCTAGAGGCCCAATACCAGTAACTATTGAGACTATATACTTTCTCTTAGTTGCTGATGCATTTAATTTGTAACTATCATATTGAATATTCCATCTAGATCTGAATATGACTGTATTATTAGTAACTCTTTTTGGATCATGTGTTATATGGATCTTTTTATTGTTACCATCTACAAATAAGTTACAATCTATATTATCATTATCATGAACCTGTACATTGTATTTTAGTTTCCTAGCTTGTATACTAAATAAGGTTTGATCATGTCTAGCCATACCCCATCCATTAGGACTAGTTCCATCATCTTCAAAGTTCTTAATGTCTTTACTCAATTCATACATAGGAAGAACGTATTCGTCATAGACTTTACGCGATACTCCTTGAAAACCTGCGTCTATACCTAAAAGATCATCATCTAATAAGAATCTGTTATCATCAGATTCTAAATCAAATTTGTTTATCACGTATTTAGTTGCCATCCATCTAATAGACTTACCACAATCTAATAACAGATATCCATTTTGTTCAATATGTTTAAATAGATCATTTAGTGGTTTTAAAACAGTGGTGCCTGAATCAAGATATAAAACATAAGGACATTTATCCAAAGCATCTTTTATGACAACAGGTTTCCATGAGAACAAACCTTTTACTTTTCTATTAGGACCAGTTTCTATGTCTGTTAATATATCTGGGTTGGTTGCTTCTATTTCACACAGTTCTACTTTTTTAATGTTCTGTAGTTGTGTCTTGTTTATTTCACTAAGTCCTAAATCATAGACAAGTATTTTTTCTACATCATAAAAGTTATGTAGATGAATACTTCCTATCATATTCAAAAGTATAGGGAAGTGTTTATCGTCTGCAGCAGTACAAAAATACATTGGAATACTGTTATGGATATTATATCCCCAGTCTCCTAAGTTTGGTATATCGTGTTCTTTAGTTTGTTCCTTTATCCACTGAACTCTGTAATTTTGACTGTTTGTTTGATCTTCAAATATGTCCTCTTTTATCTTTAGGCTAAAATCAAAATACTCTTCTTCCCAAAGAAAGTTATTAACTGATTCATCATAGGCTTTATTTCCTACTACTTCTACTCCATATTTTTTGTTGTTGACATAATCATATGCCTTCCAATAATATTGTTTAATAGCCACATGATTTTTATCTAACCATTGAAGATGGGCTACAAATAAATTATCTGGATCTAAAGCTAATTGATTTTTGGGGATCGGTAAATGAGTAGAATGGTTTTGCTTTGTTTCAAATTTACATCTCTCAGTATAACAACCTATTCGATCTTTAAAATTATTTTTCCAAGGTCCATCTACTCTTATAGTATTAGAGGATGTATATTGTTTCCAAGATAAATGAAATACTGTGTTTGGGTTTTTATCTAATGTATCTTCTAAGTCTTGTTTAGACATTTGTCCGTCTAAATATTCATCGGCATCTAAGCATATTACTTTATTAGAGTGTTGGTAAGCAGTATCAAACAATCTCTGTCTCATATCTGTTTCAACTACGAGACTGTTATCTTTATGATCTGTTGTTATGACCTCTAATATATTGTACTCTTCTTTGACTTCATTTAGATATTGGATAGTTCCATCATTACACCTGTCTAACATAAAAACAAAACCATCGGCGTACTGACTCCAAATAGGAAGTAACTCTCTAATAAGAGTTAATTCATTTCTGGCCATCGTTATTTGAACTATCATTTTTTTATTACGCTTTTAGTTTGAACAAATAGTCATGGCCTAATCTTCCATTTAACCCGTCTTTTTTATCTATTTCGTAATTGTAAGAAGCCATCCATTCTAATATAAGATTTTCAATAGGATTTCCTGGGTTTATCTCTATAGTCCAATGTAAAATCTTTCTGTTGTTTTTAGGTAGAAAATCTTGTAAGACATATATTTCAGATCCTTCAATATCAAGAGATATATAATGAATCGTTTCTGGAGCATTGTGATTATTCAATAGAGTATTTAGAGATATAGTAGTTCTCTCTGTTAAAGATTTAACCGGTAGGTTAGCGGATATTGTACCTTCTACTGAAGATAGTAGGTGTTCATAGTCAGTCAGCATTTCATACTCTGTAAAGTTTATCTTGGACCCATCATCTAATATTACATTACTATCACAAATGCAACCTCTTGATTCTTTCAGCTTTTTAAAACTAGTGCTATTCGGTTCTATACATATACCAGTCCAATCAAATTCTTTTTCTAAGACAAAAGTATTAGATAAAAAAACACCGTCTCCTGCAGCTAAGTCTACAAAATAACCTCCTTTAAAATTAGGAAGCATTTCCTCTATAATCCATTTATCTTGACCGTATTGACTTTTATAAGAACTCATATTACTATCTATTAATTGTTGTTAATTAGTTTACTTATCCACTCAAATGTTTGTTTAAGACCTTCTTCTAAAGGTTTAGATGGTGACCAACCCAACTTCTCTTTGATTAGTTTATTATCACTGTTTCTTCCTCTTACACCTGTTGGTCCATCAACATGCTTAATAGATAATTCTTTTCCTGCAATTTTAGAAGTTATATCAACTAATTGATTGATAGTAACCATTTCATCTGATCCTATATTAACAGGACCTTCAAAATCAGATCGCATTAATCTCAAAATACCTTCAACACATTCATCAACATATAAGAAAGATCTAGTCTGTTGACCGTCTCCCCATACTTCTATTTCATTAGTAGCCTCAGCAACTTTACGGCAAATAGCAGCAGGCGCTTTTTCTTTTCCTCCTTTCCATGTACCATAAGGACCAAAGATATTGTGGAACCTAGCAATACGAACAGTTAGTCCATAATTACGGGCAAATGCTAAAAATAATCTTTCACTAAACAACTTTTCCCAACCGTACTCTGAATCTGGATTTGCAGGGTATGCACTAGACTCCTCACAATTAGGATTGTTTGGATCTAATTGATTATGCTCTGGATACATACAAGCTGATGAGCTGTAAAATACACGCTTAACTTTTTGTTCAACTGCTTCTTTGGCCACATTCAAGTTAATCAAAGCTGAGTTGTGCATAACATTAGCATCGTTTTCACCAGTAAAAATATATCCAGCTCCACCCATATCAGCTGCTAATTGATAAACTTCATCAAACGCTAAATTATCTGAGAAAGGATGCTTATGATATGCTACAGGAAGCGGATGTCCGTTATATCCTTCTAAACGCATTACGGCTTCTACATTTCTAGGATCGCGTAAATCATAGGTCTGAAAGTCATCTGCAAAAGTGTCCCAGTGTTCAGGTCTTTTAAGATCTACTCCTCTAACCCAGAATCCTTCTTCTTTTAATCTCTTAACTAAATGCGAGCCAATAAAACCACCAGCTCCAAGTACTAACGCTGTTTTCATGTTATATTTGTTTTAGTATATTATCCATTCTCTCTTTCCAATCTGTTATTGAATAGAATAGCTTATAATTATTCTTTGCTTGATAAGAACAATCTTCGTAGAAGCTTTGATCTTCTTTTAGTTGTTTAGCAAGTTCAACGGCTCTTTGTACGTCATTAATATCTACTGATAAATTAGGATGGCAAAGCTTTTGTGTATCTACTTCACGGTTACCAATACAAGGAATTCCAAAATATGCACAATTTAAACTAAACGTACCTGCTGCTATGGTTGGCATTAAGTGAACTCCATATTTGAATGTAGATAAATTTCTCATCCAATCAACCCATGACATTCTAGGAAAGTGTTTAATACCTCCTATGAGGTTTTCATTGTCTCTTCTAGCATGACTGTCTTGAGCAAATATATCTGTCTTAAACTCTGAGGCTACGATATAACTTTCAAATCCACCGTACCATCTTGCCATGTTTCCTCCAATGATACTCCTGTCTTGTTTGTTTGGAGTGATGTCCTTGATCAGATCATGAATCATTAGAGTGTGTATTGTATTCACAGGTTTGTTTTGGAACAATCCTTTGTAATATACAGTATCATGCTCATTGTGACAGAAGATCGAATCACACGCGGCTATCATGTTATAGTAATAAACCTGATCATAGATCTCATAATCATTCCATAACCAATGTGGACCTTCTTGAACAAAGTGTACCTTCTTATTATTTTTCTTTAGTGTACTTACTAATGTACTACGAAGAAGACCTGATGCTGGGTTCTGATCATTTGTCAATTTTGCAGCGAACGCATTTAGATAAACTCCACCTTTAGGAAAAATAATGAATATATGATCGTAATCACTAACCTGTTCAAAAAGAGTTATGTTTATGTGATCTGCTTCTAGAGCATGCATCCAAGCAAACTCTGTTCTCATATTAACATTATCAGAACGAACTTTTCCTTGAAATGTTAACTCTGTTAAAAACGCTATTTTCATAACTTACTTATAAACTGATCTAATATAGTTTCGATGTAGTCTGTTTTTTCTTTATCAATTACAGGACTTGTGCCTAAGAAGAATGTGTCTGTTGTAACTTTACGAGCAACTGGGAACTTCTCTATCACTTCTTTAGGATGCATAAGTCCTTGATAAGCTGGTTGAAGCATAATGTTACCAGCAAAATAAGGTCTAGTTTGAATCATGTTAGCTTCAAAGAACTTACAGATATCAGACCTTTTAAAAGGAGCACCATCTTTTACAGTAACAGGAAATGCAAACCAATCTGGATCAGATCCTGGTTGTGCTTTATGTAGATGGAAATACTGTTCATATTTTGAGAACGCACTAAACAAGTTGTTGTAGTTCTCACGACGTTTAACACCGATCTCTTCTAGCTTCTTCATTTGAACAAGACCGATAGAAGCTTGTAGTTCAATTGGTTTCAAATTGTAACCGATCTCTTCATACACATACTTGTGGTCAAATATATCGTCTGGCAGTGATGGTAGCCAATTACTAAACCTGCAACCACACGTACCATTCTCTAACAAGTTTTGTTTACCTATACAATAGCAACCACGACCCCACTCTCTAAAGCTACGTACAATCATTTCAAGGTTCTTGTCATTCATGGCAACAAAACCACCTTCACCCATAGTCATATGATGCGCAGGGTAAAATGAACAACTTGCCATTGTACCAAATGAGCCTAAAGGTTTTCCTTCAAAAGTAGATCCTAAAGCATCACAACAGTCTTCTAATAGTACTAACTTATACTTCTCAACAATCTCCATTAGTCTATTCATGTTAGGAGGGTTTCCTAATACGTGAGCGAACGTAATGATTTTAGCATCAGGATTATCTACGCAAGCTTTCTCTACTTGATCGAGATCTAAATTTAATGTATCTAACTCAATGTCTACAAATATAGGTATGAATCCTACTTGTAGTATTGGATTGATAGTTGTAGGAAAACCTGCAATAGGTGTAATTACTTTTGTACCTTTAAGTAGATTAAGACCTCTCTTAGAAGTCATAGCTAGCATCATAACTAGATTAGCACTAGAACCACTATTCAATAGTAAGCCCCACTCTTTTCCAAATAGCTTAGGAAAAGTTCTTTCAAACTTGTTAGCCTCAGCTCCTAATACTAACCACTCTCCTAATAGTGTTTTAACTGCTGCTACATATTCATCAGAAGAAAAGTATGGGCCTGCATATTGAACCCAATCTTTACCAGCTTCCCACTTCTTGTTAGAATGTTTTTCTTTTATATACTGGTCTACTAAGTCTAATATTTCTTTCATATCACTGAGTATAACGTATTTTGTTTCTCCTGTCTATCGATTGTTTTAGGATGTATTAGGCAATAAAATTCCTCAGCAGGCATCAAAGCATATGTTGTATGCCCTGTTAAAATCTCATGGACCTTATTTGCCCAATTGATCTTAGGTGAGTTCTGTAGGATCCTTGTCTGGTAGTCTGGGAAGTTAACCCATCCGTTTTCATCTACACGCCACCTCCAAATGTCAATATGCTTTTGAGTAAGCCCTTCTACTGTGTTTATCCTAGGTAGTAAAAATACATCAATTGTTGGATTGTCTTGTAGTATTTCTGGCAAGTGTTGTACAAATTCTTCTCTCAAGTATTCGTCAGCATCTATTTGAAAGATCCACTCTCCAGAACAGTTAGCTTTGAGATTGTTCTTAAAAGCACCAAAGTTACCTTTAAGACCAAACTCTACTAATCTAATCTGATCCTTATGTCTATCAACCACTTGATAAACCTCTCTAGTAGTGTTACCAAGATCTGCTTGAACCACGATCTCATCTTCTTGCCTTTTGTTCTTAATCAATAAGCTCAAGAGTCTATCTAACTCTTCATGCTCATTACAAACTGGTATGGCGTAACTTATTCTCATTGTTGTATGTCAAATAAACCAATATAGTCACATGCTTCAAAGTAACCTTCTTGACCAAAGCTCTCTAATGTTTTAGAGTCTGACTTGTGTGTTTTTCCTTTGAATCTTGGATTCTCTTTCTCTTCTTCTGTTAAAACAACAGACTTAATACCACTCCACTGCCAATCATCTTTTGATGTGCCATTAGCAAATACTGTGCCTAGTCCATCAATATTGATAACATTAGGATACCAAACACGGCCTTCTTCATCTACATGCTTAATGTCTTTATAAAGTTCAGGCATCTCAGCTTCATATGATTCAATATCATATTCACCTTCTCTGATAAGATCAGATGTATTAAAGCCACAACTTAAACAAGAGTATCCACTATGGAACTCATTGATAGGAGTTTTGTAACAAGCTAGTGCCTCTTTACACTTAGGGCAAGTAATTAAATTGTCAGTCATTAAGTTGCTGTTTAGTTGTATATGATATTGTAGTACCTTCAGGATATTCTAAGGATGTAGAAGTACTGCCAAAAGTAAAAATAGGGTCACAATTATCTTCAACTTTATTTAACTCTTCTACAATAGTCTCCCACTGTTTTGGAGTAATGTTGTATTCATTGGCAGCTTTAGAAAAGCCTTTTAACCAAATTATAAACTCTTTCGATGTCATGCTTTATTTAGTTTAGGTAGTTCTATCTTCTTTAATTTAGGTAGTTGTAATTGAGGCTGAGTTGATTTAGGTATCTTATCAAAGTAAGTTTTGATCAACTCTTTCATTTTATCAAATGAAAACTCTTCTCTAGACTTTCTAGCTTGCCTTTTAGCAAGCTCTTGATATTTGTCATACTTTTCAAATACCTCTTTAAGATAGTGCTTTGCTCTTGAAATATCTGGGCTAAACCATTGTGCATCTGGAAGAATAATTCCTGGCACGTGTGCAGATGAATGGGTTACTTTTAACTCTCCTCCTATTTGACATGTAAACTCTTGATCCAAGAAGTCAGTGTGTCCTGACCAGCCTGATACAATAATAGGCTTTTTAGCTAATGAGAACTCAAGTAAAGGTCTACCAAAACCTTCACCTTTAGTTAGATTAAACATTGCTTTAACCTTACCATGATTATAAAGGTAGTTGATGTCTTTATCATCTAACTCACCATGAAGTAGATAAACGTTAGGTAACTTTCCTTTAACAGATTCTCTGATGCCGTCTATCTTCTTTAATAAAGCATCACGATCCATAATACTAGAACCAGCGCCCGATACTTTCATAATCAAAGCAGGCTGATTCTTTTTATCTTTGAATGTCTCTAAGAATGTTTTGAGCATTAGACCAACGTTCTTTCTGTCTTCACCAACTTCACCTTGAAGCCAGTGTCCAACAAACAAGAAGCAAAAGTCTTCTTCAATCTCATCTAACTCTTTAACTAGATCAGTCTCTTCGATATCACTGTCTTCTAAGAAAAAGTATTTGTCAAGATCTACACCTTCAAATAATACTTCAACAGGTTTTTGTAGTTTAATATCTTGAACTAATTGGTTAGTCGTCTTATCTCTCTTCTGATAAGCTGTTTGTTGAAATACTTTTTTGGCGTGCTCTGATGACACTAAAGTTATATCCATTCTATTTACACCTTCAATCCATGCTGAGTCACATGCTGTTGTTTCTACACCTGCAGTTAGACCAATATTATAAACTCCTATTGGTTGAAATTCATTTGGTACAGTTATCTGAATCCAAACATCAGGCTTTTTTGGAAGTTCTGGTGTATGATGAATCATAGGTATTACCCAGCCCCAATCCTCCATATTGTCTTCAATGTATCCCCATGGAGTGGCTCCCCATCTTTGGCTCAATATTTTAAACTCATACTCATCTTTCTTAGCTTGGTATAAAGCTCTAAAGAAGTCCCTGGCTCTTGCACCGTAGCCAGAGTATGTATCGATAGGGCAAGACACAATACACAACTGTTTCATATTAATATATTAATTTATGTACAATTTTGTTTTTAGGTAACTTTTCTATTTTAATCAGCTCAAACTTCTTTCTAGGTTTAAACTTGTCAAATGTTTGTTCTATAGACTCTATGACGTTATCACACATATGTTCTGCACTCATCATAGACTCTTCAGATAAAACCCATTTGCGTCCTGCCATACCACGACGTTGTCTTTCTTCTACTGACATATTATAAACCTGCTCTAATTTTTCAGCGGCGTCAATAAAGCTACAACGATCGTCTAGAATGTATGGTGTAGGAATAGAACCAACTATGCTTTGATTTGTCGGAAATAATGGTATAGCCCACTCTCCACATTCTTTATATGTACCATAATGATTAGAACAGAAGTTCTCATCAAAATCAATCCACTTACAATTCTCATCAACAAATCGCATTTGATCTTGCATACCTCCAGTTACATTGGCCATAATCATTTTACCACACATCATACCTTCAGTTAAGCTAAGACCCCAACCTTCGTTAGAAGACATTAGAACTACGATATCACTTAGGTTATAAAGTAAGTTAACCTCTTCAGCTGGAACACGTGAATCTGAAAAGTAAACTTTTTGATAGGTTGGGTCACACAACAGATCTATTACAGCTTCTAAGTCTGTACCATTCTCATCTTGACGCTGTGTATGGAGTACAAGTGCACATTTAGCAGCCTTTTCTTTACCTATTCTATCACAAAATACAGAATACGCTGCAATAGTGTCTGCTGTACATTTACGCCTAATGTTTCTTGAGTTATAGAACGCAACAAACTCTGGCTCGAAATCACCGAAGATCTGTCTTTTCTTTGCTTCTAATTTATCATTTTCAAGCTTCATGAACTCTGTGATAGGATAGAATATCTTTTCATTGATACCATGAGGTACATACTTAATGATCTTGTCTTTAGCTTTATCTCCTAGTACAAGTCTATTAATGTTCTGAGTTTGTTTAGAGATAGCCATTAAAGTATCGCAAGACTCATAGTATGACTTATTGTATAATGGAGCTGGCATGTCGTCCCAAATGTTCAAATAGATCATTGGCACTTTCTTACGTATCTCATTCTCCATTTGAAATAACCAGATCCAGTATCTAGGATCAGTAAAGAATAGAATAGCATCTGGCTTTTCTATATCCATCAATTGTCTAATTAGTTCAACTGTACCATAACCAGATATTGGGTACATATAGACACTAGCATCAGGAATACCTGCAACACGACCGGTATCTTGTGAAATGTCTAAACGTTTACCTTGATCTGGATGGTTGATAGCCGCGCCTAAATTAACCCAATTGTATTTGTGTGCTGTTCCTACTACGATCTCTCTAGCCATTGTAGAGATACCTGAGGTCATACGTATGTCGTCACATAAGAACAGAATTTTCTTTCTCTGTTCTCTAGGAATGTAACCTTTTTTCATTTACAACTTATTTTATTGCGTCAATTAAAGTAGATCCTGTGTAGTATGTGTTATACTGTTC
>Ga0315899_10006224_pt1 | contig 12846 bp, 12 predicted proteins | sample LakEriMetagenome_2_FD_203518 | JGI IMG/M metagenome (GOLD analysis project Ga0315899, IMG submission 203518) | Freshwater fungal communities from buoy surface, Lake Erie, Ohio, United States - Buoy 4 MA112 | ecosystem: Environmental > Aquatic > Freshwater > Lake | place: USA: Lake Erie, Ohio...
AACACTGGCGCACCCTCAGCGAGCGTTATGCACCCTACCCGCTAAAGGTGGCGCTTCTCAATCGCTTTCGCACGGCCAATGAACGGCGCTCCATTCTTGATGGATTGGCTGCAGGCCAGGTGGATGTGGTCGTCGGCACCCACCAACTGCTCGGCAAGCAAACCAGCTTCAAGGATCTTGGCCTGCTGGTGGTGGATGAGGAACAGCGATTTGGGGTGCAGCAAAAGGAAAAGATCAAAGCCCTGCGCAAGGATGTCGATGTGTTGACCCTCAGTGCCACCCCGATTCCCCGAACCCTTTACATGAGCCTTTCAGGGGTGAGGGAGATGAGTTTGATCACCACCCCTCCCCCCCTGCGCAGACCGATTCGCACCCATCTTGCGGCCTTTGATGAAGAAGCTGTGCGCAGTGCCGTACGCCAGGAACTCGACCGGGGTGGGCAAGTGTTTTATGTCGTGCCCCGCGTCGAAGGCATCGAGGAGGGCGCAGAGCGTTTGCGCAGCATGTTGCCAGGGATGCGGTTGATCACCGCCCATGGCCAGATGCCCGAGGGGGAATTGGAGAGCGCCATGGTGGCGTTCAACAGCGGCGAAGCCGATGTGATGCTCTGCACCACCATCATTGAGAGCGGTTTGGATATTCCAAGGGTCAACACGATCCTTGTTGAAGATGCGCACAGATTCGGGTTGGCCCAGCTCTATCAGCTGCGCGGCAGGGTTGGCCGCAGTGGCATTCAGGCGCACGCTTGGTTGTTCTATCCAGGCGAAGCTTCCCTCAGCGAAGCCGCCCGCCAGCGTCTACGGGCGATTCAGGAATTTGCCCAATTGGGCTCGGGTTACCAGCTGGCCATGCGCGACATGGAAATCAGAGGCGTTGGCAATCTGCTGGGTGTCGAGCAGAGCGGGCAGATGGAGAGCATCGGATTCGATCTCTATATGGACATGCTGCAGGAGTGTTTGGCGGAACTCCAGGGCCAGGACATCCCAAGCGTGGATGACACCCAGGTGGATTTGCAGGTGACCGCGTTCATTCCGGCGGAGTGGATTGGCGAAAATGATGAAAAAGTAGCCGCCTATCGTGCAGCGGCGGAGTGCCAGAGCAAAAGTGCCCTGTTGGAGCTGGCCGCAGCCTGGACCGATCGTTACGGGCCCATCCCTGGTCCGGTCCAGAGTCTGCTGCGTTTGCTGGAGCTCAAACTCTTGGCCAAGCGCTGTGGCATCTCACGCATTCGACCCGAAAAACCCAACGTGCTGCTTGAGACCCCGATGGAGGAACCAGCTTTCCGTCGCCTGCGCCAGGGCTTGCCCCCCCATTTGCATGGCCGCTTGCTGTATCAGGCCGGATCTGGTGGTGTGGCCAAGATCGTGGCCCGTGGTTTGGGGGCCCTGCCGATCGATAAACAGGTGGAAGACCTCATGGACTGGCTGGGCAAGATGGCAGCCCAAATCCCCTCACCTGAAGCCAGCGGCGATGCCCAACCAGCCGAGCAGCTCGATCAGCGCGATGGGGAGGTGCTCGTGGTGTGACCCCTCAAGGGAGGGGGGGGGCCTCCGAGGGGGTGCGATGGGCCAGACGCTCAGCCAGCCCTTCCGCACTGCGCATCGCTCCTTCCACCCTGCCAAAGCCAGGGCCATCCATGAAATCCCCGCAGAATCCCAAGCGCAGGTCTTCATTCCAGCGAAGTTCTGGAGGGAGCCCCGGGGGCACCGGAAAGGCTGCACCCCAACGCATCAATTGCCGATCTCCCCGTTCGCAGGATTGTTGCGGCAACCATGGTTTCAGCGCATCGTCGAGGGAGTCGCTCAGGGCCCTGATCACCTGCTGTTCCTGCTCCAATGGTGGGGGCAAGCCCAATTGCCGAGCCATTGCGGATCCAGAGCCAAAAACTCCGAGATGCTCGCCGGCGAAGGTGGCACTCGAATGGGCCACCACGGCACAGGATCCATCGGGCAGAGGCTGGATGGCCACCCTCCACAGGCCCCAGCGCTGCTGGCCGCTCGGGTCGAAGAGCAGCAGTCGAAATGGCAAGGCTTGCCAGGCCTCCGCTTCCGGCGGGGGCAGGCGCAGGAGCAGGGTGCTGCGTGCCTCAAAGCGAAGAGCAGCAATGGCAGCGAGGGCGTGATTCAAAGCGGGATCCTGCAGCTGCTCGGCCAAAACCTGAAGCGGTGGAGCGGGCCAGCCAAAGGTCAAACGGCTTCGAGGATGGGCCAGCAATGTTCCTGTCAGCACAAGAGCTTCCGCTCGCACGAGCGTGTCACCATCTGCATTTTTTAAAAGCCAATCGCCTTGGTCTCGATCGAGCCCTCTTACTAAGCATCCGAAGTTTGTGGGCAGGGTCTCGCCAGCGAGAGCGAGCAGGCCCCAACAGAGTTGCTCCATGCCCTCTCTGCCGCGGAAACATTCCCCCTTGAAGAAAGAGGATGGTGTGTGATGGGGGAGAAGCTCTGCAGCCCCGTTGATGGTGGCGATTGGCTCCTTCCAGGCTTCCACCCAGCCCTGCTCGATCAAGGGCTGAAGCACTTCAGGTGGTGGCTGGAGAGAGATGTTGAACAGACTGGCCCCGTGGTCAATACGGAGATAGGGGTCGAGTCTCGAGCGACGGGTTGCGGTCCGCCCTCCTGCTCCCCGACCGGCCTCCCAAATGGAGAGATCTTCCGCGTGCCATCCTTTCCGGCAGAGTTGGGCCGCCAGCGTGCAACCGGCAACGCCTGCGCCAACGATGGCCAGCTTGGAGGAAGGGGGACTCATAGACTTGAGTCTAAAAAGGTTCTTAACACCCCAATTGGAATGACAATCTCATTCTCTTTATTCAGACTGGTTGCCTCGTAAAAACTATAATCAGCCCCTCTCAGGGCCGCCAACTGAAAAAAGTCAGGCCGGATGCCATGTCCCGTTTGAAAGATTTCCAAAACTTGACAGCCTGGGGAAACATAGAGCAGGTTTGTCAGTGCGCCGCCGTGGGCAGAAATCACGTGGGTAGCCCCCTGGAAAAGCTTGATTTGTTGATGGAGAGGCAGCTCATCAAGGCAGACTCTTTTGAAACCATAGGGGCATAAGAAATCGATGATTTCATCCTCATTCTGCACGCGGCGTAGTGTGGCATGGCCTCTGGAGACATAGAGGCGATGCGTGGCTGGGGCTGTGCCTTCGATCTGGTCGACGCCTGTTAATAATCTGTTGGCGAGTGTTTGAATGGAATCTGGTGAAAAAGCATCAAAGTGGCCTGTTGCGCTGCGACGGATGTGCCGGTGGGAAAAAGTGGTAACCAGTTGCGCAAAGCTCCACGAACGAACGGGCGACGCCGCAGGCACTTGGATGAGTTGACTCTCCTGGACTCCCAAGTATCGAAGCGAATCCCACTGCCAGGGACGAAGATTCTCTGGGATCACGATGGAAACATCACTGCCTGTTAATTGCTTGTAGGATTCGGCGGCAAAGATGCGAGGCAGTGCATCTAAAAACCAGTGGAAGTAGTTGGGCCTGGTATTGAGATAGTCAATCAAGGTGCAGGCATGGCGATCAATGGCCTGACTCGGCCCGCGAAAGTGTTGTTTCAGCAGGGAAAAATAATCGCTTTTTGATAAGAGGCGAAACGGAATGCTCTCTTCAATCACTGCGAAGTGTCGCTCCATCCCAATCCAATCTGAACCATTGCAACTGGCATGGGGGGAGACCTTGAAGTAGCCGCCTGGACGTTGAAACGGTTGGCAATATATCTCAAGCCGCTGCAATGGCAGTTGCCAAAGATTCCGCATCTGGGCGGCATAGTTGCAAGACACTGCAGGGCTTAGCGCATAGGTTCTTCCCAAGATCCTTTTCCTCTGTTCAACCTCCCTTATCTTCTCTCACCCACAGAGCGAGCCCTCCTCCCCTGCCGCGAGCGGCAAGCCATGCCAAACCTGTTGCGGATTGACCAGTGGCAATCAGGGCAAAAAAAGGCTGTTTTCCTTTCGCTGGCAAGGGCAGGCTCAGTGTGAGCAAGGCTTGGCCAGCCACCAGTAGCTGCATCTTGATGAATTGGAACATCAGCAACGGTCGTCTTTGTCTCAACTGTCCTGGGCCTGAGAAACACAGCTTCAATGCTCCAAAGCTGATGGAATTAATCAGGCTCAGTTCGGCCTCGCTGCCCCGCTGAATCACCAGCGTTCCCGCCAATGCCCTCAGGGCTGCACTCGCCCGCGAGGGTTGCTGGTTTTTCTTATCCCAGATCTGCCATACGCGCCATGTTCCGATCAGCTCTGCCGAGCCCACCCCGCTGCCGCAATGGCGACTCTGCAACTCCAGAGACCTCAAGGTTGGCCCATCTGGTAGAGCGGCTGAGGCCAAAGGGGCTTCGCTCACAGCAACTCCCCGCCTGCTCACCTAATTAACTTCATCCTAACGACTCTTGGTGTGGGAATGGATTCTCGGCTCTGATGAAGGGATAAGTCCTATGGGTAGCTCAAGCAAACGGTGCTGGCACTTGAGCGAACACTCACCGAGCGCATGGCTTGAGACGGTCGCCAATCCTTGATGGAACCTTCCGCCTCATCACCGGCCATCAGCTCTGTAGACGCGATCCACTCACTCTGCTCCAATCCTGTCGGGGTACGCGTGATCACCTCCACTTCGCACTCCCTCGGGCAATGGAAGGTCATGATCTCAAAGGGAAAAACCACCCGTTCCAGAAAATAATTACCGTTGCCTCTGGCCCGTACGATCACCATTCGGTCTGAGCAGTTGCGGTAGCTGCACAGGATGGTGCTGCCCGCTTTGGCTGGAATGTTCTCCGGAGCGCTTGAGAGAGGGAAGGACACGGTCGTGCAACGGACTGCAAGCGTATCCAGACAGACTTCTTCAAGGTCGACAGTCTCGTCTGCGACGATTTCAAGAGTGTAGGTTGTTCTACCTAGGCAGGGTCAGCTGCGTCGCAGCCAGGAGGGCGCCCCTGAAAACCATTCGCCAAGATCGTCGTTTTTGGGATCAAAAGCACCTTTAGGCCCGATTTCACCCAGATTCATGTCAGCCAGAAAGCGATCCAAGCCTGCCTGAGGTGTTCCCTCCTGTTGTCGCCTTTGCGCCTGTTTGAGCCAGCCCCATACAGAGGGGTCCCGGTCGGCAAATTTTTGTACGTAAATGCGATCTTTCAGGCTGACAGGTTCGGACCTGGCAATCCTCTCAATGATGGCCTGAAGCCTGAGGCGAGTGCTTGGCGTCAGCATCTGGAAGCCAATCTGATGTGCTGATGTATAGATAGCTAACTTAATCAGTCTAAAGGTGGCGACTCACACCAAAGCCGGTTGTTTGTCAGCACTTCCTCTCACTTTTTGGCTCGTTGCAGCCAAGAGATCTGTGGTCTTGCAGGCCTGTGTGACGAGCTCAACCAAGACGTTGGGACTGGGTTGAAGCATCCGCAACCAGTCGAAAGCTGTCACCACGAAGACTCCATGCTGCCTGCCCAGGCCCAACCGTTCAGCCCACATGATCCATGCGAGTTCCATGACAAACTCTTGCCGATTGACCAGCCAGTCCGTGTTCCCCCCTTGCGCCAATCTTTTTGGATGCCCTGTAGATCGAATCTGTGCGCAGGCCCAGGTGGCGAGGAACGCCTCTCGGCAATGGAAGTTGTTGCGATAGGGCAGCAATATTTCATCGTCTTGTAGCTGATAGCCGGGCAGGTATCTGCCTTCGCGAACCGGCACGCACCAGCGATTCAGCAGTTGTTCAGCATTTTCCAGGCGTTGCTGATGCGATCGACTGGTCGCCCCATCGCCCATCCGTCTCGCTGCCAAGTGGCGCTGCAAGGGCGGTCCGACCAAGTCGGCAACATTGAAGACAACGGGCGGCTGTTTCCGCTGGGCGCTTGGGGGATCAGCCCAACCCAGATGCACCCCATGCGAGCCTTTGCGTGGGGTCAATCCAGCTTGCCTGGCTTCCATGTAGGTGCACCACCAAGGAAGTGCCAGCCCCCCCTGCACTAAAACCACCTCGAGGAGAAGCGCATCCGCGGCTTCGTAGGGCTGGCCGCTAAGCAGGTTCCGATGGCCTATGGCCGTGGATCTCCTGGGGCGACGCCATGGGATGCACCCCTGCTCCAACAGATCGAGCAGGCTGCTTTGCCACCTTTGTTGGCTGTCATTGGGCTCGGACACTCCAACCATCGAAGGACGACCTCCCCTCCGTTCCACCCCCTGTCACCTCATCCCCCAGCCATGCTGTGTCCTGCCAAGGGCACCTTGGCGGCATCGATCGCCGCATCCATCGCCAGCCGAAATGCCAGCTCAGGACTCAGGTGTGTTGTCACCATCCGCAGCGCTCTGGCGGCCACCAACCCAAACAACAAGGGCCATTCAGCGGGATCGGAGCAACAAGCGTTGCAGAACGGGCCGAACCGCAACCAAAGATCCCCTTGCTCAGCGGCTGCCAGCTCTGCAGGTGTATGGGCGGCTGGCACTTGCGGCCTGCCAAAGGCAGACGTGCAGAGCCGTTGGATTCCCTCCAGAAGCAGCTGTTCCCCGTCCGGCAACCGCTCACAACCCTCCTGCTTGGCAGCTTCGCCCAACAATTGCCAGGGAGAGTCGTAACCCACCAGGAGCTTGCGGTTCAGCGGCTCCCCGACGAAATAGCACGAGTCATCCTGACAACGCACCAGGTGAAGCCCGGCAACGCTGTTTTGCCCGGCCTGTTCGGCTTCAGCCCAAACCGAAGCCTGCAGGCTTTGACCGATCAAGACGCCCGCTGTCGCCATCAAGGTTTCGGCATGCACCCCTCGCTCTGTTTGGAGCTGGTGCAGCAACTGATTGAGAGCCAGCTCCGAGCCCAGTTTGGCGCCGATCAACGGGTCGTCTTCCCTCCGTTCAGCGATCACGGCCTGCAGCGCTGCCAGTTCAGGCAGATGGGCATCATCACTGGGGGCTGCCATGGTCATGGTCTCGGGTGCAAGTCGACGCCGATCAAGTCTTCCCGCCGGCAGTCAGACTTGGGAGGGGCAAGGCTGCGAGCATGGTCGAGTGCCCGCGGCAGGGAAACCCAAAGGATGGTTCCGCTTCTGTTGGAGCTTTTCATCTGCCTCACCCTGGGCGCCTGGCTCGGTTGGACGCTGCCGTGGCTGCCCACTCGGCTGGCCCAGCCGTTGATTCGTTGGGGCGTCCCCCTCAGTTTGTCTGCCCTCCTGTTGCGTTCACAGCCGTCCGATGCCCTGTTGCGGGTGGGACTGCTCGGCCTGCTCGTGCCCCTGTGCAGTCTGTTGCTGTTGGGATGGGCTCCGTTGCGCTCCCAGATCAAGGACCCTGTCTTGAGACTTGGCGCTGCCGTTGGCAACACGGCGTACTGGGGGTTGCCCGTCGCTGTGGCGCTTCTTCCTCCGGAAGCCGTGGCCACGGCAGCTGCCTATGACGCTGCGGGCACCTTCATCACTTGGAGCTTGGGCCCCGTGGTGTTGCAGGGTGTGGCCGGGAATTCGTTCAGGCTTCTCTCACTGCTGTGGACTAGTCCAGCGCTGCAGGGCATCCTTCTCGCTGCCATTGTCGGCAGAACGCCCTGGCGTCCGGTGTTGGCCGAGCTGCTCTGGTGGCCAGCTCGTGCGGTGTTTGTTGTGGCTTTGTCTCTGGTGGGCATGCGCCTTGGTCTCACCATTCGGAAGCGCAGTTTTGAGGTGAGCTCTAGCCTTCCCTGGGCTTTGGCTTTCAAGCTGCTTGTGGTGCCGGGCATGGTTTTGCTGTTGGGGCAGCTTGTGCCCCTCTCGCCAATGGAGCTGCAGGCCCTGGTGTTGCAGGCGGCTGCACCGACTGCCCTTGCCGTTTTGTTGATAGCCGAGGCCGAACAGCAAGCCGTGGCTCTGGCGTCCACCCAGGTTCTCTGCAGTACGGTTTTGGCCATGGTGACCGTACCCCTCTGGTGGGGTCTGATGCGCTAAGTCATTCCTCCAGATGGCTCCTCAATCCCCGTCCCTTCCCAAGGGGAAGGTGTTTTTGCTTCTCGGCTGCTTTGCCATCGATCCGCTCTGGCGGGCTCCAGCGGTCGCGGACACCCAAGCCGCCGCCTTGATCCAGGAGCGTGGCAGACCCTTGCAGGCCGGGAGGATGACCGGTGAGAGTCGCACGGCGTTGGAGCGGGCCGAGGGGGGCGATACACCGATTCTCACCTTCACCGCAGGGCGGGGCCCGGTGCGGTTGCTTCTGGATACAGGAGCCGCATCGGCTTTGGTGTCTCCTGGACTGGTGCGGCGTCTTGGCCTGGTCAGCCGGCCTCTCCCGACGCAAGCGTTCTCACTGGCTGGCGGCGGTGCGGATTGTGGAGCTCTCACGCTTTCCAGCACTCGCCTCCCCGAGCTTCGTTTGCCCTCCGGGGCCCGCGCTGCCCCCTTGCGCCTGCTTGGGGTGGAAGCCTTGGTCATTCCTGTCGCTGCTCTTCCCAAGGGGGTGGATGGGGTCCTGGGCGCCCCATCCCTCAAACAGCTTCCCTTCGTGGTCGATCCTGTCGCTGGGAAGGTGCTGGTGGGCAGACCTGCCGAACAGTGGCGTCAAGCCATCGGAGCTCCGTCTGAGGTGGTCCCCCTGGCCTGGCAGCGGGGGGTGCCGCTCCTGCAGATCCGGGCGCGGTCGAGGTCTGGTGCCCGGATTCAGACCGTGGACGCCTTGGCGGATACCGGTGCGGAGGGTCTGTTTCTCACGCCAAGCTTGGCTGCTCTGTTGACTCCGCTCGGCCCGGCCCAATCAGCTCGTTTGGTGGGGGTCTGCGGCGAGCAGGCGGTGCTCCGCCAGCGGCTGTTTGGGATGGGCTTGGGACCCCAGCGGCCACCCGACCAGAGTGTGGAGGCGATCGTGACCGATGGTCCTGTGTTCTCTCTGCTGGGAGTGCAGGCCATCGTGGGTCAGGAATGGCTGCGCACCCGCCGCCAGCTTTGGCGGCTGGATGCCAGCCCCCCACGTTTGGAGTTGTGGTGAGCTTGCCTGGGCAAGCGGATACAGAAAAACCCTCGCATGGGCGTGCGAGGGTCTTCCCGGAGCTGCCAGGCAGGTGGCGCTCAGATCCGACGGGGGGTCAACGTCGTCGGTGTTTCACTTCTAGAGCTTGATCAAAGCTTGGGGAGGGATTGGGAACAAACGGTCACAATCAGGGACGACGGCTCCATTCGCCGCCTGGAGCCCACTGGGCCAAAAGCTGTTCATGACGGACAAGGGCGTAGCGACTTTGCTCGCTGGGTTGGGACCTGTACTGATCCCTGAGGGACTGAAGTTGAGCCTCCATGGAGTGAAGGACAGGGTGGTTCTCGTACACCGCTCTTTGGCAACCATCAGAACCTTAACAGAATCGAAAGATTTTGGCTCTGTTCCCGCTGGCCACGCTGGAGGCCAGCCCATACCATCGGGATGCTCTCTGGCGATGGCCATGAATCTGGGTGAGGTCTACCTCGAGTCCCTGTCCACGGGGATCATCACCCAACAGGAGATCGACTGGATCACCACTCACCAAGGTGGCTTTGCTCGAGAAGAGGAGGCGATGGCGCTCAAACTCGGCCGCCTTCTTGATGAGGGCAGTCTTCAGATCGGTTGCCGACTGTTTTCCCAACCACCCAACCAACAGCCGTCATCCCCCCAGGGATGACGGCGACATCTCGTCCCCCTCTGTGAGGGCGCCTCCGCAGCTGGACCCGCAGCCCGCTGTGCAGCCAAAGCAGTGGTCATCCACCTGAATTTCCGCCCGGGCAGGGGGGGGAGCCAACAGATCTTCGAGATGGGCTCCCAGCGAGCAGGGAAGCCCAAGCATCTGGTTGAAATCACAGTCGTGCAGGCGCCCCTGCCAATCCACACTGACCAAGGAGCGACACATGACCCGCTCCAGGTTGGCTTCGGAGTGGTTGGACCGCAGCAGCTCCTGGTAAGCCTGCAGGGAACCCTCGCGAGCGAGCTGATCGGCAAAACGCTGGATCGGCATGTTGCTCATCACCATCAACTGGTTGAAGACCACCCCGTGCTCACGAGCCAGAACCTCCTTGTAGGCGGCCTCAAGCCGCTTTTGGGGGCCTGGCAGAGCGGCTTCCAGGGGGTTGTACACCAGGTGAAGCGAGAGCCCTGAATGCTCGCGGCCATAGCCCAGTTGGTTCAGACGCTTCAATCCCTCCAGGCTGCGGGCAAACACGCCATGGCCCCTCTGGCGATCCACATTGTCCGCCTGGTAGCAGGGCAGGGAGGCCACGACGGTGACGCCTTGCTGGGCCAAAAAGGCCGCCAAGTCTTCTTGACCCTCTTCGAGGAGAATGGTCAGGTTGCAGCGGTCGATCACCTCCACCCCGAGGCCCCGTGCAGCCATCACCAGCTGTCGGAACTGGGGATGCCATTCCGGGGCCCCCCCAGTGAGATCGAGGGTCCGCAAGTGGCGCGCCTTCAACACCTCGGGGATCAGTGCCACGGTGGCTGGGTCCATCTGCTCCACCCGCCAGGGCCCTGCTGCCACATGGCAGTGGCTACAGGCCTGGTTGCAGCGGTAGCCCAGGTTCACCTGCAGCGTCTGCAGATCTCCCCTCTGAAGGGAAGGAAATCGCTTGGGCGCCATCGTGGCTTGCATGGGCGTCTGGGGTTGTCGGGCTGATCAAGGGGAGAGCGGCCAACGCGGTCGCAGGCGGAGCAGGATGGATGCCTAGATGCCCATGGGGGATGCCCGTCGAACTCAAGAGCACCGCTTCACTGCCCGATGCGTTGAGTCTGCAGCCCCCAAGGGGATACAGGCCCATGGCCTGGCTGGGTCTCTTGGTGAATCTGTCGCTTCTGCCCCTCACCCTGGCCTTCATTTTGAGGGACCCTTTCTGGCGGACGGTGAACATCTCCGTTGGAGCAGGTGGTGTTTTGCCAGCTGCCGTTTTGGGCATCATTGCTTCGATTGCCCTGCTGCGCTGGTTGCATTGGGGGCAGATCGTGGCGATTGTCGCCCTCTCTCTGAGCCTGGCTGTTGTGCTTCCTTACGCCATTGTCAGGCTTGTGCTGCTTGAGCCAGGTCGCATGGCCTGGGCCGTTTCTACGCCCTTGGTGTGCGCAGTCAACGTGGCAGCTTTGCTGTTCTGGTGTCGCCCCAGCATCCGCGCTTATCTGCGTTGATGGGGCTCTGCTTGGCGGACCCTGAAAGTTGTGTTATTTGTGACAGTTGGGTGCCTGGCATTTCAGGCATTGTCTTGTTCCCTAAGAGTAGCGAGCGGTGAGTTCTTCCTCCCTTCCTGGCCTCCTCCCCTCCCCAGCGGCAGCGGTCTTGAACCGTTTGTACAGGTTGGTGGATGAACAGGGGCGGCCCCATCCCGTTTTGGATGATCTCTACGACTCTCACGAAGCGGCATGGGCCGAGGCCCTGGAGTGGTGGCAAACGCAGAACCATCCTTCGCCTGGCCCAATTGGTGTCGGGATTGAGGTCAGCACCTCAAACGGGGATTGGCGCACCATTCGTCATCCTTGCTCATAATCCCGTCAGGTTTTCCAGTCCTTGCTTTTTCCCTCGGGAATGTTCCCTGTGTTACAGAGGAGGGGACCCCTTTGCATGTGAGATGTAAGGCGTTGAACTTTGAACGGTTCCCTCTCTCCATGACACGAAGCTTTTCGTCCGTGGGCGCTCCCTCCGCTATGGACACCTTCGATCGGTGGCGGCAGCGCTTTGCGGAGCGTCTCCGTGAACCTCAGCTCCGCCGAATCGCCTTTGCCCTCCTAGCCACCGGCGCAGGCCTTTTGCCCTTGTTGGCCGGCTCCGCCCAGGCTTCCCTCAGCAAGATGCCAACCGATGGGGCGGACACCCTTTTGATGCTGATTGGCTCGGCCATGGTGCTCTTGATGACACCGGGCTTGGCATTTTTCTATGGCGGGTTTACACGCTCAAAGAACGTGCTCAATTGCATGATGATGAGCTTCTTTTTGATGGGTCTGATTGGTGTGTTGTGGGTGGTGATTGGCTACACCCTGAGTTTTGGCCTTGGTTTCAACAGTCCTTTCATCGGAGGTTTAGAGCATATTCTGCTCAACAATGTCGGTGGACCGCTTGGTGATGCCCCACTGGCTGATGGTTTTGCCATCTCCTCCACATCATTTGCCCTCTTCCAGGGCATGTTTGCCATCATCACTCCTGCTTTGATCTCAGGAGCGCTGGTTGAGAGGATCAGTTTTAAAGCATGGTTTTGGTTTTGCCTTCTCTGGAGCATTTTTGTCTATTGCCCTATGACCAAAATGGTTTGGGGGGGTGGATTCCTCGGACCCTTTGGTTCCGTTGGAGCCCTTGATTTCGCTGGCGGTACGGTCGTGCACATCTCCTCGGGAGTGGCCGCCCTTGTTGCTGCTGCCATCATCGGCTCACGCTCCACCTGGCCAGAAAATCAACGCCCTCCTCACAATGTGCCCTTCATTCTTTTGGGCGCTGGTTTGCTTTGGTTTGGCTGGTTTGGCTTCAACGGTGCCAGCATGTTTGCCTCCAAAACGGCTGGATATCCATTTTTGACCACCTCAACCTCCGCTTCTGCAGGCCTACTCGCCTGGTGTCTGCTGGAATGGTTCAAAGATGGCAAACCTACGGCTGTAGGCGCGGCAACGGGAGCTGTGGCTGGACTGGTGGGAATCACACCCGCCGCTGGGTTTGTCTACATTGGTCCCTCCATCATTATTGGTGCACTTACCGCCCTCGCCTGCTTCTTTGCTGTGCGTGTCAAAGCTGCGATCAAGTTTGATGACTCGCTCGATACTTTCATGGTTCACGGTGTTGGAGGCACTCTTGGTGCATTGTTGACAGGGATTTTTGCTTCAAAAACCCTCGTCCCTGCCGACTATTTCCCTCTCTCCGCTGAAATCATGGAGAAGAGTGGCAATTTCGGTATGTTTATAGCGCAGCTAAAAGCTGTTC
>Ga0315899_10006225_pt1 | contig 12845 bp, 12 predicted proteins | sample LakEriMetagenome_2_FD_203518 | JGI IMG/M metagenome (GOLD analysis project Ga0315899, IMG submission 203518) | Freshwater fungal communities from buoy surface, Lake Erie, Ohio, United States - Buoy 4 MA112 | ecosystem: Environmental > Aquatic > Freshwater > Lake | place: USA: Lake Erie, Ohio...
CGATCATCCGGGCGATTGCGGAAGCGCGCGCGCATGGCGACCTTTCCGAAAACGCCGAATACCACGCGGCGCGCGAACGCCAATCCTTCATTGAAGGCCGCATCGCGGAGCTGGAATCGGTGATCCCTTCCGTCGAAGTTATTGATTCCAAAAGGCTTACCGGGGACCAGGTGCGCTTTGGCGCCTATGTCACCATCGTTGACGAAGAATCTGACGATGAGAAAAACTACCGCATCGTCGGCCAATACGAAGCCGATATGAAGAACGGGTCCATCTCCGTCTCCTCACCGCTCGCCAAGGCGTTGATGGGGCGAAAGGTGGGGGATTCGGTGGAAGTGCCCGCGCCCGGCGGTTCCCGTTCGGTCGAAATCACCGCCGTTCGCTTCGTCTAAATAAGGCCATCCCCATGCCGATGCGCGCGGCGCAGGCCGAAGGCCGCGCCATTACCCTGGCCGATATCCGGGCCGCCGCCGGGCGTATCTCGGGCGCCGTATTGCGCACCCCAACGCTCGAAAGCCAGGCGGTTTCCCGCGCGACCGGGGCGCGGGTGTTCCTGAAGCTGGATAACCTGCAGGCCACCGGAGCCTTCAAGGAAAGGGGTGCGGCCAATCGGCTGGCGCTGCTGACCGCCCGCGAAAGGGCCGCCGGGGTCATTGCCATGTCGGCGGGCAATCACGCCCAGGCCGTGGCGCGCCATGCCTCACTCGCCGGCATCGCCGCCACCATCGTCATGCCGAAATTCACCCCGGCCACCAAGGTCACCCGCACCGAAGCCTGGGGGGCGCGGGTTGTGCTGCACGGCACGACGCTCGCCGAGGCCGCCGCCCATGCCCATACGCTCGCCGCGGCCGAGGGCCTGGTCTTCATCCACCCCTATGACGACGCTGCCGTGATCGCTGGCCAAGGCACGGCCACGCTTGAAATGCTGGAAGATGCACCGGCCATCGAAGCGCTGGTGATTCCGGTTGGCGGCGGCGGGCTTTGCGCCGGTGCGGCCATCGCGGCCGCAGAACTCCGCCCCGGTATGCCGGTTTTTGGGGTGGAGGTGGAATTCTACCCCGCCATGGCGCAACGCCTGGCCGGCAAGCCCGTGCAAGTCGGCGGCCCGACCATCGCGGAAGGCATCGCGGTGCGCGATGTGGGCGAAACCCCCCTCGCCATCCTGAAACGCCTTGGCATTGAAGTGCTGGTTGTGCCGGAACGCGCGGTGGAACAGGCGATTGTCTTGCTCGCCGAAGGCGCCAAGGTGCTCGCTGAAGGTGCCGGCGCGGCAGGCCTCGCCGCCATCCTCGCTTTCCCGGAACGCTTTGCGGGCAAGACCGTCGGCACCATTGTCTGCGGCGGGAATATAGACCCGCGCATCCTGGCGAATGTGCTGCTCCGCGAGCTCCTCCGCGATGGCCGCATCCTGCGCCTGCACCTGGACATCCCAGACCGCCCCGGCGTGCTGGCCGATATCGCAACCCGCGTGGCAGCCGCCGGCGGCAATGTGATCGAAGTGAGCCACCAACGGCTTTTCGCCGCCCCCAGCGTGCAAAGCGCGGAGCTGGAACTGATGATCGAAGTGCGCGACACGGCTCAGGGGGATGCGATTATCGCGGCGCTTGAAGCGGGGGACTACGTCGTGCGGCGGGGCTGAAAGCCCGGGCGCCGCCTGGACTTAGCGCCGCCCAACGCGCAAGCTTGTGCCGAATAACGGGGGAAACGCGCAATGGAACTCAGAGGCAAAGTTGCACTGGTCACGGGCGGGAATGGCGGGCTCGGGCAACGCATCTGTCACGCCCTGGCACGCGAAGGCGTACACATCGCCGTCATGTACGCGCAAAGCAAGGACCAGGCAGAAGGCGTGGCACGAGACCTTGTTAGCCAATACCAAATCAACGCGGCTGCCTTCGGCTGCGACATTACAGATGGCGCAGCAGTCGAAAACCTGGTCGCGGCCGTCACGGCACGCTTCGGGCAGCTTGATATCCTGATCAATGACGCCGCCTTCAATAAATCCGTACCCTTCCAGGATTTGGACAGTCTTACCGTCGAACTCTGGGAAAAAATCATGGCGGTGAACCTCACCGGCCCCATGCGGCTGATCAAGGCGGCGGCACCCGCACTCAAGGCCAGCGGCGCGGGGCGGATCGTCAATATCTCCTCAGTCGCAGGGCTGGGGCCGACCGGGTCCTCTATCGCCTATGCGGTGTCCAAGGCTGGGTTGATCCACCTGACGCGCTGCATGGCCGTGGCATTGGCGCCGGAAACCCTGGTGAATTGCGTCGCCCCGGGACTGCTGGAAGGCACCCGCGCCACCGCCAACCTGCGGCCCGAACAGATCGAACGCTCCGCCGCAACATCGCTGCTGCATAAAGCCGCCGATAAGGATGATTGCGCCGATATGGTGGTGACCATGTGCCGGACAGAAACCATGACCGGCCAAACCATCGTGATTGATGCGGGGCGGATTTTTCACTGAAGGTGTATCAGGCAGGCGTGGATAGTTCTGGGTTGCTTTTCGTCAGATGTTTCTCTACCTATGGTTGCATCATTCCTAGCCTGGGAGAAACCCCATGCCCCGCCTCGCCCCCTTGCTCGCCCTGCCAATCCTGCTCGGCTGCGCTTCCGCCACGCAAACCTATGCGCCGGATGGCCGATCCGCCCATGCGGTGGATTGCGGCGGGTTGATGCGCGATTGGGGCGCCTGCATGGAACGTGCTGGGGAGATTTGCGGCGCCAAGGGCTATGACGTGCTGGCCCGCGATACGGATCGCAACCGTTCCGGCGGCTATTCCCGCCGCGGTTCTGCCGGCGGGGGCTTCGCCGCCACCACCCACACCCGCAATATGCTGATCTCCTGCCGCGGCACGCAGCAGGCGCGGGAGGGTTAAACGTTGCGCCGTCAGCGGCTCCTTTATGGGGCGCTGATCAGCAGCCGATTGGTCTTTTCCATCGCGGCCACCAGCGCCTGGAATTCGCGCGCGAAAACATCCCGCGCTGTGCCATTCTGCGCCAGATCATCGCCAATCTCGCCAATACTGCGCTTGCCATCAATGCGGGACAGGATCGCCCCGGCCAAACGCGGCAAGGGCACGGGCACGGAAAGCCCATCAAAGCTCACGCGCAGCACGCCATCGCGCGGCAGGCCGGCTGCCAGCTTTGCGCCATCCAATTCACGCAGGCAGGGAATGGCGGCGGGATCATCCCAAGGGGCGGTGACCACCGGCGCATCGGCGCGCACGCAATAGGCGATATGAACGCCCATATTGCAGGTGATCGCCTCGGCCAGGGCAGCGCGCTGCACCACATCCATCGCCTCGATGCGCGGGCGCAGCTTGGGGTCGGAAAGATAGGAAAGCGGGTCGTAGCGCAGCGGCTCCACCAGGCACACAATCCGCAAACCCGCCGCGCTGATCAGCGCATTGAAGGCCGGCATGGTGAAAGCAACATCGCGCGGATTCAAAAGCAGATCATAAAGCCCTGCATCGCCGCCCTTTTCGTGATCCGTGATCCAGGGATTGCGGCGCAACCAGGCGGTTTCCGGCATTTGCCGCCAAAGGCGCTTGGCCACTTCCACCCGCGCTGCCGGCGCTTCATCGGGCGGCGCCAGCAGGCGAAGCGCATCCTGCGCCATATAAACGCCTGTGCGCCCATGCGGCGCATAGACCATAAGGCCCAAGCCACCCCCCGGCGCCAGGGCTGAAACCAGCGCCTTCAGCCCAACCAGCGGATCGGGCAAATGGTGCAGCACACCGCAGCAATCAATGTAGTCGAAAGGCCCAAGCCCGCTGCCCGGCAGGTCCAGCAAAGAGCCTTCCTGAAACACAACATTGCCGAGCTTGCGCACCGCAACCCGCGCTTCCGCCACGCGCCGCGCAGCGGCGGAACGATCAAGCCAGGTGACATCCCCCGCCCGCCCGGCATTCGTCATTTGCTGCGCCAGCATCACAGTGGCATCGCCGCTGCCGCCACCGGCGACCAGGGCGCGGAGCGGCTGGCTGGCGGGGCGGCGAGCGCCGAAAATCCAATGATCCACTTCGCGCAAATGGCTTGGGCTGCCGATGATCAGGCGCTTGGCCTCATCCCGCGGGTCGCGCTGCGGATAGGGATAGGCATCATATTGCGCGGCAAGCGCGGCATCGGCGGCGTCTTTCATGGCGCCTATCTACCAAGCCCAGGGAAAGCCGAAAGCCCGGTCACGCCTCACGCGCCAGCAATTCCTTGAGCAATTCCACCGTGCGCGCGGGTTGTTCCTGTTGCACCCAATGCCCCGCGCCGGGAACCAGATGCGCCGCCGCCATGCGCGTGCAGGCAATGCCCTGCATACGTTCGAACGCGCCGGGCGCCTGAAACACACCCCAATCTGATGCACCCGCGATGAAGACCGAAGGCACATCAATGCTGCGCCCGGCAAAAAGCGCCAAATCTGCATTCACTTCCGGCGCGAAGCGGGTGCGATACCAATTGAGCCCGCCCTGAAAACCGGTGCGGCCATATTCTTCGGCATAAACCGCCATTTCCGCTTCCGTCATCCAGGCGCAGCGCGCGACTTCGGCTGCATTTGGCATTTCATGCGCGACGGTCTCCGGCATGGTCTCGGCTCGGTCCATAACATAGTAAGTGGGCAGCTTCGCCATTTCACCAGCCGACCAATCGCGCAAATGATGCGGCTTATTCGCCGCCCAATCAGCGCTTTTGTGGTGGTAATAGGCGCGCATGAAGGCGTGCAGTCCCTGGGCTGCGCCCATCATATCCGCATTGGCCGGGCGCGTGGCGTAATAGGCGTGGTAGTGTTTACGCGGGCGCGGCAGCGCAGCCAAAGCCTCATCCAGCCCCGGCATGGCGGAAGAACCGCCAGATGCCTGCCCCGGCTTTGGCCAATCCGGCCCACCGGCGAAAGGTGCGCTCATCAGCGCCACGCGGCGGAACACATCAGGGCGGGTCAGCGCGCACCAGGCAGCTACCGGAGATCCGAAATCATGCCCAATCACCGCCGCTACGTCGCGGTAGCCCAGCGCCGCCACCACGCCCAGCGCATCCCGCACCAGATTGGTCAGGCGAAACGGCGCCAGAGGCGAATCATAATCCGTATCGCACCCCGTGGTGCGGCCATAGCCGCGCTGATCCGGCGCCACCACGTGATAGCCCATCGCCACCAAGGGCAGCATCACATGCCGCCAGGAATAAGCGAGTTCCGGAAATCCATGCAGCAACAACAGGCAAGGCCGGCCTGGCGTTTCATGCCCGGCTTCCAGCACATGCACGCGAAGCCCATTAATGCCTTCAAGAAAGCGGGTGCGGATGCCTTGCGGCAGGGTTGGTGAGCTAAGCGATTCCATGGCGGTGTTTCCTTCCTTCGCACCATCCCGCCCGAACCACGCCCAGCAATCAAGCCCCGCATTGACGCACGCCCCGGCAGGCGAGACTTTGCCGCCATGCAGGATGGTATTCCCTGGTCTTCGGACCTTCTGACCCTCGCGCGGCGCTTCGGGCCCCGCATCGCGATCACGGATGGTGACGCCAGCATCACCTATGCGGCGCTATCCGCCCGCGCCCATGGTCTGGCGCGGCGGTTGATGGCTGAGGGTTTCAAGCCCGGCCAACCGGTGGCCACCTTCGTTCCCAATGGCTGCGATGCGCCCTGGGTCAGCTATGGCCTGACCATGGCGGGTGTGGCGGAAACCCCCTGCAATACCGGATCCACCGATGCCGAATTGGGCTGGTATGCGGAATTGACCGGCTTCAAGCGCATCATCGCACCGCAAGCATCTTGTGCGCGGCTGGCGGGGCTTGGGTTTGAACCGCTCGCGCTGGAAGATATCGCCCCGGATGAAAGCGCCGCGCCGCTGCCGCCCGTGCCATCCGATGCCTGGGGGCGGATCATTTTCACCTCTGGCACCACAGGCAAGCCAAAGGCCATTTTGCATAGCCATGGCGGGCGGTACCTCGCCAATATCCTGCAACGCGCCGTGCTGCCCTTCACACCGCAGCCGGGTGAACGCGTGCTGTTGATGACGCCCTTCACCCATGGCGCGGCGCTGATCACCTATGCTTGGCTCGATCATGGTGGCGAGGTTGTCTTGCAGGATGGCGTGCGGGCCGAACGCATCGCGCCTGTTTTCGCTGCCCCCACGCTTGCCGCGATTTTTGCCCCGCCCACCGTACTGGCCAAGCTTCTAGCCTTGTTCCCTGGCCAGGCCGTACCGGGGCTGAAGGTGATATTCTGTGGTACGCAAACCCTGACGCGCGAGCTTTACGCCCGCGCCGCAGCCCAATTCGGCCCGGTGGTGCGCGTGACCTATGGCATGAGCGAATGCTTCAACCCCATCACCATCCTGGAAGGCCCCGATGTCGCCGCCGCCATGGCGGAAGAGGATGATGGGCTTGGCGCCAATCTCGGCTGGCCTGCCACCGGCGTTGAAATCGCTATTCGCGATGAGGCCGGCAGTCCCATGCCATCTGGCGAATCAGGCGATATCTGGCTGCGCGCCCGGCATATGAATATTGGCATGATCGGGCCGGATGGGCTGGTGCCGCGCCCAGCCGGCGCCTGGCATCGCACTGGGGATTTGGGCGCGGTGGATGGGCAAGGCCGGCTGCGCCTGGCGGGGCGGGCTTCCGATGTGATGAAAAGCGGCGGCTATCGCGTTCACCCGGCCGAAATCGAAATGGTGCTGGAAGAAGCCGGCCAGGGCCGCGCGATTTGCGTGCTGGGCCTGGCTTCTGATTACTGGGGCGAGGTCATCATCGCGGTCGCGGATGGCCTGGCTTCCGGCTGGGAAGCCGCGGCACTACCCTTGGTGGAACAATTGGCGCGTCATAAACGCCCCCGCGCTTGGCTCACGCTGCCGGAATTGCCCCGCAATGCGCAGGGTAAGGTGGTGCGCGCGCGCGTGCGGGATGCGGTACTGGCGCTCTGGCGGCTGGAAGATGGGCCGCATCCGCGCTTGATGCCGGTCCCTGCTGGAAAGGATGAATGACCCATGGTGATTGAGGCTCTGGCCCCCTTTTATGCCTGGACCAAAGCGCTGCATCTGATCAGCGTTTTCGCCTGGATGGCAGGGCTTTTCTACCTTCCCAGACTTTACGTCTACCACACACAACAGGCGCCTGGTTCCGCGCAGGTGGCGCTGTTCAAGATCATGGAAAGGCGCCTGCTTCGCGCCATCATGAACCCGGCGATGATCGCTGCTTGGGTCTTCGGGCTGCTGTTGATCCTGACCCCAGGGGTGGTGGATTGGCGCGCGGGATGGTGGCACGGCAAGCTTTTGGGGCTTCTGGGCATGACGGCCTTTCACATGGATTTGGCCCGCGCCCGGCGGCTTTTTGCCGAAGATCGCAATACGCGGAGTGAGCGGTCCTGGCGCATCGCCAATGAAGTGCCAACCCTGCTGCTGATCCTGATTGTCATTATGGTGATCGTGAAGCCGTTCTGATCCGCGGTTGACGCCGGGCTGTGGGCTTCATACATAGAAAGTCCTTCCTTTCGCGGCCCCGCGGATCCCTGATCGGCGCTGCCGCATTTCCCTTCTACCCGTTAACGGGACATTCATGGATGCGCTGCTTTCGGCGGTTTGCATCCGGCAACATCGGTCAAGCCGCCCTTGGGGCGTGTGGCGCCGCGGTTCGGGTCCCGATTTCTCAAGCCTCACGGAACGCCAAGGCACAAAATGCATCTTTCAGAACTCAAGGCGAAAAGCCCCGCGGACCTCCTCGCCTTCGCTGAGGAATTACAGATCGAAAACGCCTCATCGCTGCGTAAGCAGGATATGATGTTCGCGATTCTGAAGACTTTTGCCGATAATGATCAGGCGATCTTCGGGGAAGGGACGCTTGAAATCCTTTCCGATGGCTTTGGCTATCTGCGCAGCCCGCAGGCGAATTTCTTGCCCGGGCCGGATGATATTTATGTCTCCCCCGCCCAGGTGCGCCGCTTCGGCCTGCGCACCGGCGATACGGTGGAAGGCCAGATTCGCGCGCCGAAAGATGGGGAGCGTTATTTCTCTCTGCTCAAGGTCAATGCGATCAATTTCGAAGATCCGGAAAGCCTACGCCACCGGATCAATTTCGATAATCTAACGCCGCTTTATCCGAACCGTCGGCTCAAGATGGAAAATCCTGAGGTTGAAAGCGTCGCCAAGGGGCCGACCAAAGACAATACCCATCGCGTCATTGATTTGATTTCGCCGATTGGCATGGGTCAGCGCGCCTTGATTGTGGCGCCGCCGCGCACGGGTAAAACCGTGATGCTGCAGAATATCGCCAAATCCATCACGGCAAATAATCCCGAAGTCTTCCTGATGGTGCTGCTGATTGATGAACGGCCCGAGGAAGTAACCGACATGGCCCGCACCGTGCGCGGTGAGGTTGTGGCCAGCACCTTTGACGAACCGGCGACACGCCACGTGCAAGTGACCGAAATGGTGCTGGAAAAAGCCAAGCGCCTGGTGGAACATAAGCGCGATGTGGTGATTTTGCTGGACAGCATCACGCGCTTGGGCCGCGCCTATAACTCCGTTGTGCCGTCATCCGGCAAGGTGCTGACCGGCGGTGTGGATGCCAATGCTTTGCAACGCCCGAAGCGCTTCTTTGGCGCGGCGCGCAATATCGAAGAAGGTGGGTCACTCACCATTATTGCAACGGCGCTGATTGATACCGGCAGCCGCATGGATGAAGTGATTTTCGAAGAATTCAAAGGCACTGGCAATTGCGAAATCGTGCTGGATCGGAAGCTTTCCGACAAGCGCACCTTCCCCGCGATTGACATCACCAAATCCGGCACCCGCAAGGAAGAATTGCTGGTGGATCGCGGCACGCTTTCCAAGATGTGGGTGCTGCGCCGTATTCTGAACCCGATGGGCACGCAAGATGCGATGGAATTCCTGTTGGACAAGCTGAAATACAGCAAGACCAATCAGGATTTCTTCGACGCGATGAATACCTGACCGGGGCGGGTCACCGCGCGGTCATGCTGCTGACATAAAGGAATGCCCGAATGGCTTAGTATTCGGGCATCTTCAATGGGTGGGGCGCTTCATGGTCATTCTTCTGACAGGCGGCATGGGCTTTATCGGGTCTGCGGTGGTGCGGCATTTGCTGGCCACCACCGACGCCACCGTGGTGAATATCGATAAGCTCACCTATGCCGCGAGCCCAGACTCCCTGGGTGATTGGCTGAAATCGCCGCGCCATCAGCATCTGGTGCTGGATATTTGCGACCCGGCCGCGATGCGCGATGCCTTCACCCGCTTCAAGCCGGCGCGCGTGATGCATCTGGCCGCCGAATCCCATGTGGATCGTTCCATTGATGGCCCGGCGGAATTCATCCGCACCAATGTTGTAGGCACGCAGGTGCTGCTAGAAGCCGCGCGGGAATATTGGCAAGGGTTGGAGGCCGGCGCGAAGGCTGATTTCCGCTTCCATCATGTCTCGACCGATGAGGTTTTCGGTTCGCTTGAAAGTGCTGTTGACGCGCCATTCGATGAGCATACGCGCTATGATCCGCGCAGCCCTTATTCCGCTTCCAAGGCCGCGTCGGACCATCTAGTGCGCGCCTGGCAGCACACTTATGGCTTTCCATCCTTTGTATCGAACACCACGAATAATTACGGGCCGTGGCAGTTCCCGGAAAAGCTCATTCCGTTGGTCACGCTGAATGCGCTGGAAGGCCACGCTTTGCCTGTTTATGGCGATGGTGCGAATATCCGCGATTGGATTCATGTGGATGATCACGCCGAAGCTTTGGTCTTGGCACTGATGCGCGGTGTGCCGGGTGCCACTTACTGCATCGGCCCGCGCCAGGAACGGACCAATCTGCAAGTGGTGCAGGCCATTTGCCGCACGCTGGACCGGCTGCGCCCTGACCCCGCTGGCCCGCGCGAACGCCTGATCACCTATGTGAAGGATCGCCCGGGCCATGATTTCCGCTACGCCATGGATCCAAGCGGCGCGGAAGCAGCCCTTGGCTGGAAGGCGCGCTATGATTTTGAGGCCGGGCTTGATCAGACCATTCGCTGGTATCTGGACAATGAAGCCTGGTGGCGGCCAATCCGCGATAAACGCTATGCGGGCCAAAGGCTTGGTGGAGTGAAAGCATGAAGGGTATTCTGCTCGCCGGCGGGTCCGGCACCAGGCTGCACCCGATGACACTGGCCGCGTCCAAGCAATTACTGCCGGTCTATGACAAGCCGATGGTCTACTATCCGCTCGGTACGCTGATGCTGGCTGGCATCAAGGATATTCTGCTGATCTCGACGCCTGCTGATCTGCCGGCATTCAAGCGCTTGCTGGGTGATGGCGCCCAATTCGGTATCCGCATCAGCTATGCCGAACAGCCAAGCCCGGATGGCATTGCGCAAGCCTTTCATATCGGTGCGGAGTGGATCGGCGGCGAGGCTTGCGCCTTGGCGTTGGGGGATAACATCATTTATGGTCATGGTTTGGTGGAAAGCCTGAAGGCCGCTGCTGCCAATGCTCAGAATGGCCTCGCTTCCGTCTTTGGTTATCGCGTGGCTGATCCGGAGCGCTATGGCGTGGCGGAATTCGACGCTGACGGGCGCGTGCTGTCCATCGAGGAAAAGCCGGCCAAGCCGAAATCCGATTGGGCCGTGATTGGGCTCTATTTCTACGACAAGCGCGTGACGCAAATGGCGCACGACCTGAAGCCCTCTGCGCGCGGCGAGCTTGAGATCACTGATCTGAACAAGGTCTATCTGGCGGATGGGTCACTGCGCGCTGAGCAATTGGGCCGCGGTTGCGCCTGGCTTGATGCCGGCACGCCGGCTTCCTTGCTGCAAGCAGCCCTCTTCGTGCAGACGGTGCAGGAACGCCAAGGGCTGCAAGTGGGCTGCCCGGAAGAAATCGCCTTTCGCATGGGCTTTATTGATGCGGCGGCACTGCGTGCTCAGGCGGATCGTTTGGGCAAGACGGCTTATGGGGTGTATTTGCGTGATTTGGCGGAGGGGCGGCTATCGTGAAAGCGGAACGCCTTGCCATTCCTGATCTGATCCTGATTGAACCGGCACGCTTTGGTGATGATCGTGGATTTTTCAGCGAAGTCTGGTCGCGCCGTACGCTTGCCGCGCATGGGATCACGGCTGATTTCGTGCAGGATAATCATTCGCTGTCGCGCCAGAGGGGCGTTGTGCGTGGCCTGCATTTCCAGCGCCCGCCGAGCGCGCAGGGCAAGCTGGTGCATGTGGTACGGGGTTCCATCTTGGATATCGTGGTGGATATTCGTGAAGGCTCGCCCACTTACGGCAAGCATGTGGCGTGTGAATTATCATTGGCGAATTGGCAGCAGCTTTGGATTCCCGCCGGCTTTGCACATGGTTTTGTGACGCTCGAAGAAGATACCGAAGTGCTCTACAAGGTTGATGCCTATTACGATCGGGAAACTGATGCCGGCATTGCCTGGAATGATCCGGCGCTTGGCATTGATTGGCCGGTGAAGGACCCGATCCTGTCTGACAAGGATAGCAAGGCCCCACGACTTGCCGATATCCCGCCCCCATTCCCGAAAGGGTATTGGTGATGCGCCGCATCCTGGTCACCGGTCGTGGTGGGCAATTGGCGACTGGCCTTGAAGCCGCGCTGCCAGCGCAAGGTTTTGAGGCGCTGTTGGTCGGCCAGCCGGAATTTGAATTCGACAAACCCGAAACAGTGATCGCGGCGTTTCGCGCGCTGAAGCCCGATGCGGTGGTGAATTGCGCGGCTTGGACTGCGGTGGATGCGGCGGAAGATGATGAAGCGGGCGCCTTTCGCGCCAATGCGCTGGGGCCCGCGCTGCTGGGGCAGCTTTCACGCGAAGCGGGCATTCCGATTATTCAGGTTTCCACGGATTATGTGTATGACGGTTTGAAGGGCGCGCCTTATCTGGAAAGTGATGCGCCCAATCCCGTTGGTGCCTATGGCCGCACCAAGCTGGCGGGCGAATGGGCAGCGCAAGCGGCCAATCCGCGCTGTATTGTGCTCCGCACCGCCTGGGTTTTTGCGCCCATGGGCAAGAATTTTCTACGCACCATGCTGGCGCTTGGCGAACAGCGCCCCGAACTCCGCGTTGTGGCGGATCAATGGGGCAGCCCGACCGCAGCACCTGACCTTGCCGATGCCATTGCCGCCATTCTGGTGCGTATCCGCGATCAAGGCTGGCGTGATGATTTCGCCGGTACCTACCACGCCACCGGCGGCGGCTTCACCAATTGGCACAGCTTTGCCGAGGCGATTTTTGCCGAATCCGCCACGCATGGCGGACCCTGCCCGAAGGTGCATGCCATCACCACCGCCGATTACCCGACCAAGGCCAAGCGCCCAGCGGATGGTCGGCTGGCTAATGGCAAGCTTACCCATGTTTTCGGCGTGGCGCTGCCGCCCTGGGAAGCTGGGCTTGCCCGGGTAATGGCGGCGCTCCGCCAGGGGTGAAGCCTTCCCCAAAGAGCTTTTCGGCGGCATTCTACGCCGAAGAATTTCAGGGAGGACCCCAATGACCAAGCTTTCCCGCCGCACCGCGCTTGCGCTGCCCCTGCTCGCCGCGCCCGCCATCGCCCGCGCGCAATCCTGGCGCCCATCAGGGCAGGTGCGCATCATCGTCCCCGCCGCAGCGGGTGGCACTACGGATATTATGGGCCGGTTGCTCGCACAGTTTCTGCAGCCGCGCTGGGGTACGCCGGTGGTGGTGGAAAACCGTACCGGCGCTGGTGGTACCATTGGCACCGTGGAAGCTGTGCGCGCGCGCCCTGATGGCCTTACGCTGCTCATGGGCAATATCGGCCCGCAGGCCATTGGCTATTCGCTGTTCCGCAATCTGCAATATCGGCCGGAGCAATTGGCCCCGATCGCCGGCACCATCGCAGGGCCGAATA
>Ga0315899_10006226_pt1 | contig 12845 bp, 8 predicted proteins | sample LakEriMetagenome_2_FD_203518 | JGI IMG/M metagenome (GOLD analysis project Ga0315899, IMG submission 203518) | Freshwater fungal communities from buoy surface, Lake Erie, Ohio, United States - Buoy 4 MA112 | ecosystem: Environmental > Aquatic > Freshwater > Lake | place: USA: Lake Erie, Ohio...
CGCGGAGGCCGAGAACATCCTGCGGCAGTTGAAGCAAAACTCCCGGCTCAGGCTGACGATCCAGTGGACGCTGGAGGAAGAGTCGCCATGAGCCTGGGAAGCCTGAGTGCGCAGCAATTGCGGTCGCTGGTGGAAGAGAAGTGGCAGCGGGATGCCGAGGCCCGGGTGATTGGCCTGCATGTGGCCCAGCCGTGGCAGATTCCCAATGAGATCGAACTGGGGGCCTGGCGGGCGCAGGTGGTGCGGGCCGACACCGTGTTCGAGGTGCGGGAAGCGCTGCGGGATGTCGAACGGAGCCAGGGGCGGATGATTCTGCTGACCCGGTTGCGCCAGGGAGATCTGGGGAATGATGTGGTCGCCCGGCTGGCACGCAGCCGGCTGTTCGCGATCGATCACTGGGCCAGTCTCTGTTCGCTCTTCAAGGCGAAGGAACTGGACCGGTCGATTTGTGATGCCGCGCTGGCCGAGGCCTTGCTGGAGTGTGCCCCGGCGGATGGCTATCCCCCCGTCTCGGCGGGGGTGCTGGATGCGGGAACTGTGTGGCGGGCCATTTGCCGGCATGTGTTTGAGATGGGGGAGCGGGAGCCAGACCTGGTGACCCTGCTGCTGTGGGCGACCAACGCCCCGGCGGCTGCCCGCTACCGCGACGCCAGTGACGAGCTGCGCGACAGTCTGCGTCGCCGGTTGGTCGCCAATCTGGGAGAGGGGGCCGCCTCCATTCTGAGTTTTGTCGACAGCGGCGCAGGAGATGATGCCCTCGCCCTGGCGGTGGTCTGCCAGGTGGTCTTCGGCGAAGGGAGCGAGGGGGTGCTGGATGCGGCGGCGGCCCGCATGGAGCAATACCACGGCAACAAGCCGATTTCGCGCGTCGTGGCGCAGGTGCTGGGAACGGCTGCCACCGACGCCATCGCCGATCTCGACCGGCTGGAAGACTCGCGGCGCGTGAATCAGCATCTGCAGCGGGCGGATGAGCTGCTGGAGCAATTCCGGTGTGCCGATCAGGCGTGGCGCAGCCGGTTGACCCGGAAAGGCTATGACCAGCGGCTGGCGCGTCTGGGAGGGCAAATCACCACCACTTTGAGCGACCGGGGACCCGAGACCATTCGCCGGTGCGAGCAGTTGTACCAGCAGATTGCCGAACACCGCCGGGCGAAACTGGGGCAGCGGGTCGATCAATTGCAACGGGCCGAGATGGCGGTGCGGCTGCTGCGCTGGCTCGACTCGACGGTTGCCGCCGCGGTCTCGCTGGCCGACATGGCGGTCGACTACCGCCGGGACCTGGCCTTTGTCGACTGGGCCCGCGAGTCGATCGGCCGGGGTGAGGATGTGGCCGAGCTGAACGCCGCCTATCAGCAACTTGACGAAGCGGTGTTTGCCCGACGGGAGCAGTTCAACCAGCAGTTTGCGAAATCGCTGGCGGAATGGACGGCGGCGGGATCGCCCGGCAACACCGTGTTGGGGGTCGAGCAGGTCATCTCGCAGATTGTCGCGCCGCTGGCCCGCTTGAAAAACCGGGTGCTGCTGGTGGTGCTTGATGGCATGAGCTGGCCGGTCTGCCACGAACTGCTGCAGGACCTGCGCAATGAACATTGGTTCGAGTCGACCCTCGACCAGAGTTTGGCCTGTCCAGCCCCCGTGTTCGCGACCATTCCCAGTGTCACCACGTATTCCCGCACTTCGCTGCTGTCGGGAGAACTGACCCAAGGGGATGCGGCGGTCGAGAAACGGAACTTCGAATCGCATGCCGTGCTGAAACCGGTGTCTGAACGCCAGTTTCCCCCGGTGTTGTTCCACAAGAAAGAAGTGACCGAGGGCTCGCGCGGCGGGGTGGGTGAAGATCTGAGCCAGGCGATCTTGTCGACCAGCAACCGGATCGTGGGGGTGGTGATCAACGCCATCGACGACCGCCTGGCGACGGCCCAGCAAATGATTGAGTCGTGGAGTCTCCACCGGATCAATCCGCTGGGGGCGATTCTGAAACTCGCGCGGGATTCGGGGCGCGTGGTGGTGCTGGTGAGTGACCACGGACATGTGTGGCACCGCCGGGAGGCCCAGCTTTACCCCGGGGATGCCGGAAGTCGGTGGCGCACGCGCACCGGTCAGCCGCGGGAAGGGGAGCTGACCCTCACCGGAAGCCGGGTGCGGGAAGACCAGGGCGATCGCTCGGTGATTGTGCCGTGGTCCGAAACGATGTACTACGGCCGGCCCCAGAACGGCTACCACGGAGGAGTGACGCCGCAGGAAATGCTCTGTCCGCTGGTGATCTTGCGGGACAAAACCAGTTCGTACCTCGGCCTGTTCGACTGCGAGTTGCCCAAACCCGAGTGGTGGACCCGTCCTCCCGAACCGACCGCTGGTGCCGTCGAAGTCGCGCAGCCCCCGGTGCTGCAGCCCCCACCCCGCAAACGCCCCGGCGTTCTGTTCACAGAAGATGTGGTCGATCGGGCGCGCAGCCGTCCTCCGGTCGAATCGCCCGCCGCGACGGCGGGTGCAGCGGCCCCGGCCACGGCGGCGGCAGGCAGTGTGGGAACCACGGGAGGTACCACGGCAGCCATCGCAGCGGTCCCGGCCTGGATCGACCGGCTGCTGAAGTCGCCGGTGCTGGATCAGCAGAAACGGCTGGCGGGGCGGAATGTTCCTCCCGACGAGCAGCTCGGTCGCTTGCTCGCGATTCTGGAAGCCCGGGGGGGCAAGCTGACCACCGTCGCGCTCGCCCGGGCGCTCGCGTTTCCCGAATTGCGGCTGCCCGGTCTGCTGGCCAAGATCCAGCGGCTGTTGAATGTCGACGGGTATGCCGTGCTCAATCGGGACGACACATCCGAAACCGTCGAACTGAACCGCGAGCTGCTGCTGAAGCAATTCGATCTGGGGGAGGTGTAACCCATGTCGCTGAGTCCCCAACGCCGTGAGGAGGTGATCGACGCCCTGCGTCGCGGCACCGTTCCCCGCAGCAGCCTCGATGCGTTTGCCGTGGGGCTGGAACGCTTCGAACCCGCCCTCGAAGAAGAACTGCGCAAGGTGCAGGCCGGGGGGAGTGTCTTCAAGGCGGTGCGGGGAGAATACGGCTGCGGCAAGACGTTCTTCGCCCGCTGGCTGGCCGATCGGGCCCGCAAGCTGGGGCTGGCCACCTCGGAGGTGCAGGTCTCGGAAACCGAGACGCCGCTGCACCGGCTCGAAACGGTCTACCGCCGGTTGATGGAACGCCTCTCCACCGCCGATACCCCCCAGGGGGCCCTGCGGAACATCATCGATGGCTGGTTCTACGCCCTCGAAGAAGACGTGCTCGCGGAAGGCACGGTCGATGCCGCCGACGAGGCGGCGCTGGTCGCCCGCACGGGGGAACTGCTCGAACAACGGCTGGCAAAGGTCTCGAGTACGGCCCCGATGTTCAGCGCCGCGCTGCGGGGCTACCGCGAAGCGCTGTTGGCGGGAGACCGGCCGGGGGCCGACGGCGTGCTCGCCTGGCTGGCCGGGCAACCCAATGTCGCCGCGGCGGCGAAGCGGGTGGCGGGGGTCAAAGGAGACATCGACCACTTCGGAGCCCTTAGCTTTCTGCAGGGGGTCTTGCTGGTGCTGCGCGACTCGGGACATCGCGGCCTGCTGGTCATTCTCGACGAGGTCGAGACGATCCAGCGGGTGCGCAGCGACGTGCGCGACAAGAGCCTCAACGCCTTGCGGCAGTTGATCGACGAGGTCGATGCCGGGCGGTTTCCCGGGCTGTACCTGCTGATCACCGGAACCACGCCGTTCTTCGAGGGCCCGCAGGGGATCCAGCGGCTCGAACCGCTGGCCCAACGGCTGCATGTCGACTTCCAGACCGAGGCGCGGTTTGACAATCCCCGGGCGGTGCAACTGCGGCTGCCCGGCTTCAGCCTTGACCGCCTGTGTGCGGTCGGGTGCCGGGTGCGCGACATCTTCCTCCAGCACGCCCGCGAACCAGCCCGGGTCGCGGCCCTCTGCGACGACCCGTACATCCGCGATCTGGCCGAGGGGGTGGCGGGTAAGCTGGGGGGCAAGGTGGGGGTTGCCCCACGCATCTTCCTCAAGAAACTGGTGGCCGATGTGCTCGACCGCGTCGACCAGTTTGCCGAGTTCGCACCCCGGCAGCATTACGCCCTGACGATTGGCGAGACCGAGTTGACCCCGGTCGAACGGCAGGCGATGGGGGCCACCGATGTCGATGAGATCGAGCTGGACTCGTGAGCGCGTTCGACCAACTGCATCCGGCACTGCAGCATCACATCGTCAACAGTCTGGGTTGGCGGTCGCTGCGGCCGTTCCAGGAAGCGGTCATTCCTCCCATCCTGAAGGGGCAGCACCTGATCGTGCTGGCCCCCACGGCCGGGGGCAAGACCGAGGCGGCGTTCTTTCCCGTCGTCTCGCGGATGCTGGCGGAGGAGTGGTCGGGACTGAGTGTCTTGTATCTCTGCCCGATCAAGGCGTTACTCAACAACCTCTCGACCCGGCTCGATCGCTACTGCCGGCTGCTGGGACGGCGGGCCGACGTGTGGCATGGCGATGTCTCGGCGGGGCCCCGCCGGCGCATCCTGCGCGAGCCCCCCGATCTGTTGCTGACGACCCCCGAATCGCTCGAGGTGATGCTGGTCTCCCCCACGGTCGACGCCCGCCGGCTGTTTGCCGGGCTGCAGGTGGTGATCATCGACGAGATCCACGCCTTCGCCGGGGATGACCGGGGCTGGCACCTGCTGTCGGTTCTCGAACGGGCATCGCGGCTGGCCGGACGCGAGCTGCAGCGGATCGGCCTGTCGGCCACAGTGGGGAATCCCGAAGCCCTGGTCGACTGGCTGGCGGGGGGTTGCCCCCAGCGGCCCCGGGGCGTGTTTCTGCCCCCGGCCGGCGCGACAGCCCCCGCCGAGGTGAAGCTGGACCATGTCGGCTCGGTCGAGAACGCCGCGATTGTCATTTCCCGGTTGCACCGGGGGGAAAAACGCCTGGTCTTCATCGACAGCCGGGCGAAGGCCGAGCGGCTGGGACAGGAGCTGCGGACGCTGGGGGTGACGGCGTTCGTGACGCACAGCTCGCTGAGCCAAGAACAGCGGCATCAGGCGGAAGACGCCTTCGCCAACCGGGACAACTGCGTGATTGTGGCGACCAGCGTGCTCGAACTGGGGATCGATGTTGGCGATCTCGACCGGGTCATCCAGATCGACAGTCCCCCCACCGTGTCGAGCTTTCTGCAGCGGATGGGCCGGACGGGACGGCGGGCGGGCAGCACGCGGAACTGCCTCTTCCTCACCACCCGCGACGAGACGCTGCTGCAGGCGGCGGGCATTGTCGACCTGTGGCAGAGCGGCTATGTCGAGCCCATTGAGCCACCGGCCGAGCCGTACCATGTGCTGGCCCAGCAACTGATGGCACTGGTGCTGCAAGAAGGAGGGATTGGGCGGCGGACCTGGTGGGAGTGGGTGGCCGCGGTCCCGGGGTTTGCGGCGTTGCCCCCGGGGGAGGTCGAGCGGATGGTCGACGGGATGCTGACGCAGGGGCTGCTGTGGGACGAGCAGGGCATTCTGGGAATTGGCAAGGCGGGCGAGGCGGAGTATGGACGACGGCACTTCATGGAGCTGCTGTCGGTCTTTTTGTCTCCGCCGCTGTTCGCGGTGACGCACGGCCGGGAGGAGATTGGGTTTGTCGACGAGACGACCTTTCACGCCAAAACACCGGGCCCGCGGGTGTTGCTGCTGGGGGGGCGGTCGTGGCTGGTGACGCACGTCGACTGGTCGCGCAAGGTGGCGTTTGTGGAGCCGACCGACAACCGGGGGCGGTCGCGGTGGAAGGGAGAGGGGCGGGGTCTCTCGTACCGGCTCTGCCAGGCGATTCGGGCGATTCTGGCCGAGGAAGAGCCGCGGGACTGCTGGTCGAACCGGGCGCGCGAGCGGCTGGCCGGCCTGCGTCTCGACTACGGCTGGCTCTCGCCCGAGCCGGGAACGCACCTGGTGTGCACGAACAGCGACACCACCTGGTGGACCTTCGCGGGACTCCGCGCCAACGCGAGCCTGGCCCCGGCGTTGTCGCAGGCGACCGAGAGCCAGGTAGCCCACGAAAGCTTCAGCCTCACCTTCGAACCGCACGTCGCCGTCGACCGCATCGAAGCCGCCATCCGCAGCCTCGCGGGCGAGCTTCACCCCACCCTGCTCCCCACGATCGACACCCGGGCGCTGGAGTCGCTGAAGTTCGTGGAGTGTTTGCCGGAGGATCTGGCGGTGGGGATATTGCAACGGCGGTTACGCGATGAGTTGGCAGTGGGGCGGGTGTTGGGGGAGGGGGTGCACGCGGTGGGGGTGGGGTAGTGGTCCGATCGTGCGCCGTGAGGTACGTCGTGAACCGCGTGATTCTCGACGGACGACAGTGGACGAGGTATTGCGTACACTCAAGAGTGTGAGCGTTGCCGTCTTTTGGGCTGGCAGCCGTTCGAAATTCCCTGTGAATCGTGTGCAGAGAACAGCCATGCTCAAGATTAACCGCAAAGAACAACGTTTCACCCGGCTGGATGCTCCCGAGATGGCGTCGGTTGCCCTGACCGAGCGTTATGACCTGCAGGAGTTCATCTCCAACAGCCCTCAGGAGTTCTTCGCCGAGATGGGCCTCGATTTGTTCCTGCTGGGGAAGGAATTCCAACCGTCGGCCACCGTTCAGGATCGGATTGACCTGCTGGCGATCGACAGGGAGGGACGCTGTGTGATTATCGAGTTGAAACGGGGCAACCACAAGCTGCAGATGCTGCAGGCGATTTCGTATGCCGGCATGATCTCGAAGTGGTCCGCCGAAGATCTGCTGCAATCCCTGAATCCACAACAGCGCGAGGCATTTGACGACTTTATTATTGACGTCGATGTCGAGGATCTCAACCGGGAACAGCAAATCGTGCTGGTCGCCGAGCAATTCGACTACGCGCTGCTGGTGGGCGCCGAGTGGCTGAGTGAGCAGTTCGGTGCCAAGGTCACCTGTTGCCGCATCGCCCTGGCTGTGGACCCGGTGACCAAGGCGGAATACCTGACGTGTTCGAATGTGTTTCCTGCGCCGGAATTGGCCAAAGAGGCGCTGGCCCGGCGTCGCTTGCCAATCATCGACTCGAAGCTGCGTTGGCCCGACTGGAAGGCCGCCCTGGCCGACGTCGCGAACCCGGCTGTCGTCAAATTCTTCGAAGGGGAACTGAGCCGCAATCGGGAGTGTTATCTGCTGAAGCGGATGTTGAGGTACCGGGTGAATGGCAAACGCCGGTGGTTCCTGGCGGCCCGGTCCCGCAATGCCTACGTGTGGCAGCAGGGGCGATTTGAAAACGATGTCGCATTCTGGCGCCAGGGACTGAGCCAGCCGGATGAAGTCAAACCGGTCAAGGAGGGACAGTGCCTGCGCATGTTCCTCTATACCGCCGAGGATTTTCGCTTCTTCCATGAGGCCGCCTCGGTCCAACTCGCGTCCGCGGAGTGGAACGAGGGGCTGCTGGAAGAAGATCAGGAGGATTCGGAGGTCATGTGACGCCCGTTGAAAACAACGGTCCCGGAAGATGCGTCAGGCAAGCTTCCTGGAGTTGCGCAGATCAAACAACCCACGGAGGAATTCCATGACAAAGCCAATTGACCAGTCTTTGACGCAGCTCGCCGACGCCGCTTTCGAGCAAGCCGCCCGGAAGGTGATCGAGCGGGCCCGGCAAACGGGGACGCCCGTCATCGTGTGGGAAGACGGTGCCGTGAAAGAGGTGCAGCCAGACGAAATGGGCGAGACCGGTCGGTTGTCAGCCATCGGTCGCTCAATGCACTGACATTTCTATCTCCGTGGCGAACTCATCCGCCTGACGAGAGGGGATGAATCGGACGTGGAACTCACGCAGGGTGGATTCAAAGCGATCCTCCACCTCACGGCTGGCCGCTGGATCGGACGACAAAACGACCAGCATTTGCTGTTGCCCTGACGGCGGATGATCATGTAGCAATTGACCATTGAACGCCAATTTCTCCAATCGCGATTCGATCCTGGCATGTCCCGCGAGCGCCTCGATCCTCACATAATTCAAGGCGCCATTTTGATACGCGAACGAGATGTCGAACTTGCGACGGCTTTTGGGGATCTCGATCGCCCCCGGCCTCCAGACCTTTTGCGCCGCCTCCAGCCGGCCAAGAACCGCCGCGATGCGAGACGGCAGAATCTCCATGGCTCCCGCACGTTGCCCGGCTGGTTCGACTTCGCCCACAAGCTCGCAGTACAGCTGATTCAGGTCCGTGAGAGGAGCGGTGATCATGGTCAGTCGCGGTGCCGTCAGTCGCACGACATCAGCACGCGCCGCCACGAACTGGGCCAACGCCGCCTCGTCCACGAACTCGTCCTTTCCCAAAACAAGACGGTTCTTCAGGGCTTCGAGGCCCAGTTGAACCCGCTGGAGTTGCGACTTTCCCGGCGCGAAAAATCGGCGTACCCGATCCAGGGTGGGTGAAGTACGGATCTCCAATTGTCGCTCCCCCGGAACAAAGAGCACCACTCCAACATTGGCCGCTTCCGCGCGTGCCGGGTCTGGGACATATTGAATGATGCTGTAGAAAGCACGGGTGAAACTCATCTCGAACGCACCTCAAGAAGGATTTCCGGGCCGCCAGCCGTCGTTGATCCGGTCGGCCAAGAAGACTGCCCGCTGGCAAATCAGGTCGTGCAACGCGATTCTGGCAGGCTGCGGGACGTCCCAGGCGACGGGTATGCTCTCCACGATGGTACCGACATCATCGGCTTTCAGGTTCCGCAGCATTTCCGCACACCAGGTCAGTTGAAATGGCTTGATGAAGGCCGCGAAGGCGGGAAACAGTCCGTAAGTCTGTTGGTCTTTTGTTTTTGCAATCTCCGAGAGACGTGGCGTCAGATCACGGCCGCAGTCGAAGCAGTGGGTCTGGTCAATCGCCAACAGGCGGGTTCTTGTTGGCCGGTTGGTGTTGGCGAGGTAGACATTGGCATAGTTTGGCTTGCGCGAGGTCAAATCGGCAGGATGCCGATCGCAGTTCCGCACCCACGTGTCGAAGACCACCAGGCGAGTGATATCGTCGGGGTTCTCCAGGCTCTCAAGTTCGTCTTTCGTTCCCCCCCAAGTCGCGCCGTCGACATGCCGACTGACAAAAGCGGGCCCAGGTTGTACCCGAGCGCCCTGAGGGAGCTCGAAGCACGCCTCCGCAGGCAGGTCCAGAATGGCAAACTCCGCAATGCTCAGGCCAAACCAGCGTGCCAATTGCGTCGCAACAAACTCGCAGGCGAGCGCGTGCGGTCCTTGTCGGTTCCCCATCGTCTTGATGTACCCCCGCGTGGCGTCGGTCTTGATCCTGGTTGTTCCCATCGACGTGTGATACGACTCTTCGACGCGCTCGAGTCGCAACGGCAACCACGGTTTGACGGGCAACTGCCCCATCGACGACTCCCTTGTCAACGACAGACCAAGAATCCGTCGCATGGAAACATTCAAGTCCCCTGCCAACTGACATCGCTCGCCGATCGAAGGCGAAGTCTCCGACCGGATTCTGTTCCCACTCGCATCATGCGACATGATTGTCACTTGGGTCAACTCATCCCGTGACATTTCGGACAACCGAACAGAGACAAACAACGAGCTGATTAACGGTGTTCCCGTTGTAGACCGCATCACCCCCGCCCAGGTATCAATGACCGGGGTCAACTCCCGAGCAATCGACCGCCGCTCGTCGCGTGACGAATCCGAAATCCCGGTCGCCACAGACTCGGTCCGACAAGCGACGGATGTGTCCGGATGGATAAACTCGCCTTGTACAATACGCGAGGCAGAACATGAGCAGCCAAAGAGCAGACAGAGTCCGTCGACCGAGGCGGTATGCCGTCAAGGCGCGTCGGGTTCCAACCGGTCCCGCAGCGGAGCCTGCGGGGCGATGCGTGATCGCCCAAGCCCTTCTCGACACCCCACGAGCAGAGCCGTGATTAGCCCACACCGAAGATCGATGCGTGTCTTCCCCGGCCCCCCGGTCGTCGCCTGACGTTTCCGTCCTCCTCCCCCTCACCGCCCCAGATTCTGAATCGCATCGGTCAGCAACGCCTGCAACACCCAACGGCTGGTCGCTTGCGGCTGGGGGATGACGACTCCCGCGTGGGCGAAGCACCAGGCGGGGTCCTGCGACACGATCTCCCAACCGGTCAGCAGGTCGGTGCCGTCGGTGATACACCGGGTGGCCAGCACCTGATGCCAGACCGGCAGCAGCGCGTGGAACTCCCGCCGTTCGGCGTCGCTCAACGCCTGCCAGGTCGCCATGTCGACCATCATCGCACCTGACTTTCACAGAGGGTCTGAGCCGTCGTCGGCTCGTGGTCGGTTGGTTCCCATCTCTCGTCGGTGGTGCGGTTCTCTCGCGGGTGGAGGGGTGCGGGACGACGGTCCCTCATCTGCTCCTCCGCCCCCGTCACCGCCGCCGCAGGTATTCGATCAGGTCCCGCACCTGCTCTTCGGTCAGTTGATCGAGCTGGCCTTCCGGCATGATCGAGGTGTCGGAGGGGGTGGTCGATTCGATTTCGGTCAGGGGGAGAATCACCTGGCGGGTGTCGGTCTGCAGCAAGACCCGACTGGGGGAACGTTCCAGCTCGATGCCGGTCACCGTCCGGCCGTCGCGGGTCTCGATGATCGACAGGCGGTAGTCCCGGGCCACCTCGGCACTCGGGTCAACCAAATTCAGCAGCAGAGACTCCACGTCCCGCCGGTTCGTCCCCGTGAGGTCGGGGCCGATCTGCCCCCCCTCCCCCGCCAGTTTGTGACAGTTCGCACAGAGCTTGCCGAAGAGCTGGGCCCCCGCGTCAAGATCGGCCGTCTGCAGGAACTCGGCAGAGAGCAGCTTGCGGTAGCGGGCCAGCCGTTCTTTTTTCTTCGGATCCGTCCCGCGGACCGCCCCCCAGAGCCGGGTGAGCCGGGCGGTCAGCTCGCGATCCCCCAGGGCACTCATCTGCCGGGCGTGGAAGGCCGAGATGTCGGCCCGGGTCACCCGCTGCTCTTCGAGAGCCTGCAGCAGCGCCTGCGCCGTCTCGGCCCGGCCCGACAGCGTCTGCACGGCGATCGCCCGCTCGGCCGAGGTCAGTTCTTCCCACTGCGCGAGAATGCGTGGGGCGACTTCGGGATGCCGGAGCGCGGCCAGGCCGCGCAACGCCGCCGGCCGCAACGCGGGCTGCCGCAGCGACTGCCACAACAGCTCGGGCAGATCGGCGGGACGGGCGGTGACCAGAAACTCCAGCGCCCGGTCCCGCTGCTCGGCCGAGAGCGACTCGTCGGCCACCTGCTCCCGCAGATCGGCCACCGCCCGGGGTGAACCGAGCGCGAGGGAAATCTCCAGCGATTGCTGCCGCACGTCCGGGTCCGCCTGCTGCTGACAGCGGGCGTACACTTCGTCCCACCCCGCGGGCAACGGGAGGCGATTCAATCCGCGCACCGCCAGCCACATGCCCTGGATGCCATCGGCCAGTTCCGCCTCCCCCGCCTGCCGCAACTGGGTGACCAACGGAGTGAAATCGCGGGAGCCCTTGGACGACAGCGTCCAGTCGGCGAATCGCCGGGCGGCCAGCGTGCGGACCTTCGGCAGACGCGCGGTCCGCACCAGCCCGACAAACCGCCCCCCGTCGTCGGCCACCAGCGGTTCCAGCCCATACCACAGCACGAGAGGCAGGTTGGAATCGTCGGCATCGTCCGCCTGCCGGGCCAGACGCTCGGCAATCGGCCAGCGGCGGGAGAGGGGCAACCGCTGCAGAGCCGAGGCCAAGGCCAACCGGACCACCGGCGACGGTTCCCGCTCGGCGAGGTTGGTCAGCACGCCTGCCGTGGTGTCGTCCACATCCTGCGGTTCCACCAAGAGCCGCACGCACCACGCCCGCAGGTGCGGCTCGCCGCTCTGCAGCAGCGAGCGCAGCAGTTCTTCCGACGCCTGCCCGATCACCTGCAGTCCCCACAAGGCGCGCAGCCGATGGACGACGGGTGCCTGCGGATCGTCGAGGACCTGCCGCAGTGCGGCGGTCACCGGCTCGGAGTTCAGTGTTCCCGCCGCCCCCCGCTCCTGCAGCAATCGCCGGGCGTGGGTGGCGAACCAGTCGTTCGGATGCCGGAACAGAGACACCAGGTCGGCATCGGAGCGTCGCCGCAGATCGGTGACCGGTTCGCTTGGCGCGTCGCCATAACAGAGCCGAAAGATTCGCCCGGTCCCCACCTGCGGCTGGTAGGTGTGACATTCCCCCGTATCGGACCAATCCGACACGAAGACGTTGCCATCGGGCCCGGTCTTGAGGGTGACCCCCATGAACCAGGGGTCCGCCGCGACCATCAGATCGGCCGCGTGACGCGCCACATAGCCCGACCGGTGGGCCTGCAACAGATCGCGATTGATCCGCCGGCCGTGCACATTGCACATCAGCACGCTTTGGTGAAACTCGGGGGGAAACCGCCCCCCCTGGTAGATCAGCGTGCCACAGTGCGCGTGACCGCCCCCCAGGGCCAGCACCGCCTCGGTCTCGCCGCGCATCGCATGCGGGCGGGTCGTGTCGTAGTGCAGATGGTCGGCGATCGTCGGCAGACGTTCGTAGGCGTAGAGGCTGGAGGGACGGTTCCGCCAGGGTTCGTAGTGTCCCCCCGGCACCATATGAAACAGGTGCGGGTTGACGCAGTTCGAGACAAAGCACTCCCCCACGTCGTTGAAATCGACTCCCCAGGGATTGGTGGTGCCGTCGGCGAAGTTCTCGAACACCAGCCGCGTGGGGTGAATGCGATAGACCCCGCCATCGCAGTGAATGCGCTCATTGGCGGCGGTTCCCGGACGGCCGACATCCGAGGGACTGGTGCGGCCATGTCCGCCGTA
>Ga0315899_10006227_pt1 | contig 12845 bp, 11 predicted proteins | sample LakEriMetagenome_2_FD_203518 | JGI IMG/M metagenome (GOLD analysis project Ga0315899, IMG submission 203518) | Freshwater fungal communities from buoy surface, Lake Erie, Ohio, United States - Buoy 4 MA112 | ecosystem: Environmental > Aquatic > Freshwater > Lake | place: USA: Lake Erie, Ohio...
TGCCCGATGGAATGGCGCGGAAGCTCCCAGCGAATTCGTCGCTCCTCTTTCAGATTCACTACACGCCGAACGGCAAGGCGACGCAAGACCAAATGAAACTTGGCGTTGTCTTCGCCGATGAAGCGCCAAAGCATCTCGTGCGCACCGCGGCTGTTGCGAACTTGCGCCTCAACATTCCGCCGGGCGCGAAAAATCACGAGGAAGACGGTCTCATTCGCATTCCTGCTGACGCGAAGATTCTCGCGTTCATGCCGCACATGCATGTGCGCGGCAAGGCGTATCGCTACGAACTCGAGATGCCCGGCGCATCGAAGCGCACCGTTCTCGATATTCCGAACTACGACTTCAACTGGCAACTGCGCTACGAATTGCGCGAGCCGATGGATGCGCCGCGCGGCGCTGTGCTGCACGGCACGGCGTGGTACGACAACAGCACCGACAACCCGGCGAATCCCGATCCGACGAAGACCGTGCGCTGGGGCCCGCAGACCGTCGACGAAATGATGCTCGGTTACATCGAGTATTACCTCGTCGACGAGGACCCCATGAAGCCGATGGACTTGCCTGGTCGCGGCGCGCTGCGTGGAGGCGCGGGTGGTGCAGGCGGGCGCGCCGTTTCGTTTGAGACGTTGCAGCGGCAGTTCGACAAGAACGACGACGGACGCATCGAGAAGTCGGAGGTCGCGCCCGCGCTGCATCGCCGCTTCGACCAGCTCGACACGAACAAAGACGGCGTGTTGACGAAGGATGACTTCCCCGCGTGAGCGGCGGTCTTCGGAGCGGCGACGGATTCCTTGCCGCGCAGAGCGGCGCGGCATGACGGCTGCGAGCGTGCGCAGGGTCGATCAACGCCTCGGCGCGAAGGCGACGCACTCGAGGACACGAAGCTGTCCGTCGGTCCGCTCGATGCGCTCGCAGGCGCTCGCGAGCTGGAGTTCGCCGAGGAGTTCAGCGTCGCCGCGGATCAGCTCGACGTACGCGGGCAGCGTCGGCGCGGGCACACGGAGCGCGCGGCCGACCGCGAAGACGGCCGCGACTGCCACGCACGCCGCTGCGGCGCACCGCACCACGAGGCGCTGCTTCCGACGCCGACGCGTCGTCTGATCGAAGGCCGCGAGGCCCCGCGAGAGCATCTCCTGTTGGCGTGTGGTGAGCAGGTTCATGTCGACTCCTTCTGCATGCGCGCGCGTTCGGCGGCGCGACGGATCTTGCTGTCGAGCGCGGCACGGCCGATTCCGAGCCACGCGGCCAGCCGCGCGACGGTGGCCTCGGTGCGGACCTGCAGCTCGAGAAGGGCCCGCTCGTCCTGCGAGAGCCCCGCGATGGATTCCGCTTCGCGGCGGATCTCCTGCAGGGACTCGTACTGCTCCAGGAACCCGACCGCCTCGGCGCGTGCCTCGGCGAAGTTCCGCTCGCGGCACTGCCGAGCGAGCTCGTTGCGGAGGATGTCGATCGCGGCGCTGCGCGCAACGCGACGAAGCCACGCGTCGAGGCTGGCGACGCTCGGACAACCGCGGGGGCGGCGTGCGATCCTGAGCCAGCACTCCTGCGCCGCATCGTCGGCGAGGTCGCGCCTTCTTCCGAAGCGCCGCGCCGCTTCGGCCTCGATCAGGGCGCAGCGTGCCCGGAAGAGCTCCTCGTACGCATGCCTGTCGCCCGCCACCATCCGTCGTGTGAGTGCCGCGGCGGCGTGGTCGTCGAAGCCGCCGTCCGCAGGCAGATGGATCGGTGCGGAGATGGTCATCTGCGTCGGCATCTGGCGTCGCGAGGTGCGTCCATTCGGGAGTCTTTCGGGCGCCGCGGCGCACACGCTCACGTCCCCGCGGTCGGATGCGACTCGCGGATGCCTGCGGATGCCGGCAGCGTGCGGACCGCCTCGCGCACCGCATCGACCTCGGCGACGGTGCCATGCACGAACAGCATCCCCGTCTCGCGGTGGAGCTTCATGCGGAACTGGCTCGAGCGGCCCTCGCCCGCGATCGCCGCATCGAGCTGGCGGAGGATCGATGCCTGCGTCGCCTCGAGATCGCCGCGCGACGCGTCGTTGCCCGCAGCCGCGGGAATCCGGAACATCACCACGACCTCTGCAGATCGAATGGGGACCACGATCTCCGATGCGCCGAGGAGATCGGTCGTCACGACGAGCGTCGCGGGGCGCCCCGCCTTGACCCACGCCTCGAAGTTGAACGGCAATTCGAACCGCGCGGAAGGGCTTGGCGACTGCGGAAGCGCGATTACGCCCGCTGGCGCGGCGCTCGAAACCCGAAACGTCTGGCCCTGCACGCTCTCGATCACGAGCCGCTGCGAGGCCGTCACTGCATCGAACGCCTCGATCGTCGAGGGCGTGAGCGTGGCGACAGCCCGAACGCGGCCCTTGATCTCGACCGACTCCACGCGGCCGCCCGCGAAGGTCACGTACAACGGCTTCACGAGTTCGACGCCACCCTGCTTGCCTGGGTCGACGGTGACATCGACCGTGATCGATCCGCCTGGTGCGATCGTGCCCGTCGGCAGCGCAGACACCGTCGTGCAGCCGCAGCCGCCCCTGATCGACTCGACCGTGACGGGATCAGCGCCCGTGTTGCGCACGGTGAACGGCACGGTCTTTGGCTGCGCGACCGACAACTCGCCGAGCTCGAGCACTTCGGCGGTGCAGCGAGGCGCGGGCGATGCGGCGGTGTCGGTGGCCTGCGCGGACGCTGGCCTGGAAGCGCCTGCGAGCTGAAAAGGGACTGGCGAGAGGACGGAGCTTGCAAGGACGACGGTCGAGACGATGGCCGTGAGGCTGACGGGCGCGAGAATCATGAGGAGCTCCCGGAAAGGGGCGGACTGGCGAAGGAACCGGCCGAGCGTCGCCCCGCACGGTGCCGCGGCGCGCTGCCTTCAGGAAGATCAACGGAGCCGCCGCAGCCAATTCGTCGCGATCTTCCGAGCCGCGCCCGATTTGCCAGCTCACTTCGCGCCGATGCCGAAGTTTCCGAACACCATCGTCTTCGGCGCCGAGGCCGAGTATGCAGGCCACTCGGCGAGGTCATTCGCCTCGGGCTTCCCCGTGCGCATGAAGGCGACGAAGTAGTCCATCATCGCCTCGCTGATCCTGCGGCCTTCTGTCGACTCCTCGACGGGCGCGGAGTCGTCTTCGCGACCACCCACCGCCGCAGCGGCGGCGCCCGCTCCCCCGCCGCGACGTCTGCCGGCGGCGCGCGTCGCCGCACCTTCGCTGCGGAAACCATGCTGCGCAGCGACCGACATCCCGATCGTGCCGAACGCGTACGCGACTGGCTCGCCGTGCAGCGCTGCCGAGCGGGTGGCGCGTGCCTGCGGCGGAACGAAGGTCATCTGGAACATGTACACCTTCTGCCCATCGCGAGTCATCGCGTCGGCGAGCTGCCTCTGGAAGCCGAAGGCGCCGCCGGTCGCGACCTCGTCGCCGAATTGGCGTGCGCCAGACTCGCCGTTCGCGCCGCCGATCAGCACCGGAATGCGCGCCTGCTGGCCCTGCGCGAAGACCTGCTCTGGCGTGTGCGTCACCAGGCGACCGTCGACGACCGGCTTCACGGGAAGGCCGAGCTGCTGGATCTGCTGCGTCGAGACGGCGATATCGTCGGCATCGAGCCTGCGGAGGTCCGCAGCCGTTGCGCGCGTGCCTGCACCGAGTTGCTCGGCGAGCGCGGCACCCGCCTGCTCGGCTTCTGCAAGCGTCTTGATGTTCCGCATGCCCCCGCTGCTGTGGATGATCGCCTTGTGAAACAGGCCGCGCGCCTCGGGAATGCCCATGAGGAACAGACAGCTCGTTCCACCCGCGGACGAGCCCGAGACCGTGACGTTGCCAGGGTCGCCGCCGAATGCCGCTATGTTGTCGCGCGTCCAGCGCAGCGCAGCGATCATGTCGAGCAGGCAGAAGTTCGCGAGCGCGTCCGTCGGCCCCGCCTCGGCCGAAAGCGCAGGATGCGCGAAGAGCCCGAGCGGACCGAGCCGGTAGTTGATGGTCACGACGATCGCGCCCCGCTTCGCGAGCTCGGTGCCGTCGTAGCGCGGCTGCGCGCCCGAACCCTGGATGAACGCGCCGCCGTGAATCCAGAAGAGGACGGGGTGCTTCTCGCCCGCCTTCGGTTCGGCGGGCGCCCAGATGTTGAGCGTGAGGCAGTCCTCGCTCTGTGTATCGCGCGGATAGAACGCCTCGCCCTGGAGGGCGGGCGGGCCGAAGTCGACGGCCTTGCGCACCCCCTGCCACGACTTCACGGGCTGGGGCGCCTTCCAGCGAAGCGCGCCGACCGGAGCCTGCGCGTACGGAACGCCGCGGAAGACGCGGACTCCCTCCTTCACTGCGCCAGCGAGCTCGCCCATCGGAAGCCGCACGGTCTCCGCTTGCGAGGCCGCCTGCGGGGCAGAAGCGTCGGGGTTGCCCGCCGCGCCCGGATCCTGCGCAACGGCCGGCGCAGACGGCTTCCGCGGAGGCGCCGGAGCGGTGGACGTTCGGGCAAAGTGCTTCGTGAAGAACGCGATCATCGCGTCGCGCGCCGCCTTCTCCTCGGCCGCTTCCTCGGCCGACTTCTCCCCGCGGATCGCGCGCGCCGCGCTCACCGTGCGCGCCCAGTAGAAGCCGTGCGGGCTCTTCTCCGCGGTGTAGACCGACACATCGAGGCCGGCGGCTTTCATGCGCTCGATCGTCGGCTCGACGAGCGCATGGGGCGCCTGGTCGTCGCCTCGGCTCGTGATGAAGAGCGTCGGTACGGCGATCTTGTGCGCGTTCGCCTCGATCGAATGCTCACGCATGACCTTCTCGGCCTGCGCTTCGCCATTCGCGCGCCGCACGAGCCCGTTGTAGAGCGCGCGGCCATTCTTCACGAGTTCGTCGCGCGCGGGCTGCGGAACAAGGGAGAGCGGCGGCGTGGCTGGATCACCCTTCATGTAGACGAACGGATCCGTCATCCAAGGTGACCCGACCGCGGCGCAGAGGAGCTCCTTTCCCATCCGCTCGGCGGCGATGAGCGCGAGGTGGCCGCCGTGGCTTCCGCCGACGACGCCGATGCGCGACGGATCGACGCGCGGCAGCGTCTTCGCGAAGCGGATGCCGGCGAAGACGTCGTCCTGCTCCATGCCGAACAGCGCGCCGTTGCCCGCGCGGTAACTGATCGCAAGGATCGCCCAGGGCTGCTCGTTGAAGGCGGAGATCGTGGGCGACAGCGCGTTCGGCGCAGCCATCGTGCGGATGTACGCGAGGTCGCGGTCGCCCTGTCCGCCGTGGATCGTCACCAGCACGGGAAACGGCCCGTCGCCCTTCGGGATCGACAGGACGCACGGGATCTTGCGCCCGTCGCTCGAGGCGTACTCCATCTCGCGCACCTCGCGGTTTCCGATCATTTCCACCGTGCCCGATGGCTTGCGTGCGCCGGGCGCGTTCTGGCGCGCGCGCATCTTCTCGCGCAGCGCGCGCCGCTCGTCGTCGTCGATCTTCCCGTCACCGTTGCGATCGAAGCGCCGAAGCATGTCCTCGTCGGAGGGTCGATCGCCCTGCCATCCCGATGGGGGACGGGTCGGGCTTTCCTTCGGTGGCTCGGCAGCGTGGACGAGCGCGATCGACAACGCAACGAGCACCGAAGCGAGGATGCTCACGGACAGGTCCCCCAGCTGGAAAGCAGGATGCCGAGATCGACGGCATCGACAACTCCGTCGCCATTCACGTCCGTCGGACACGCGCCCGCGCATGACCCCCACGCCGCGAGCAGTTGCGCGAGATCTGCGCCATCGACCGCGCCGTTGCGATTGATGTCACCCGGGCAGTCGTAGCGGCGGACGTACCGATCGAGAAGCTCGACGTCCGCCGCATTGGCCGCGCCATCGCCGTCGAGATCGGTCGGATTCGCCTGCATCGCGGTCACGTCGAGCCCGTTGATCGCGCCATCGCCGTTGCAGTCTCCCGGGCGCGAGGCGCTGCCGACGCGGAACTCAAGCCGGACCCGCTGTGGGTCCTTCGGAATCACCACGCCCGTCACCTCGACCAGGCGGTCCGACTCGGCAATGCTTGTTCCGGTCTGGAGTATCGCGTCGGTTCGGTCGTCGCGCAGCGTCCACAGCAGCGCGGTTCCCGACGCGGGGAGCAACTTGCGGGGCTTGCGCACCGTGACGCTTGTCGTCGCGGAGGTGCCGGGGAAGTTGTCAACGCTCACGGTCGACCGCCCGATCAGGAACATCGTGCAGGACCACCCCGCGCCTGTGTCGAAGATCGTCTCGGTGTCCCAGTCGAAGTAGCCGCCCCATGTGCCCCACGGAGTGCCGTCGTCGGGCGTGCCGTTGCCGAGCGTGGGCTGACGCCCCGATGCGACGGCATCGTGGTCGTCGTTGAAGAAGCCAGGGTACGACTGGTCCGCGCGATAGCGGGCCTGGTACGGCGCCCCCGAGCGTTGCGTGCGGATCGGCGAGACCCACTCGCCGATATCGACGCCCGGGATCGTCGGATCGTCGGTCGTCCAGTCCGACGCGGTGTGGTCGCGGTTGTCCCAGTAGAGATGGGTGCCGAACCGACCGGCACTCATGTCGTTGAAGAGCTGGATCGTGAGGGGCCCCCAGTTCACGGCATCGTCGCGCCGTCCGCGGAAGATGCGCGTGAAGCAGAAGTCACGCTCGTCAGCTGAGACACGCACCTTCGGGTCGAAGAAGTCGTTCACCCGAAGCGGGACGCCCGTCCACCCAAGTTCGGTTGTCGCGAGGTTCTGCGCGGTGGTGCCGAACAGCCGCTGTCCCGTCTCGGGCGTGTAGTGCTGGGGCACGAATGCCGTGGCCGCGCTGAACCGATCGGGAGCGAAGCGGCTGAGGAGCAGCGTGCCCGCACCACCCATCGAGTTCCCCATCACCGAGGTTCGTGCCGCATCGATCGCATACGACGAACGCGTCTGAAGCCAATCCACGGTCCAGAGCAGCCGACGCAGGGTGTAGGGCACGACCACGGCGCTGTTCGGGGGCGTGTTCGGAACCAGCGGGTTCATCCCGGGCCACCAGCCGAACCAGTTGGTCGGGCGGTCCATGTTCACCGCGCCGTTGCTTGCGATGAAGAGGCGATCGTCCATCGCGACCGTGACTCCACCGATTGGCGTCGCGTCATCGTTGGCGTAGTGAAACGACTCGGGTGCGAATGCCCAGTGACTGCCCGACGGCCCTCCTCCATGCAGGCAGACGGTGGCGGCATATCGCCCCGCAGGAAGCCCGTTCTTCGGCTCGAATACGGTGAACACGTGCGGCGCGCCGTGCTTCGCGGCGTTGGCCATCACGGGGATGTCGGGGCGCGCGTCGGCCGGGTCGTCGCGGCCGTCAACCCACAGCGCGTAGGTCTTGAACGGGTACCCGAGCGGCGTGGTTCCAAACAGCTGCAGGTGGCAGGAGACGGGGTCGGCTGCGGGATCGAATCCGACGGCGACGGGTAACACGGTGCGGTTCGCCGCGCCAACCACCGTGTTGCCGTTCCGAACGACCGCGAAGTACTCGTTCGCACTGGCATGGGGCGTGAACACAAAGAGACCCTCGTCGGCGGCGAGCTGATAGGTGCCTCCCGCGGGAGTCGGAACCCGCCACGTCGCGGCCTGAGCGACAAGCTTGAGCCGATCGCCGCGCCACTCGGGCTGGAACACCCGCCCTGCGAAGGTCGCCTTCGAGATGGAACCGATCGGCGTTGCGGCGCGATAGACGTCGTAGGTGAGCGGCGCCGTCGAATCGACGCGCCAGACAACGAAGACCTGACCGTGTGCGTGCCACGCGCGCACGTCAGTCTGCGCATGGGCGTCGTCGGTCGTTGCCAGAGGCATGACCGAGATCGTCGCCATTACGAGCGCAGCCAAGCGAGCGATGAGCGACGGACGCGCGGGCACCGAGATGCTTCTTCTGATCGATGACATGAGAGCCAATCTCCCTTTCCCCTCACGAGGTGCACTCAAGGGCGGCACGACGCCGCTGCCCCATCAACCGCCCCGCTCAAGCCAGCCTCCCGCCTTGCGGCGTCGGTTCGCGCGAAGTTCCTCACGGATCTCTTGCCACTGCGCGAACTGGTCCTCGCTCAGCACGCCGCGAAGCTCACGATCGAGGACGCCATGCTCGCCCGCCATACGGCGTCCGACCTCGGCGCGGATCGCGGCGATGGACTCGAGCCGCGTCTGAAAAGCCCTGCGCACCGCATCGGTCTGGGTATCGGACAACTGGAGCCGCTCCCGAAGCCGATCGGTGACGGCGCTGGTGGCTGCGTCGACGGAGAACGGCTCCGCGCTCACGGCGGGTTCGGCCTCATGCGATGCGAGGCTCGCTGCCGAGGCGCCGATGACGCATCCGCAGGCGAGGATGAGCGCGGAGAGCAGCACGGTCTTGCCAAGCATGCGCGCGGGCACCGCGCGCCGTTCAGGAGCGGCCTCGTTCATGGCGTCCTCCCGTCGAAGGAGACGAACAGGACTTCAAGTGGATCCGCGGGGGCTGGCTTCGAGACGACAGCCGCCGTGGCAACGATCGCAGCGATCGACATCGAGACCACGCAGGCGACCACGAGCGCACGCGACTCGGATGCGCCGACCTGCTCGGCGCGGAGGCGCGCGGCCTCGTAGACCGAGGACCGGGGAGCGGGCGGCACGTCCTGTCTGGCGAGTTCAGCGAGTTTGGCGAGAGTCATGTGAGATCTCCGAGTTCAATTCCGCACGCGCGCGCTTCCCGCGCGAGGCTCAAGCGCGCGCGGTGCAGCCGCATCTTCATTCCCCCGAGCGACCAGCCTGCACGCATGGCGGCTTCGCGCAGTTCCAGCCCCTCGATGTACACCAGCAGCAACGCAAGCCGCTCGGGCGGCTCGATCCGCGCCAGCAGCTCGTGGAGCAGGCGCGCCGCCTCGTCGGGGGTCGGCTTGGCGGACAGGCCGCGCATCGCCTCGTCCGACAGCGGTGCAGCGCGGACGCGCGCCGATCGCCGCTGCTTCCAGTGGCGATAGCCGACCCGCGTCGCGATCCGCGCAAGCCAGTGCTCCAGATCGGCCTCGGCCCGGAACCCGCGGATTGAGCGGATCATCTCGACGAACGTGTCCTGGACAAGCGACTCCCACTCGTTGGGATCGCGCGTGAATCGCCAGAGAATGCGGCCGATGGCGGCTTGGTGCCGCACCACCAGCCGGCCGAGCGCCTCCGGATCGCCTCGCTTCGCACGTGCGATGTCGTCCATGGCCGTCGGATTCCTCGCTGCTCCAGGTCAGCCGGCGCCGTCGGGCGCACGTCACGCGGGCATCCGCGGGGACTGTACGTGGCCTCGATCGGTGCCGCGGACTCATGGATGGATAGTGGGCCGGCTTCCCGCGGAGGTCACGTGAATCGCGGTGGATCTGGTCAGGGAATCAGAGATCTGCGGAATGCACGTTTCGGCGCGTCATCTCGTGCCGACGAAGGGGCGACGCGGGCGTCAGAGGATCGAGTCAGCACGGCCCCCACGCGGACAGGAGCAACGCGAGATCTCCGCCGTTCGTCTGCGTGTCTCCGTTCAGATCGCCACCCGCTGTGCCCCATCGCACGAGGAGCAGCGCGAGATCACCCCCGTTGACCGCGCCGTTGCCGTCGAGATCCGCCGCGCAGACCGCAGGGCCGGCGGGGATGACGCCGATGTTGAAGATCAGCCGGTTGGCGGTGTAGACGAGCCCGTTCACCGAGTTGTAGGCGGTGTCGACGGGCTGGACCTGGCCCTTCCCGAGGGGAAGCACCGAGATCGTCGCGTCGGTGGCCGCGTCGACGATCGACACGCTGTGGCTCCACTCGTTGACCCAGTAGATCCTGCGATCGCGCGGGCTGAAGCTGAACGCCGTCGGCTCGTCGCCCGCGGGAATGGTTCCGAGCACCGTGTTCGTCGCGGCGCCGATCACCGTAACCGTGCAGGCTGCCGGCGTGCCCGGACCCGGAGCGCCGACATTCGAGACGTAGATCTTGTTGCCTATGGGATTGTGCACCATGGCCGTCGGGCCATCGCCCACGGCGACAGTCGCGAGCACCGCGTTGGTCACGCCATCGATCACGCTCACCGTGTCCGAGCCGTAGTTCGAGCAGTAGACTCGGTTGCTCTGCGGATTGAAGACAATGCCTCGCGGCACGCTGCCGACGGGCACGGTCGCGACCACGGTGTTGCTCGCGCCCGAGATGACGGAGACGCTCTGGCTTCCGGCGTTCGGGCAGTAGATCTTGTTGCTGAGCGGGTTGTAGCAGAGGACCCGCGGGGTCGAACCCACCGCTACGGTCGCCAACACCGCGTTCGTCGCGCCATCGATCACCGTCACGTTCGCCGAGAACTCGCTCGCGCAGTACACGCGGTTGTCGACCGAGTTGTAGCAGAGCGCGCGGGGACCGTCGCCCGCGGGCACGACGGCGACGATCTGGTCGGTCACGCCATCGATCACCGTCACGGTGTCGGCGAAGTAGTTGGCGACATAGACCTTGTTGCCCTGCGTGTTCAGGCAGAAGTCGCGTGGCCCTGCGCCGACGAGAATCGTCGCGAGGACGGCGTCGGTCGCACCGTCGATGATGCTCACGCTTTCGTTCGAAGGCGCGCCCGTCTGCGGCGTGTTCGCGGAATAGAGCTTGTTGCTGATCGGGTTGTACAGAATGTCGCGCGGCGAGGCAGGCGGCGGAAGCGGAATGAACCGCAGGTCCTGTGCGCGCACCTCGGGCGCGACGAGCGCGCAAGCGAGGGCGACGCACGCAAGCCACGCGCGCAGACGGGGCCGAGAAGCGGAAGAACCCACATGGGGACGAATGGCGTGCAACCAAGCCGTACGCATGCGTTCAGAGTGGCTCGGAGGACGACCATGGTCACGCGTTTCCCCCGCCATTGAGCGGAATTGCCTCTCGGCTACAGCGACCCACGCCCGAGTAGCCGGACCACTTCCTCGGCGACTCCCGTGGCAGAGGCCGGGTTCTGCCCCGTGACGAGCCGCTCCGACACCGCGACTTTGCGTTCGAAGTTGGGCGCCTCGACGAACCGAGCGCCGCGCGCCCGCAGCGTCGACTCGAGCGCGAAGGGCACGACCTTCTCGAGCTTGACCGCGATCTCCTCTTCGTCGGTGAACGACGAGACTTCCTTGCCTTCGACGAGGAACGCGCCGCTCGAGAGCCGCGCGTTGACGAGCGCCGCAGGACCGTGGCACACCGCCGCGATCACGCCGCCATGCTCGTAGACCGCGCGGATGAGCCCCTGCACCGAGGCGTCGTCCGGGAAATCCCACATCGTGCCATGCCCGCCGGAGAAGAAGACGGCGTCGTAGCGGGCTGCATCGGCCGCAGCGATCGCCTTCGTCGACTTCGTCTGCGCGACGAGCGATGCGTCGGCGAGGAACGCGGCGTTGATCGGATCCTTCTCGTCGACTCCGTCCATCGGCGCAAGCCCGCCCTTCGGCGACAGGAACTCGATCTCGTAGCCCGCCGCGCGGAAGACCTCATGGGGATGCGTCGCTTCGGAAAGGAAGAAGCCCGTGGACCTGCCCGTGTCGCCTAGCTGCCCGTGATTGGTCAGCACGATGGCGACGCGCTTCGGCGCAGGGGGCGGGGCTTTCTCTGCGGTGGAGCAGCCCCACGATGGCAGCATGACGAAGGCGGTCGCGAGGATCTGCAGCACTGCTCGGAGAATCGGATGACGTCGCATGCTGCGTCCTCGGTGCGGGGTTTCGGCGATCGGCAGGAACGCGCAGGAGTCTACCTCATCACAAGGACTTCGCCGCAATGCCCTCGTCGAGGTGCAGGAATCGATTCCCAAGGGACTCTCGCGCGGCTCGGACGCGCGGGAGCCGACAAGCCTGCGGGTGGCGCGAAGTAGCTGCGCGATACCATCGTCACATGGCCTTCATCACGCTGCCGACCGACGCGCCGGGCATCCGCGGACCGCTGAATTTCCGTCCGGATGCGGCGCAGCATCTGCTCGGCCTCGCCGAGACGATCCTCCGCAAGCCGGCGAGTCTCGACCAAGGCGACCGCGAGACGATCGCAGCGTGGACGTCGCATCTCAACGGTTGCAACTTCTGCATGAAGTCGCACGCCGCCGCGGCGCGCGCGTGGCTTGGCGCGGAGCGCAGCGTCGCGCTCGACCGCCTGCTTGGATCGGAGGATCTTGGCGGATTCACGCCAAAGATGCGATCTCTTCTCGAACTCTCGCGCGCGCTGCAGGGTTGCGTGTTGGGCGTGCGGCCTGAGCACATCGATACCGCGCGTGCCGCGGGCGCGAGCGACCTCGACATCCACGACACGGTGCTCATCACTGCCGCGTTCTGCATGTACAACCGCTATGTCGAGGGTCTTGGCACGCGCGAGGCCGCCGAGCACGAGTACGAGCCGATGGGCCGCCGCCTGCGCGACCAGGGCTACCAGCCCGTCAGTCCTTCCGCCGCGCGATCGTGAACCAGCAGAAGTACTGCTCCGCGAGCTCCGTGCGGGACTTGCCCTCCGCGTAGCCAAGCTTCTCGAAGCACTCGATCACCCAATCCTGGTCGACGGCGTCGAAGGCGAGCACCTCGAACCCGGACTTCTCCAGCATCTCGCGGGGGAACGGCGAGAGTCCGTCCGCCCAAGGGATGTACTCCTTGTCGGGTGCCGCCTGCGGCGGACAGATGTTGTAGATGATGAAGACGCCGCCGGGGAGAAGCGCGTCGTGCACGCGCGCGAGGTACGCCTCGTCGGAAACGCCGAGATGAACGAGTTTCTTCGGATCGACCGTCTGTCCGGCGGGTGGAGACGGATGGATGTATCCCTTCTTGAGCGTGTTCTTGCTCGTGATGAGCGAGAAGCCAGCGCCGATCCTCTCCGCGAGCGCCGCGTCGGCCGGCCACTGGCCGATGTGCACCGAGGCGGCTCCCT
>Ga0315899_10006229_pt1 | contig 12844 bp, 9 predicted proteins | sample LakEriMetagenome_2_FD_203518 | JGI IMG/M metagenome (GOLD analysis project Ga0315899, IMG submission 203518) | Freshwater fungal communities from buoy surface, Lake Erie, Ohio, United States - Buoy 4 MA112 | ecosystem: Environmental > Aquatic > Freshwater > Lake | place: USA: Lake Erie, Ohio...
TTTAGTGAGTGCAGCTTGTGGTAAAGGCAGTGGCGGTTCTGGCGGCGGCGGTGTTACACCAACTCCTCCTACACCTCCAACTCCTACCGAAGAAAATATTGTTTTCACCTATGATATTGATCCGGGTTCAAATATTTATGCAGCACTAGGTACTACGCAAGAAGTTAAAATTACAGTAACCTCAAAAATGCCAACCGCTGGTGTAATTACAGACATTGTTGTCAAAAAAGATTCTGATGGCTCAGTCGTATCAAGTTCTACCCTAGCTGCGAGTACAATGGTTCCTATTAATGGTATGATCTCTAATTTAGCAACCAACGTTGTTTGTACAGCTACTATCACTCTAAAGTCTGCAACGACAGCTACCAATACCGCTACCAAAACATTTAAGATAGCAAAAAAGTAATTTTTTTAATCTCTTATACAGCGAACACTAAATCCTGCTAGTCTGTTGTTGTTTGAAACTGTGTATGTGCTTGGCGGAAAAACGACGTATGCTCTAGCAAATGTTGCATCCGTATAATCACTCGACCAGTAATGATGTCCAGATCCCCTATCCGTAATGTTACCAGTTTGATAGGCTAAATAACCGGCAGCATGTATTTTTAACACCGAAGTAAAATTTCCAGCATAACCATTTGTATTTCTTACTGCAGTCCACTCTGTTAAATTGGGTATGCGCCAACCGGGTCCTAACTCAATGGTACAAGGGTCATTAGCAGGCTGCCAATCTTGAGTTGGTTGCGTACCCGAAGAAGTCCAGGCTGTTGGTGTTCTGGTAGTACCAGCATATCTGTAACCTCTCTTATAATTAAATTGCCAATACCACCCACTCGCATTATCTGTAGCATCCGTTGCGTTACTTGCTTCGTTTGTCGCCCCTAAATTAGAGGTAATCCAACATTTACTAGCGCCACCAATAGTCGTTAATACTGTTTTATATGTAACCGTTTTTGCAACGGGCGCAACGCCATCTGTAGTTACATGATTGATTGTTATATAATCGCCGCATACAAATGTTCTAGTTTTTTTTCCGCTATTTTCGAGGCCTTCGCCAGTTCCTACTTTTCCATTGGTGTTTACATGTGTAGATGAAATATTGCTGATTTTTCCATTGATAGTTAATTGCGCATTAACAGTATTAATCGAAAAAAATACAACTAGGATATAAATAAGTGCACGCATAAATTATCTATTAATAATAATAATCAAACTGAATTCTATCACTTAGTGTTAAACTATAACTAGCATTACTTGCTGGCACATAAGTAAGTGTAGTGCCAACCAAGGTATAAGCGCTATTGCTAATTCTTACGCCATTAATAAACATTTTAACTTTACTATTTACTGATTTTGTTTGCGTTAATGTAAACACTGTTTGCGAAGCAGTAGCAGTAAACTCATCAGACACTTCTCTTACCAAAGAATAATCGGTACCATTAACGGCAGCAGTAACAGCACTAGTTCCATTTCCTTTTACAATACCTGTAATAGTTCCAACGCCTGTTCCACCATTTGCAACGGCAACAATGCCCGTTAATTTACTAGCTGCTAAGCTTGCAATTTTTGCATTCGTGATAGAGCCATCTGCAATAGCAGTAGTTGCAATAGCTGCGTCTACATATGTTTTAACCGCGTTTTGGGTAGGAAACAAAACATCACTAGTGCCAAGTGTTGTAGTAGCAGACTTGTTTGCTGCATTTTCTTTTGCATTAAGCGCCGCCCCGGTAAGCGTGCTAATAGGTTTATTTAAATCGGTGGTATTGTCTACATTGTTTAGTGCTAAATTAGTTTTAGCAGCGGATACTGTACTAGCTCCCGTACCTCCATTTGCTACTGGAACAATGCCTGTTATTTTTGAAGCGCTTATACTTACAATTTTTGCGTCAGTAATAGAACCATCTGCAATAGCAGTGGTTGCAATTGCTGCGTCTACATATGTTTTAACTGCTTTTTGCGTTGGAAATAAAATATCGCTGTTACCAAGTGTTGTAGTTGCAGATTTGTTGGCTGTATTTTCTTTGTTATTAAGTGCAGCCTGCGTTAGTGTACTAATTGGTTTATTTAAATCGGTAGTGTTGTCAACATTGTTAAGGGCTAAACTTGTTTTAGCAGCAGCTACGGTACTTCCACCTGTACCGCCATTTGCTACAGGTAATACACCTGTAATTTTTGATGCACTTACACTTACAATTTTAGCATCGGTGATAGAAGCATCTGCAATGGTTGCTCCAGCTACTGCAGCATCTACATAGGTTTTATTGGCAGCATCTGTTCCTGTTGCTGGTAAGTCGGTGAGTGTTATTTTTTTTGTGGCAGCAATGGTTACATTGCCCACAACTGTCCCGCCATCTAATCTTAAATAACGCGCATCGGTGGATGCTTGGTTGGCCGTAATTTCTCTCCACACAGAACCATCATAAATAAATGTTCTACCGTTATTTGATGTTGTAGGATCTGAAGAAACAATATAGATATTACTGTTTGCAGGCGTTGGCACCGTTGCAGAAAAATCACCTCCATTATAAACACCCGTATACGTTAAACTTAAGGTGAGCACTAGGTCACCATTAGCATCTGGAGCAACTCCATTCACTTTTTTAATTGCTCCGGCAACATCATTAATTGGAATGGTTGCAGTTGTTGTAAACAGAGATGCGCCAGCTTTTACATATCCACTAGAGAGCGTTCCAGATCCGGTACCACCATTTGCAACGGCAACTACACCCGTTAATTTTGATGCCGCCATACCTGCAATTTTTGCATCTGTAATAGATCCATCTGCTATTGTAACACCTGCTACTGCTGCATCTACATATGTTTTAACCGCATTTTGTGTAGGAAACAAAACGTCACTTGTTCCTAGTGTGGTGGTAACCGATTTATTAGCCGTATTTTCTTTTACATCCAATGCCGCTTGTGTTAATGTGCTAATGGGTTTATTTAAATCGGTGGTATTGTCTACATTATTAAGTGCTAAATTGGTTTTAGCAGCAGCAATAGTACTTGCACCAGTTCCACCATTTGCTACAGGAACCACACCTGTTAATTTACTAGCATTTACACTAACAATTTTTGAGTCAGTAATTGATCCGTCTGCTACCGCTGTTGTAGCAATAGCGGCATCTACATACGTTTTAACTGCGTTTTGGGTAGGAAATAAAACGTCACTTGTACCAAGTGTGGTGGTAGCCGATTTATTGGTACTGTTTTCTTTAAGATCAAGTGCAGCCTGAGTAAGTGTGCTAATTGGTTTATTTAAATCAGTGGTATTGTCAACATTATTAAGGGCTAAATTTATTTTAGCAGCAGCAATAGTACTAGCACCAGTTCCACCATTTGCTACAGGAACCACACCTGTTAATTTACTAGCATTTACACTAACAATTTTTGAGTCAGTAATTGATCCGTCTGCTACCGCTGTTGTAGCAATAGCGGCATCTACATACGTTTTAACTGCGTTTTGGGTAGGAAATAAAACGTCACTTGTACCAAGTGTGGTGGTAGCCGATTTATTGGTACTGTTTTCTTTTAGATCCAAAGCAGCCTGCGTTACTGTGCTTATTGGTTTATTTAAATCTGTTGTATTGTCTACATTGTTAATAGCTAAATTGGTTTTAGCAGCAGCAATAGTACTAGCACCAGTTCCACCATTTGCTACTGGAACAACACCAGTTAATTTAGTGGTACTTACACTTACAATTTTGACATCCGTAATTGATCCGTCCGATACAGCGGCTGAAGCAACTGCAGCGTCTACATATGTTTTAACTGCGTTTTGCGTAGGAAATAAAACATCGCTAGTACCTAGTGTTGTGGTAGCAGATTTATTGGCTGTGTTTTCTTTTACATCCAAAGCGGCTTGTGTTTGTGTGCTAATGGGTTTATTTAAATCGGCTGTATTGTCTACATTGTTTAGTGCTAAATTGGTTTTAGCAGCAGCAATAGTACTTGCACCAGTTCCACCATTTGCTACTGGAACAACACCCGTTAATTTAGTGGCACTTACACTTACAATTTTGACATCCGTAATTGATCCGTCCGATACAGCGGCTGAAGCAACTGCAGCATCTACATAAGTTTTAACTGCGTTTTGGGTAGGAAATAAAACATCGCTTGTACCAAGTGTGGTGGTAGCCGATTTATTGGTACTGTTTTCTTTTAAATCAAGTGCAGCCTGAGTAAGTGTGCTAATTGGTTTATTTAAATCGGCTGTATTGTCTACTTTGTTTAGTGCTAAATTTATTTTAGCAGCAGCAGCATCTACATATGTTTTAACCGCGTTTTGCGTAGGAAATAAAACATCGCTAGTACCAAGTGTAGTAGTAGCAGATTTATTGGCTGTGTTTTCTTTTAGATCAAAATCAGATTGACTTACGGTATTTGACAACAAATTTGTAATTGTTGATTGCTTAACATAAGGCAGAAGCATTGCAGAAGTATCACTAATGCTTAGCTTTCCATTAATTGTTGTAACAACCAAAGGATTCATTTTTGCGAGTGTAACTGCACCATTTGCAATAGAAGGTGCAGGATAGTTTCCGGTTAAATCACCAGCGGCAAGTCCTACAGGCTCTGCAGATAAGGCAAAGGGAACACTTTGTAATTGATTCATGCCTACAAGTGTAAAATTGCTTGCACCGTTTGGATCAATTTCTAATTTAATATACTTTTTTCCTGTAGCCCAGTTAATGGAAGCAATGGTTCCAATAACATTAACACCACCTGGAGCCCCAATTACAATCGTAAACAAACCAACATAGTTGGTTGCAACTGTTTTTGTTTCTTGATAGGTCAATAGACCATTAGCAGCACTATCAATAATGGATAAACGTACTGTTATAGAATGCGTTGATATAGGCTCCCCACTTGCATTTCGGGCAATTCCTTGGTAATTTAATTGTTGCGGTACTTGCGCTATCGCCGAAGCAACCAAAACCAACATACCTAGCATTAAAATATACTTTTTTATCATTGTCTTTCTTTTATGATTTTAAATGCGCCTGATTTTATTTTTTCTCCGTTTGTATTTTCAAGTACCAACTTAATATAATAGACGCCGGCGCTTAATCTGGTTAAGTCTGTTTTTTCAATAAGTTGAAACCCATTTTTATCAATACTTGTGGTACCTAAAATTTTACCTTCTTGGGTAACTAGTTGAAACATTAGTTTACCAACTGCAAAAGATTGAATATTGATGGTAATGACGCCAACTGCTGGGATAGGGTAAATAATCACTTCTTCAGCAAGCCATGTGGGCCTACTTGGCTTATATAATTTATCAAATGGTTGTAATACACCGCTTGTAACGTTCCAAAAAGTACCTACCCGATTACTTGGGGACCCATTTCTAGCAAAATAAGTATCAATAAGAGTAGCTTCCCCAACACTCCAATCAATAATGTAAGAGCTAGACACGGTTCCTGTACCGCCACTTGTATTTAAAATTAAGGGGCTTGCTGGAGGAATGACAATTTGGGCAAAAGCATTAATGTAGAAAAAGGAGATAAAAGAAAAGAGTAAAAGTTTTAGCATACACGAAACTTTTAAATGATGCTATACAGCAAAACAAAAGAAGTGAGGCTAAAATATTTTTTTAATGATAGATTAAATTATTTTCTATGTCGCAAAGCTATAATTACATGTAACATTCATGTATTATCCGCAACAATTAGTGATCAAGAGAATCTATAAATTCGGTGGGAGACTGTTTTTTAAATTTAGCAAATGCTTTGTACATGGTTTGTCTAGAGCCAAAACCTGACATTTTTGCTAATGCCTCAATGGTATATTCTTCGTGCTTTCGATCTCTTAATAGTTCTACTAAATAATCAACCCTGCTTTTATTAATTAAATCGGCAAAACCAAGGCCTGTATTCTTTTTAATAAAAGCGGTGACAATGATTTTGTTTGAGTCTAAATCAACTGACAAATTTTCGATACTAGCTTTTTCTTTTAAATAAAAGTGAGACGTATAAAACGCCACTTCAAAACTGTCTTTTGAGATTTCAACCTTGTTGACATCACTCAAATCATAATGATACCAAGGCGCATTGATACTATGAGGCCTGTAAAGGATGCCTAAAACTAAAACTACAGGAAGGATATGTGTCGAATATACCCCTTTTGTGTACTCATGAATAGGGAGTGTATTTTCAAAAATATATAGTAGGAAACCCAGTATCATGAGTGTGGTCCAAAAACGCAGTGGCGTATAAAATTGATTCTTTTGTTTTTCAAAAAAACTAGTCTTAACAATAAACCCGCAAAAAAATATAAAATAAGCGGCTAGTAGTATAATTCGAAATATTTTTAAATACAAATTTGTGGTGGATGCAACAGCGTAAAACTGAAAAGCATCGGTATGTAAGAAATAAGTAGTGTTGGGTGTAGCGTATATAGATACTAGTACTATTCCTACTACAGCAGTTAGACCTTCTCCAATAAAAACCCAGGTTGGAATTTTATAGGCATATAAAATGAGTGCAATGTTTAGCACAAACATGGGCATGATATCAATGAGTAGCCTAACAATTGATAATTCTAATTCCGATAAATGCCCTATAAATAATAAGAGATTTACAATACTAGCGAACGTTAGTAGTCCAATAAATTGAACTTTAAGCAAAACAGAATGCTTAAAATTTTTGGTAACTTCTAGTATTGAAAAAATGGTAATGAATACAAATGAGAAGTACAGGTAAGGGGAAAAACTCATAAAAAGAAATACGCTTGGTGGATGGTATTACATAAAATGTAAATATCCTCAAGAATGGACATCCTTGTTTAATTTTTTTGACAAAATAGAGTCATAATTTGTAACAATCCAACGGTTACAAATGATTATCAATAAGTTATGCTTTGTTATTTTCCCATTCGTAATTGCACACCCATTTCAAAACTTTTTTAGTGGCATTGCCTATTTTTGTATGTCGTTTATGCTATTATTGTTTCCACGTATATTATACGGGATGCCTATTTATGCAGTAGAACCCACTACAACAAACCAGCCAATTAAGGAAATAACCGAAATTGCTGTATCAGAGGATGATCCGTTTTTTGAGCTGGTAGATAAAATAAACGCTTACTTAGTAAAGGATGAACCATACCTAAACCCAGACTTTACCATTAATGAGTTAGCTGCCTCATTAAAAGTGCCAGTTCACCATGTGTCTTATTGCTTAAATACCTTAATGAACGTTAAGTTTACAACGCTGCGGACACAACTACGCATTCAATACGCTGCAAAACTATTGGATGCTGGCCAAGCAGATGAGCTTTCGATGGATGGAATAGGAAAAAAGGCTGGGTTTTCTACACGTTCCAACTTTTACAATGCCTTTAAGACAGAAACTGGCATGACTCCGTCAGAGTATCTAGAGCGTAAAAATTAATGCTATAAATAGGAAATAACCTATCCTGTTATTAACTTTTGAACCTCGTTTATTTGATCTTTAGCGATAAAATATTCGAAATAGCGCTTGTCGGTTTCGCTTCTAACGCTCAATATTAACTGAATATCTTGGCTACTGGCATATTTAAATTTGTAATTAATGCCATTAATAACATCACTTCTAACCTTTTTTTGCATCCCTACGTTTTTGTCTTTAATACCTAAAACGTAGTTGATTTCAGAAATAGTGGCAGTCGCTCCTACAAAAGATTTTTCAATAAATAGGTCAATGAGTGATAGTTCGGTTTGATTGAAGGAAACGTCCAGTTTTTTAGCGCCAACCGTAAATGTTTCAGTCGTTCTTTTCAGATCTTTTTTAGATGGAGCTTTAAAAAAGTAAACAATGGCTACTAAAAACACGAATAAGCTAAGTAAAAGAGGCCACATGTCAGCTATTTCAAGTGGTAGGCCCCACATTGCCTCAGGCTCTTTAACAAATTTAGATTCGTCAACAACGAGGGTATCTAAAGCCCCGGTTTCTGGGAAATAGCTATACAAAATGCCGTCTTTATAATATTGTATGCTTGAATTATCTAGCCTATTTATGCTTTGTGCCAGTGTTCGATTGGTATTTATAGATACCGAATTGTTTAAAAAGTTAAACCAATAGACGTCTTCTCCATCCGAAATATAATATCCCGACTGGTTGTACACTTTAGTTCGGGCATTTTTGATAATACTTAGATAATTGGCATTTAGTTTTCCTATTTCTAGCCAGTCCCAAGTTTTACAATCCAAATACATGACCCCGTCAACAATTTTACCAGCTGCACTTTGAAATCCTTTAAGACCAGAATTAACAACCTGTTGATAGGGTATATACAATGCATTTTTGGAGTTATCAAACCAGCTGCTACCCGGAAAAATAGGATTATACACTTCAATATTGGTAGGAAAAACGTCCCATTCACCATCTTTAAAATTAAAACCCCTAACTGTACCGTTAGTTTTCCAAAAGCCATACCCGCCATGGTTAAATATGGTTTCACCACTAGAAAAATAAAAGGCGCCTAAATTATAGTTGATATTCTCGTTGTCGTCTATTCGTTTAAAATAGAGTAAAGAGTCCGTGGCTGCTATCTGTTGGTAAATACGTCCAGCTCCAGAAATCGCAATAAAAAAATTATTGGGGGTTTTTATGCCAACCTGCTCCCTAATACCTAATACTGGATGATTGAATTGAACAAATGATTGCGCAGGGCCACGCAATATGACTGGTGACTTTGAATTTGCTACAATTTTGCTTAAAAAATGACTATTTTTTACAGTTATAACATCTGTTGTATCTATAGGTACGCCCAAAGAATCTGTCGCAACGTAGGTTACACCCTGACCGTATGCTAATAAAATTGAACAGGTATAAAAAACAGCAAAGAATAGTAATTTTTTCATAATTATTTGGTTTTCAATATTTTAATAGGACATGTAACCTATTTTTTATATTTGAATACCTTACAAATATAGGAAATTACCTATTAGCTAACCCGTTATTTCACCTAGTTTATTAACAGGGAAATTAGAGAACTGCATCTTCGTGCCAAGAATACCGTTAATATGTTTATACACACCGGGGGGATGTTGTATAGATATAGAGACGGTATTTTTGTTTAGTCCCTATTTTGACGGTTTCGTCTAATAATGATGATGATGATGGCAATGATGCCAAAAATGATTGGAAATGTCATATCTCAAAGTTAAGGGTTATTGAAACATTATTCGCCATATAGTCCTTTTTCACAGGCATAGGTAACAAGGCCCGCCATACTCTTAACACCCATTTTTTGCATCACCCTGGTGCGGTGTCCCTCCACCGTTCGTTGGCTCAAATAAAGTGTAGAAGCAATTTCTTTACTAATGTATCCCTTACAAATGAGGGTGATAATATCTTTTTCGCGCTCAGAAAACACCACCAAATGCGCTTTACTCCCCGACTGAAACTTGTCAATCAGGTCTTTCACCTGCTTATTGCTTTCGGTACAAAAATATGAGCGGTTGTTAAACACAGATTCTATGGCCTGCTCAATATCGGCTTTATCGGCGTTTTTCATGAGGTAACCTAGGGCCCCTGCGTCTAACATTTCCATGATATGGCTTTCTTGACCAAATACTGATAGGGCAATTACTTTGGCACCCGGATGCCTTTTACATAGTTCTTTGGTGGCCATCACCCCGTCCATAACCGGCATCGAAATATCAACTAAAAAAACATCGGGGGTATAGCGGGCGGCTACAGCAAGTAAATCCAGTCCGTTTTCGGCCTCTCCAACAAGTTCTATTCCGTCTATACTAGCCAAAAGCATTTTTAAGCCGCGTCTAAAAATGATGTGATCATCAGCAATAAGCACTTTAATTTTTTGAGTAAGCATAAGCAGAGGTTTTGGTTATATAAAATTTAACATATGCAATATGACTGCAATAAATATTGAAATCATAGAGGAAAACACTGAATTATTACTGCATGAAACACGTACTATAACTTATCAACGATTGAAGGGAAGATGCGAACTAGGGATTATCTTGCGTTTATGCAACAGTATTTAGCGGGATTAAATGAGCCACAAAAGGAAGCGGTATTACACGTTAACGGACCCATCATGATTGTGGCAGGTGCGGGTAGTGGTAAAACAAAAGTTTTAACAACGCGTATTGCGCACCTGATGTCGGTGGGTGTAGATGCCTTTAATATTTTAGCGCTCACATTTACCAATAAAGCGGCGGCAGAAATGAAGGAAAGAATTGAGCGCACGCTGGGCAATACCGATGCAAGAAATTTATACATTGGTACGTTTCATAGTGTGTTTGCGCGCATACTGCGCGCCGAAGCGCACCGCTTAGGTTATCCCAATCATTTCACTATTTATGATACCGATGATAGCAGATCTGTTATTAAAACGGTGGTTAATGAATTAAACCTAGACGATAAACATTACAAAGCAAACATTGTAGGTAGTCGAATTTCAAGCGCTAAAAATGCACTCTTATCGCCTGCCGAATATGCAACAGATTATTACATTCAGCAAGAAGACATGCGCGCTAACAGGCCCGCCATTGCTCAAATCTATGCGGCATACGCCAGTAGGTGTTTTAAAAACGGAGCCATGGATTTTGATGATTTATTACTCAAAATGCACGAACTCTTAAAAAACTTTCCAGAAGTATTACATAAGTACCAACACAAGTTTAAATACATTCTTATTGATGAGTACCAAGATACCAATCCGGTGCAGTATCAAATTACAAAACTACTTGCAGCTGTTAATGAAAATATTTGTGTGGTAGGTGATGATGCACAAAGTATTTATAGTTTTAGAGGTGCCACCATCGAAAATATTTTACAGTTTAAAAAAGACTACGACGATGTTAAAGTGGTAAAGCTGGAACAAAATTATAGAAGTAGTCAAAACATTATTCATGTAGCCAACGAAGTCATCAAAAACAACGAAGGGCAAATTCAAAAAAATCTTTGGACCGAAAATAAAGAAGGCGAAAAAATTTGTTTGGTGCGAACCATGACCGACAATGATGAAGGCCGTTTTGTATCGGACACCATTCAAGAACAAAGATTACGCAATCATTTTAACAACAAAGATTTTGCCATCCTATACCGAACCAACGCGCAGAGCCGGTCGTTTGAGGAAAGCCTTAGAAGAATGGGTATTCCTTACCGTATTTATGGGGGCGTAAGTTTCTACCAACGCAAAGAGGTAAAAGATTTTATTGCCTATTTACGTGTGGTGGTAAATATGAAAGATGAGGAGGCACTTAAAAGAATTATCAATTATCCAGTAAGGGGTATTGGTAAAACAACCATGGAAAAATGTGCCATTGCTGCCAACGAACATAATATTACACTCTTTGAAGTCATTAGCAGAGCGGGTGAATTTGGTTTTAAAGCAGGTACACTTGAAGCGCTGCAAAACTTTGTAACCATGATCCGGTATTTTCAAAGTATGCTGCAGCAAAACAATGCATACGATGTGGCCGTTCAGGTTGGTAAACACACCAATTTAGTAAAAGAACTTTTTAACGATAAAACCACTGAGGGACTAGCTCGTTACGAAAATATTCAGGAATTACTCAACTCTATTAAAGAGTGGATCGAATCACCTAGTAATGATGATGGTGAACTGGGTGATAAAACACTGGGCAGTTATCTTCAACAAATTACACTGCTTACAGACGCAGATGATGATAAAGAAAATGCAGACGTTGTAAAACTCATGACCATTCACGCTTCTAAGGGTCTCGAATTTGAATGCGTATTTGTAGGGGGTGTAGAAGAAACATTGTTTCCAAGTAGCATGTCTATTAATACCAGAGAGGAATTGGAAGAAGAACGCCGATTATTTTATGTGGCCGTAACAAGAGCAAAGCAAAGACTTTGGTTAACGCATGCCAATGCACGTTACCGCTTTGGACAGCTCGTTCAAAATGAACCAAGCCGTTTTATTGCTGAAATGCCAGAGCAATATGTAGATAAAAGTTACGCAGGTGGAGGTGCCAGAAACAATGCTGGTGCCGATTATGGATCTGGTTTTGACCGCATGCAAAATAATTTTGGCGCAGCGCCTAAACGCAAACCTACAGACAGGCCAGCTTATATGCCACCGCCACCATCATCAAAAGTGGCTTCGCATGTGCCATCTGAAAACTTTGTACCAAGTGATACCAGCAATTTACAAGTTGGCGCTAAAGTAGAACATCAAAAATTTGGATTTGGAACCGTGGGTGCTGTAGAAGGCTCTGCGCACAACCCTATTGCGACTATCAATTTTGAAAAAAATGGTGAGAAAAAAATTATGCTCAACTACGCTAAACTGCGCATTGTAGAATAATTATTTTAAATTACAAAAACATGAATAGCAACAAATACCTAAAATATTTAAACCCGCTTAGTGTTTTTGACACCAAACGTACCAGAACTATTTTTCATGTAAACCCTACTGTTATTCCTGAAAGAGTAGAAGCAACAGAAAGTAAGATTACGATATTTGATTATTCGCCTGCGTCATTTCAAGAAGTTCAATTTAGCCAGGTAACTGATACATTTCCATTTAAAGAAAATAATAATGTTTCTTGGATCAATGTAGATGGCATCCGAAAAGCAGACGTAGAAGCTATTGCAGCACATTTTGGTATTCACTACCTCATTGTAGAAGATGTTATGAGTGTGAGCCAACGTCCTAAAATGGATGAGATAGAAAACGTATTATTTTGCTTACTAAACATGCTTTATTTTAATGAGCAAACGGGTGCTGTTGAAACGGAACAAATCAGTATTATACTTGGCGCCAATTTTATTGTTTCTTTTCAAGAAGATGCCAATAGAGATGTGTTTAATGGTATTCGTGAAAAACTAAGAATCAATCATACCAAATTACGACTTAGCGG
>Ga0315899_10006230_pt1 | contig 12844 bp, 6 predicted proteins | sample LakEriMetagenome_2_FD_203518 | JGI IMG/M metagenome (GOLD analysis project Ga0315899, IMG submission 203518) | Freshwater fungal communities from buoy surface, Lake Erie, Ohio, United States - Buoy 4 MA112 | ecosystem: Environmental > Aquatic > Freshwater > Lake | place: USA: Lake Erie, Ohio...
CAGCCCGTCCAGCTGCTTGGCAAGCATGCCGTACACCTCCCCCTGCTGATCGGTGGGGCGGAAGTCGGCGCTGGAGGCACTCACGTCGCTCCCCACACTGGCCAGCTTTTCGTACAGCTGGTTGGGGGTGCGGAAGGCGTCCTCGCGCGCGCCGGTGAGTGCGATGTCGTACAGCTTCCCTTCAATGGCGATCACGCGTTGCTCCACCGCGTCGATCTCCTTCAAAAAGGCTTCGGCGTCGGGCACTTTAAGGGCCGGGCCGGGGCTCGCGCCGTACTCCTTCGCGTCGCGAATCTTCTCGCGCAGCGTGGTGCGCATCTGCTCGAAGCCGCGCCGCTGCCACTCGCTTTCGTCAATGAGCGCCACCGTTTCGTTCATGGCGTCACGAATGCGCAGCGCCAGCGCCACCTGCGCGGCAATGTCGGCATCAGTGCCCTCGCTGTTGGGGTCGCGGCGCACCTCCACTTTCTGGCGGAGGGTGTCGCTCTTGTAGACCATCGCCACCGTGTACGTACCGGGCGCCACCAGCGGCCCCACCTGCCCGCCCACCAGGTCCAGGTCCCACGGCACCAGTGGCCGCGAATCGGTTACGCGCAAAAACGTGTTCCCCGGCGGCGCGGTGCGCAGCTTGGCCTTTCGTGGCCCTTCGTGGCGCAGGTCCCACAGCGCGCGGTTGAGCCCACGTTTGGCCGGCGCGCCGGCAAACTTGCGAATGAGCGCACCACCGGCGTCGTACACCAGGAAGCGCACGCTGTCGCGCGGCAGGGAATCCCTGGCGCTGCCGCCAATGGTGTAGTTGATGGTCGCCGCCAGTGGCGGGTCCTGGCCGCCCACCAGCGAGTTGGTGGCCGCCAGCGGCGTGGCCACCTTTCTGAAGCGATACGCCGCGCGCATGGGGAGCAGCGTGGCGGGCTTGGTGGCCAGCGAATCGGCCATGGCGCGCAGGTACGAAATGTCGTCGGCAATGTAGAAGCCGCGCCCGTACGTGCTCACCACCAGGTCGTGGAAGTGCCCCTGAATTTGCAGCCAGCTCACCGGCGCGTGCGGCAGCCCGTTGGCGGGCGCGCCGTTCAGCTCTATCCACTGCTTCCCGTCGTTGAGCGACGCGTACAGCGCGTTCTCGGTGCCCGCGTACAGCAGGCCGCGCCGCACCGGGTCTTCACGCACCACGTGCACGTAACTGAACACACTGCGCGGAATGTCGGCGTCGAGGCGCGTGAACGTGCGGCCGTAGTCGGTGGTCTTGTAGATGTACGGGTCGCGATCGTTGATGAGATGTGCGTCCACCCCAATGTACGCCGTGCCCGCGTCGTACTTGCTGGGTTCGATGCTGGTGATGGTGCTCCACTTGGGGAGCCCCGGCAGGTTGGCGGTGAGGTTGCTCCACGTGGTGCCGCCGTTGCGGGTGATGTGCACCAGCCCGTCCATGGTGCCCGCCCAGATCACCCCCTTCTCCAGGGGCGACTCGGCGATGGCAAACAGCACCGTCACGTTCTCCACGAACAGGTTGTCTATCACGAAGCCGCCACTACTCTGCTGCTTGGTGCTGTCGTTGGTGGACAGGTCGGGGGAGATGAGCGTCCAGCTCTGCCCGCCGTTGGTGGTCTTGTGCACGTACTGCGAGCCCACGTACACCGTGTTGTGATCGTGCGGGGAGAGGTGAATGGGGAAGGTCCACTGGAAGCGGTACTTGAGATCCTTGGGAGGCACCCCGTACCCCGCTTCCGGCCACGGCTCCACGGCGCGCGCCATTTTGGTCTGCAGGTCGAAGCGCTCGAGCCCCGCGTCATAGCAGCCGCTCCACACCGTACGCCCGTCAATGGTGTCGGGAATGGCCCACCCGCTTTCGCAGCCACCCACCGCGCTCCACACGCCAATGCTGCGTGAGCCGCGCGAGTTGCTGGGGCCACCGTACGAGTACCCGTCCTGCCGGTTGCCGTACAGGTTGTAGGGAATCTTGGTGTCGGTGGCCACGTGGTACATCTGCGCGTTGGGGAGCGCGATGCGCGTGAAGCTCTTGCCGCCGTCAATGGTGATGCCCACGCCACCGTCGTCACCCACCACGAAGCGATCGGGGTCGCGCACGTCCCACCAGATGTCGTGCAGGTCGCCGCCCGCGCGCGGCGGGTTGGGCATCTTGGTGAGCCCGCCGTCGAGCGTGCCCACGAAGCGCACCCCCACGAAGTACACATTGTCCGCGTTGGCCGGGTTCACCCCAAAGCGGGTGTAGTACTGCGGGCGCTCCAGCAGGTCGTGATCGCGGTTCACCGCGCGCCAGCTGCGGCCGCCGTCGTCGCTGCGGTAGAACGCCGGCTCCTTCATTTCAATGAGCGCGTACACCCGCTGCGGGTCACTGCGCGCTATGCCCAGCCCGATCTTGCCCATGGTGCCCGTGCGTGGCAGCCCGCGCCCCCACCCCTGTCCACTGGGGCCGCCGTCCAGGCGTGTCCACGTGTCGCCTGCGTCGCGCGACATGTATATGCCGCTGCCGGCGCCACCGCTGTTCTTGTCCCACGGCACGATGTACTGCTGCCAGCTCGCCGCGAAGAGCACGCGCGGGTTGGTGGGGTCCATGGCCACGTCGATTATGCCCGTGCTGTCGTTCACGAACAGCACCTTCTTCCACTCTTTGCCACCGTTGGTGGTGCGCCACAGCCCGCGATCGGCCTGCGGCCCGTACCCGTGCCCCTGGGCGGCGGCGTACACCACATCGGGGTTGGTGGGGTGAATGAGCACCCGCCCAATGCGCCCCGTGTTCTCGAGCCCCATGCGCTGCCAGTGCCCGCCTGCGTCGGTGCTGCGGTAGATGCCGTCGCCAATGGAGATGTTGCTGCGCAGGAACGTTTCCCCCGTGCCGAACCACACCACGTTGGGGTCACTCGGCGCCACCGCGATGGCGCTTATGCTGGAGACCCGCAGCGAGTCGGTCACCGGCACCCAGCGAATGCCGCCGTTGGTGCTCTTGAACAGCCCGCCCGACGCCGCGCCCGCGTAGTAGGTCTTGTACTCGCCCGGCACGCCCGCGACCGCGATCACGCGGTTGCCATCGGGCCCCACGAACCGCCAGGTGGGGACTTTGACGAAGGCGGTGTCGAGGAGGGGGGCCGGCGCGGCGACCGGTTTGGCGGGGGCGCGTTGGGCGGAGAGCGCGGTCGGCGTGAGGGCGAGCGCGAGGAGGAGGGGGCGGAGGCGCATGGGTACCGGGATATAGAGGGGAACGGTGCCCTAAGTTGCGCTGAGGATGGGTGGGCGGCGAGCGAAGTGCCCTATCTATCCTGAATCATGACGTGTATAGTTTTTTAGCTTTTTTATACACGACAAGGCTGACGTGTATAGTCCACGAACATATTCTATACACGTCCATGACCACCCTTGATGAGCTCACGCCCCTGGACACCGTGAAACTGGAAACAGTCGCGGTATACCGAAAGCTCGCCGAATCCTCGAGGCTTCTAGGTGAGTTCAAAGGGGTGGTCGCGACCATTCCCAATCAGCGAATACTGCTGAGTGCGCTGTTGCTTCAGGAAGCCAAGGACTCGTCCGCCATCGAGAACATCGTCACGACGCACGACGATCTGTTCCGCTCGGCCGCCGATGAACATCTCGCGCAATCGCCCGCCGCCAAAGAGGTTCTGCGCTACCGGCAGGCGCTTGATGTCGGCTGGAGTCTCGTAAGACACCATGGCCTGCTCACCAGCAACCATATCCAGCAGATCCAAGGCACGCTCGAGCCGACGCGCTCTGGCTTTCGGAAGGTGCCCGGTACCGTGCTCAAGGACCAGTCTGGCCGCGTGATCTACACGCCGCCGCAGGACGCGCGCGCCATCGTCGACCTGATGAGCAGTCTCGAGCGCGAGCTGAATGAGCCCGCGGCCTCCATGGATCCCCTCGTTCGCATGGCGATCCTGCATCATCGCTTCGAAAGCATCCACCCGTTCTACGATGGGAACGGCCGTACGGGTCGCATTCTGAACGTGCTGTTCCTGCTCAAGGAGGGGCTGCTCGACCTGCCCGTCCTTTATCTCAGTCACCACATCGTGCGTACCAAGCCAACGTACTACCGGCTGCTCCAGAGCGTACGAGAAGACGGTGACTGGGAGTCGTGGGTGCTCTACATGCTTACGGCAGTATCGGAGAGTGCCCGTGACGGTATCGGCACGGTGAACGCCATCCGCGAGGCTCTGCTCACGACAAAGCGCGAGCTCCGCGCCTTCCCGTTCTATTCACAAGGACTGCTGAACAATCTGTTCACGCATCCGTACACGAAGGTCTCGTTCGTGGAGCAGGACATTGGCGTGACTAGAATAACCGCGACGAAGTATCTCAACGCCCTAGCGGATCATGGTATGCTACGAAAGATTCGCGCCGGGCGGACGAACTACTACATCAACACGCGGTTGTTCGAGATTCTGACGAGAATGACCTGACGGAGGAGGTATAGTTCAGATTGGCCGTCAAGCACCGGATTCGTGGCCACCTATGTTTGATGGACGCTCGACTGATTGGTGGAAGCGCGGCCATCAGCTCAGACATCTACCAGTGAGATCAAATCACATGTTGTTCCTACGGTGGAGCTGGCCGTGATCGCTTACACTTCTAACCGCATTTTGGCCAACTCCAGGAGCTCCAATGATCTAGAAGTTTCGCCGATTGGTGGACTGTTTTTCGATTGTAGTCGTGCTGAGGCCTCCGCTGTCCGCGGTTGGCGTTGATCAAAGGAGTGTTGTTCGAAACTCGAATGCACGGCCCGCGAGCCCTGTAACTATGCGCCAGCGGCTCGAGGATGAGAGTTCCCCGTTTCCACGGCCCAATGAATTATCAAACGCTAAAGCGGGCGTTAAGCCCTGAGACAGCCACCCGTTGGCTAGTCAAGGACGCAGCTGACGACTTTTTTCCGGATTCAATAGCCTTAGCGGATTTGAGGGGGCGCGAGAGCGCCTATGCCGTCCGTCAGCAGCACCGTTGGCTGCAGTTTGATAACCCTGCCCACTGGGTTGACTACGTCCCAAAGCGGAGCCGGCTTCTCCGCGAAGCAGTGATTCTGCACCCTCTACATCGAGTAGCGTATCTCGCGATCCTTCGCCATTTCATCGCGAAGCTCGACCGCCAGCTTCAGTCTGCATCGTACTCGTATCGCCTTGATAGAACTGACGATGGAGACGAGTACCCGTTCTCTCACCGGATTGAACGCTGGAAGACTTTCCACAATGACTTCCGAACTGCCGCATTGGAGCCTGGCGCTAAGGTCGTAGTCCTTACGGATCTAGCTGCATTCTATGATCACATCTCCTGCGATCAGCTATGCGAAAGAATTGGGTCGCTACTTGGACCGGCGAAGACTGAGGAAGACGACGCAGTGCTTCTCGCACTTCAGCGACTGCTTCGCATGTGGTGTACGGACGGCCACGGAATACCACAAAACCACGATCCGAGCAGCTTTTTCGGTAGCCTTTACCTAAACGGAATTGACCACGAGATGATAGCAGGCGGATTCCGATACTTTCGGTGGGTCGACGACATTCGCATTGTTGCATCCTCACATGACGAAGCGATTCAAGCTCTTCACTTTCTTCAAAGACTTCTGGCGAAATGCCGGCTATTCCTTGCAACAGAGAAGACAGAGATCGTAAACAGAGACCAGCCTCGATACAATTCGCTTCTCGACGTTAGCGATGATATTCGCATCTCAGAAGTCGAGGAGCAGATTCGCGCGAGTGACTGCATTAGCCTTCGCGGGAACATCGGCGTCCTCTTCGAGCGACTAGCGTTCCACTCAGGACCAAATGGTGACGATCGAAAGTTTCGCGCATTTGCGAATCGGCTCCTAGATATTGCGGCTTTTGACTCACTCGCTGAAGCGATTCTCCCGAGACTTGAGCAGTTTGTGATTCCTCGCCTTCGATCGCATCCGGATCGAACGGACTACTGGGTTCGCCTGCTTTCAGCAACCGCTAGCCAAGCCGTTACAGATTCTGTCGTTGACCTTCTAGTAACCAACGAGTCGCTCTTTAGTTGGCAGAAGTTCCACCTATGGCGATTGGCTCTCTATCTGCCTCGCCCGTTACCAGAAATCCTGATTTCCCGTGCGAAGGCGGTCGCTGGCAGTTACGAATCAGATGCCGTGGCAGCCCAGGCGATCGTCCTTCTCGGCGCAGTATCCAACAATACAGAGAGAGAGTCACTCTTCAACGCAAACTTCACGCGGCAGCGGAGTTACCTCGTGCAGCGCGCCACGGTCATCGCCATTCAGGAACTGCCAGTTACGCTTCGGGATCGACTATATGAGCTCGCACTCGCATGGAACGCTGACCATACAGAACTGATCGAGTACCTCAGAACGCAGTCGGAGCCGAATTACGGAATCTCACGCCGGCAGGCTCGCACCTGTCCTGAAACGCCTACAGTCGTCGCTCCGCTCCTCCGGCGCGGGGTCGGTCTGGTCAACGGGATCCGGACAACTTTCCGACTCTCATCGAGCGAGCTCGATTACGAATGATCACGGTCGCCGTACAGCGAACCCCGTTGTTAACTGATCCGCGAACGAAGTTTTGCGTGGTTCAGCTGGCTGTGGGCATGGGGCACTTCAAGCTAACGGGCGCTCGTGCACCACAAAGCGTAAGGACATTATCATCAAGCATAGTAGCCGGAGTGACGACTTGATCGATCTCGGCTCGGTAACTTTCGTTATTGATGTTTCGCCACTGCCTCGCCCTGACCTTGAGGCATATTCCAATGATCTATTTGATCAATGGGCGTTGAGAACAGCGACCAACCTCGACCTTGAAGATTACGCACTTTCGCTCGATGTCGAGGAGGGCTCACTCAAAGGACGCGCGAAGATCCTCGCCAAAGTCGGAGTGGTAATGGCTACTCTTGCGAATTACGAAGGCTTCTTCGCTGGTGTGAAAAGAATCGAGTCGCAGGTTCAGGCGGTCTCTGACTTCGTGTCTGAGCGAGCGGTTGCTCCGTTCAACAGCGGTAACCGACGAGTAGTCGTCCGTAAGCGCCGAGGAGTCCTTGGCCAAGTTCAGGATCTATTTGTAAGGGTTCAACGGCGCGAGATGACAGCTGAGCAAGCGACTCGCGTGGTCGAAGAAATCCTCGGATCAGAGGCGGAATCATCGCCGGAATTTATGAAGTCCCTCAAGGACTCACTCGGAGAAGTCCGTCTCCATCCGGAGCAACTAATGCTACCGATTGAGATACTCGAAATGCCACGTGCGATGCTTCTTGAACCAGCCGAGGGTGGAGCCCCCAAGAAGCGGCCATTCGAACCGCGTCCGAAACCGGTGGCGCCTTCGCCAGAACGGTTCAAGGTTGAGATCTGGCGCGAATCTAAGAAGGGAAAGAAGTTGATAACCGTTACTGCCTTCTAGGAAACCTCAACTCTCGTAGAGCACCAATGACTGCTTTTTGGATGGTGCGCGCTGGGGACGCTGGTAGACTCGTGTCTGATTTCGAGCGCCTCAGACTCGTGGCGGTAGGTTGGTCTGCTGTTGGGGATCTCACGACCTTTACCGCCGTCGAACAGTTCCGCACGGCCGTCGCACGTGCGTATCCGGATGCGAAACCAGGGAACGTCATCATCTCGGGGAGTACTCTGATGAAGTTTCGCGGTATCATTGCAACCGGTGATCGCGTGGTCACCTACGATCCGTCGTCGCGAGAGTATATGCTGGGGACTGTACAGGGGCCGTATGCCTTCAGGCCGGATCTCGTCCCTGATTATCCGCATATTCGTCCAATTAAGTGGGATGGACGAGTAGATCGCGACCGTTTGTCGGCTAGCAGCAAGAACACGCTAGGGAGCATTGTTACGCTCTTTCAGCCGAGCGACGAGGCACTCATTGAGCTTGAGTCACTGCTAAGAGGGACATCTGAGCCAACTGAACCGCACGTAGCTGAGGACGAGGAAAGCACTGAGCTCGTAGAAGTTCGACTCGACGCTGTCGCGAGAGCGAGAGAGTTTCTTAAGGACCGATTGCTCAGACTTTCCCCCGACGACATGGAGTTGCTCGTTGCCTCCTTGCTGCGGGCCATGGGCTATAGGGCGCGCGTGACACCGAAAAGCGCAGACGGGGGGCGCGATGTCTTCGCGTCGCCGGACGGTCTTGGCTTTCGAACACCTCGGATCGTCGCGGAGGTTAAGCATCGCCCGCGCGACCGGATGGGCCCAGAGCAGGTCCGCAGCTTTCTCGGGGGGCTGCGCAGTGGTGACTGCGGACTCTACGTGAGCACCGGAGGCTTCACGCGCGAGGCACGTTATGAGGCGGATCGCGCTACGATACCTCTCACAATGGTCGGGCTGGACGATTTCGCTGATCTCGTGGTCGAGCATTACGAGACGCTCGATGCAGAGGGCCGAACGTTAGTGCCACTCGTCAAGATCTACTGGCCTGTCGCCTGACGCGTCTGCCCCTCTTGCATGCCTGTGAGCCCTGATGACCACTTTTCCACCGACTACCACGCCGCGTGGTGGGCGCTGCAACTCATTGCCAGTGAAGCCACGGGCACCGCGTCAGACATTGCTCGCACGATTGCCAACGCCAAGGTCGATCTCAATCCGCATCAGGTCGACGCGGCCCTCTTCGCACTCCGCTCCCCGCTCACGCGCGGCGTAGTTTTCGCCGACGAGGTCGGCCTTGGAAAGACTATTGAGGCGGGCCTCGTTATCGCACAGCGCTGGGCGGAGCGCCGGCGCCGTATACTACTTGTTGTGCCGGCGACGTTGCGGAAGCAGTGGATGGAAGAGCTTCAGCAGAAGTTCGGTCTTCCAGTCGAAATCTTCGATCAGCGAACACAATCGCCCGACCGCTCCGACACGGTGTTGGTCGCGTCCTATCAGTTTGCCGCTGCTCGGGCGGCAACAGTCGCTGGTGTACCGTGGGATCTGGTCGTCTTCGACGAAGCGCACCGCCTGCGCAATGTGTACAAGCCCGGAAGCCGCATCGCCAGCGCGCTTCGGGATGCAACAGCACACGCGCCGAAGCTGCTGCTTACGGCGACGCCACTCCAGAACTCGCTTTTGGAGCTGTACGGCCTCACGTCGTTCGTAGACCCACACTGCTTCGGGGATGAAGCGTCCTTTCGCGCGCGCTTCGGCACCGGGGCTGCACTCAATGCCGCTACTGCCACGCGTCTTCGTGAAAGAATGAGTGGTGTGCTCACGCGCACCCTGCGCGCTCAGGTGCTTGAGTACGTGCGCTTCACGAACCGCATTCCACTCACACAGGACTTCACACCGTCGGCGGCCGAGCAGCAGCTCTACGATCTCGTCAGCGCGTATCTGCAGCGGGACAATCTAGTTGCCATTGCACCAAGCCAGCGAGCACTGCTCACCCTCGTGCTGCGACGCTTGCTCGCGTCGTCCTCCTTCGCCGTTTCCGGCACACTGCGCGCGCTTGCCTCAAGACTCGAGGCAGTCACTGAGGCGTCCCCTTCGAGTAGCGTTAACCCAATCCCTGCCGCAATCGGCGATGATTTTGGTTGCCTGGATGACCTGACCGAAGAGTTCACGCAACCAGTTCCCAACGAAGCCATTGAATCCGCGCCCGATCCGGCCTCTGAGCTGGCCGAGCTGCGACGCTACGCGGCACTCGCCGAGTCGATCGACAGCAACGCCAAGGGAGTGGCGCTGCTCTCGGCTCTCGACACCGCACTCAGCCGGGCAACTGCACTTGGCGCAACACGTAAGGCAGTGGTATTCACGGAGTCTCGGCGCACGCAGGAGTATCTCGTTCGATTGCTCGAGGCCAATGGCTACGCAGGTCAGGTCGTGTTCCTCAACGGGCAGAATAGCGATCCGATATCCCGTGCCCGCTACGAAGCGTGGCGTCGGGCGCATGCTGGCAGCAACACAATCTCAGGCTCCCGAGCAGCCGACACGCGCGCGGCCATCATCAATGCGTTCCGACACACGGCCACCATTCTGGTGGCAACCGAGGCGGCTGCCGAGGGCGTGAACCTGCAGTTCTGCTCTCTTGTGGTGAACTACGACTTGCCGTGGAACCCACAGCGCATCGAGCAGCGTATCGGCCGCTGTCATCGCTACGGGCAGCAGCACGACGTCGTGGTGCTCAATCTTGTCAACACCGCCAACGCGGCAGATCGACGCGTTTACGAATTGCTTTCTGCCAAGTTCCGTCTCTTTGAGGGTGTCTTTGGCGCCTCCGACGGTGTGCTCGGTGCACTGGAAAGCGGGGTTGATATCGAGCGGCGTATTGCCATGGTATATCAGTCCTGCCGCACAGCGGCCGAGATTCATACAGCCTTTGATGCACTGCAGGCGGAATTGGAGGCCGAAATTGCCGACCGCATGGAGCGAACGCGGCAAGCTGTACTGGAGCATTTCGACGACGACGTGCAATCGCGTCTGTATGTGCATCGTGAGCAGGCGCAGCAGGCACTCGCGTCCCACCAGCGCGCGCTTTGGTCGTTAGCTCGACACGAGTTGTCCGGAGATGCGGACTTCGCAAGTGATGTACCGCGCTTCCGCTATCACGGCCCGCTTGCACCGCATGGGTGGTATGCGTTGCAGTGGCCAGAGGCGGATCGACTTGGCGACACGTTCTTTCGTCCGGATCATCCGCTTGCCGCTGCGCTCATCGAGCGCGCACTCCGTCGCGAACTCGGACACGCACACCTTACGCTACAGCTCAGCCATCGTCAGCCGGCGGTTGCGGCGCTCGTGGAGTTCACCGGAGCGAGCGGATGGTTACTCTGTGGACAACTCACCGTACAATCGTTGCAGACCGAGGCACATCCCGTCTTGGCTGCGGTTTGCAATGATGGCCGCGTACTGGATGCCGAGCAAGCGCGTCGGCTGCTTGCACTCGAGGTGGTACAGCAGTTTTCTGTCTCACCCGAAGTCGTTGCGCCAACGCTAGCGGTCGCGCGCGACCAAGCGTGCCAACTTGTGCTCGCTGGAGTAGAACGGCGAAACGCCGGCTGGTACGACGAGGAAGTGACGAAGCTCGATACCTGGGCCGATGACTTACGGCTGTCTCTTGAGCGGGAACTCAAGGACCTCGACAGGCAGATCATGGAGGCTCGTGGACACGCGCGCGGTGCGGACACGCTCGCCGCCAAGCTTGAGGCGCAACGCACGCTCAAGACGCTCGAAACGCGGAGGAACAACGCGCGGCGTGAGCTTTTTGACGCGCAGGACCGTATTGCTGAGCGGCGGGATGAGCTGATCGCCGCCGTTGAACGGCAGTTGGGTGTCAAGACATCCTGGAGCGAGCGATTCGTGGTATCATGGCGTCTGGTATGACCGAAATACCTCGGGCAACACAGGGCCGAAGCACCCGACCGGTAAAGTGAGAGGCACTGCCGCACCATTATCTTGCATTTCACCATTGCGCCAGATAAACCCAGTTTATTTGCTATACATCGAATAGCTTCATATTATTGGCAGTTCCGAGCGGTTCGCCGATAATGCCAAACACCCTGTAATATGGCTCCCGCTATACTCCCTAACATATGGCGCGTCTTTAACTTACGCGCTTCGCCATTTTGGCAGGACCCGCTGGGCGACGGGGATCAGGCTCATCCACTGAGTCTCTTCGTGGGCCGAGAGGCGGAGCTGCAAACGCTGACCACTGGGCTGTACGGCGCAGGAGCCAGCTCTTCCCGGCGAGCGATCGCCGGCTCACTCGGCATTGGGAAGACCACGTTGGTCAAGCAGTTCAAGGCGGTGGCTCAGGCGAATGACTTCCTCACCACCGACAGCGTGGTGCCCATCTACGCAGATGACACCAGCGATTCCCTGTTCGGCCGCGTGCTGGGCAGCGTGTATGACATCCTGCTGGCGAATCGCCCGCACATCGTCGACCACCCCGCCATGCAAGCCGCGCAGGTGCTGGTGCGCGCCGCGCGTGAACGCATACGGGGCGGCGGGGGATCGATGTTTGGCGTAGGCGCTTCGGTGAGCCAGAGCATGGTGACCACCGCCCCGCGTGACATGCTGCTGGACGGTCCGCGTGTGCTTCGGGACCTCATGACTCTCGTGGGTGAAAGCGATGCACACGGCGTGCTCGTGCACCTCAATAATCTGGAGCATCTCAGCGAAAGCGACGCGGAACGTGCCGGCGTGATTCTTCGTGATCTGCGTGATCCCATGCTTATGCATAACGGGCTGCACGTCGTGTTGGTCGGCACCGTCGAGGCGATACGGGCCACGGTACTCACGCACGCCCAGGTGCGCACCACGTTCAGCGTATTGACCCTTGAGCCCCTCGACCTCGCCGAGGTGCAGGCACTCCTTCGCGAACGCTATGCCTGGATGCGTCTCGACAAGACCGCACCATTCGTGACGCCAGTGAACGACCAGGCCGTAGCCACCTTATATGAACTCTTTGAAGGCGATCTGCGCGGCGTACTCAAAGCGCTGGAAGACGGCGTGACGCCGAACATCGGGCTGGTGCCCACGCAAACCAGCTTGCCGAAGTCGGAGACCCACGTCTACGGCCCGCTGGCGTTCGACGATCTGCGACCCACCCTTCAGCGCGCATATCTCGCCGAGTTGAACACCCTTGTAGAGCCGTCGCGTGTAGCACAACTCACCGGATGGGGACAGCAGGATGCGTCGGCGATACACACTCAGAAGTCGCTTGGAATACTGTGGGGCATTTCACAGTCTGCCGTGTCGCAGGCGGTCACGGCGCTCACCCGCGCCGGCTATGTCAGAGTCATTCCGCGGGCACTGGGCTCGCCAACGCAGTATGTACTCACCGGTCGCAGTCGGCTGATCTTCACCTGATCTGCCGCGCAACATCCGCACTGCACTGTCGCACACCTTTCATACATTCGTCGCATGACGCGATCTCAGAAGCTCGAACTCACG
>Ga0315899_10006235_pt1 | contig 12840 bp, 2 predicted proteins | sample LakEriMetagenome_2_FD_203518 | JGI IMG/M metagenome (GOLD analysis project Ga0315899, IMG submission 203518) | Freshwater fungal communities from buoy surface, Lake Erie, Ohio, United States - Buoy 4 MA112 | ecosystem: Environmental > Aquatic > Freshwater > Lake | place: USA: Lake Erie, Ohio...
CGCCCACGACGTCAAGAATAGCCCAGGCACCTACGACCTCGACAACATCGCGTGCAACTACAGGAATCTTGAGTACGACGCCTGCGCCCACGACGTCAAGAATAGCCCAGGCACCTACGACCTCGACCACATCGCGTGCAACTACAGGAATCTTGAGTACGACGCCTGCGCCCACGACGTCAAGAATAGCCCAGGCACCTACGACCTCGACCACATCGCGTGCAACTACAGGAATCTTGAGTACGACGCCTGCGCCCACGACGTCAAAGATAAGCCAGGCACCTACGACCTCGACAACCATTCCTGCAACTACAGGAATCTTGAGTACGACGCCTGCGCCCACGACGTCAAGAATGGCCCAGGCACCTACGACCTCGACAACCATTCCTGAAACTACAGGAATCTTGAGTACGACGCCTGCGCCCACGACGACCAGAATCACCTTAGCACCTACAACCTCGACAACTACCCCGGCTCCGGAGCGATGCGGTAACGGCCTTCAATCGTCAGGAGAAGAGTGCGATGACGGCAACATGGATCCAGCAGACGGGTGCTCATCGACGTGCACGGTGGAGTGCGGGTACACCTGCGCGTCAGAGGGCACACCGTGCGAGACCAAGTGCGGGGACGGCCTGCTTACCGAGAATGAGGCATGTGACGACAAAAATGTTATAGCGAATGACGGTTGCAGTGGTGACTGTCAAGTCGAGGATGGCTGGGTTTGTTCGTACTCTGATTCAGAATCGTGTCCCATGTTTGTGCAGTTTGTCAAATGCGAGTGCGCTGCCGGATTTACACGACAGGATAAATGTGTTCCATGCGCTGCAGGCAAGTTCAAATCTGTCACAGGGAACGATGCTTGTACCGATTGTTTTGCGGGGACATATTCGCCGACCTCTGGTAATCTAGACGAGACCTCATGTTTATCATGCAATACCGGTTCATACTCAAGACCAGGGGCTGCACTGTGTATTAACTGTCCAGAAAATTCAGACTCACAGATTGCGAGTGCAGATGCAAAGGACTGTAGATGTAACAAAGGGTTTTTTGCTAGCAGCCTAGATTCTTCCTGCATCGCATGTGCCGTCGGCAAGTACAAGGAGTTGACTGGGCCGTGGGCGTGTGAGGATTGCGACGCCGGCAAGTACAGCGACAAATCGGCTGCATCAGACTCTGATACCTGTCAGACATGCCCTTCGAACAGTGAATCTCGGGTCGGCAGTGCATCTCTGCAGGACTGTATTTGTTCAGCAGGCTTTGAGAAAGTCAATGAAGTTTGTCTTGGCTGCAAGGCCGGATTCTACAAGGGTATAGCAAGCACTGAGACATGCTCTGAGTGTATCCCGGGCAAGTTTTCATCCGAGGGAGCAAAGTTCTGCAAGGACTGCCCCGCGGGCTCCTTTGCACCTGATCGGGGTAGTAGCTCATGCACGGCATGCGAAGTCGGCAAATACAGCGAGAATGTCGGAGACTCCAAAAACCGGTGTTCTCTCTGTCCGAATAACACAGAATCCCTGCCTGGAAGTTCATCGAAACTGGACTGCCAGTGCAAGCCGGGTTGGACTGGCCCGGACGCAGGGCCATGTGAGAGATGCGGTGGGGGCTCTTTCAAAGATTCATGGGGATCTGAAATGTGTACGGAATGCCCGAAAGGCACGTATTCGCCTTCTTTAGGTGGGATGTCGCAAGAAACATGCTTGGCATGCCCCGCCAACGCAATATCACCGACTCGGAGTACGAAAGCAGAAGATTGTGTTTGCACTCTTGGGTACTACGGGCAACCAGGAGGCCCATGCATTCCTAAATGTGGCGACGGCCTGAAGGTGGAAGAAGAAGGGTGCGATGATTCTAATTTGAAATCAGGCGATGGTTGCTCTGGTTCGTGCACCATTGATTGTGGATTTACATGCTTGCTGTTGCAGGTGAATAGTCAAAGTAAATGCACCGCTGAATGCGGGGATGGATTACGGAAAGGATTTGAGCAATGCGATGATGGCAATCTAATCTCAGGCGATGGATGCAGCAACGAGTGCTCGGTGGAGAAGTCGTATATGTGCTTTACAACAGAGACCTTGGGCGTGCAAGAGTGCGGTCTCCCCGAAGTGACATGCAAAAGCGGAGTATGTGGTCTTGGGACAAAGGATCCTGCGTTTTCCGCGCAGACTGGGTTCACCAAGGAGTGTGATGATGGCAATACCGTCTCAGGAGATGGGTGCTCAAATGCGTGCTCCATCGAATGCGGGTGGAACTGCACGGGAGGAAGCGCGAATTCCCGTGACACCTGTTCACAGACTGCGTGCGGAGACTCTAAGGTTGCTGGATTGGAGACCTGCGACGATGGAAATACAGACTCGTTTGATGGATGTTCTGCAGAATGTTCGAAAGAAATCGGATGGTCCTGTTTCCATTCAGATGTTCCACCTTTCGAGTGTGGAATTCCAGATATCTGCACCGAAATATGTGGAGATGGTATTCGTGTGGGGCGCGAACTGGAAATGGAAGGTGGGGAAGGATCCGGATCCGGATCGGGGTTGGCAGCAGGCTGTGATGATGGTAATGAAGTTCAGTTCAAAACACCTTGAACCTTGAATCCAAACCCCTAAATTTAAATTTAAACTAAGTTTAAATCCTAAATACAAATTAAAATTTGAGGTTTATCCAAAGATTGTTCTAATTTCAAATCTTAAGGCCTTGCTGATTTTTTTTTTTATTCATAAGGTAATCTTGAAGATGGCGATGGCTGCTCTTCCAAATGTGTGCAAGAATGTGGGTTCATCTGCAGTGATGCCTGCGTCGCGACGTGTGGCGACGGGTATAAGGCAAGCAACGAGCAGTGTGATGACGAAAATGTGTTCAATGCAGATGGTTGCTCTGAGAATTGCGAGATAGAGCCTGGATTCAAATGTGTTTCAAGTGCAACGCATGGGCGCTGTGGTGCAGATCAGTGCGACGAAGTGCCTGGAGACGGTCTGACTGTCGGTGGTGAGGCGTGTGACGACGGCAACTTCGAAGATGGCGATGGTTGCGACAGCTTCTTCCAGTTAGAATGTGGATTTGTACAGATGGAATCATTTCTAGGGACGTTGTGTGGTGACGGGCTGTGGGCAGGCGCAGAAGAGTGCGACGATGGAAACACTCGGAACGACGATGGCTGCAGCTCTGAGTGCTCTGTCGAGTTGGGTTGGGCGTGCGACGGGAGGACGTGTGGTCAAGATGCTTGCAGCCCAATCTGCGGTGATGGGCGGGTAATTCTTGGGAGCGAGGATTGCGACGACGGCAATCGATGGCCTGGTGACGGCTGCTCAGAAGAATGTATTTCAGAGGCCCCTGTTGTTTGTGGTGACGACCTCTGGGCGGGTCCGGAGGAATGCGATGACGGAAACTTGGAAGCCGGTGACGGATGTAGCTCGGTATGCAAACTTGAGGAAGGTTTCAGGTGCTTCAGCAAATGTGGCGGTCAAGATGTTTGCGCCAGTATCTGCGGAGATGGCCGCAGGGTCGCCGAGGAGCAGTGCGACGACGGCAACGATGTAGAAGGAGACGGGTGTACCTCGTGTGTTATAGATCCATATCACGTGTGTGTATATGGCAGTACCATTTCAGCAGACCTGTGCACGCAAGGAGTGCCAATTTTCGATTGTGCACAACTGTATCTTAAACCAGTTGCCGATGAGACCGAGATGTTTGGGTTGCTGATCGAATTTCCGTTACAGTCGTACAGTCAACCCAGCGATGAAATTGTTGTGGAATATTTGCGCGTGGAATCCGAATGCGGCAGCGGAGATGATTCTGAATACGGCAGTGGGGGCTCCAACACACCGGAAATCATGTTCTCGGACACCATTAACGGAGACAGTACGAGCCACCTCGTGGAAAACGTAGATCAAGGTTCGTGGTATACTGCACGCGTCCGTGGGTCGAACGCGTTCGGTGATGGACCATGGTGCGAATCATCTTGGAAGGTTAAAATCGTGTCGACCTCAAAGCCTCCGGAAGTTTTGAACACTTCTTTGACCCCAGACTCAGACGGACACGAGCAAGTTTGCATCAGCTGGTCGCTCGAAGACAGCGAATCTTCATGTGAATATTATTCTATCAGTACCGACTGGTCGGACAATGACAGTCCTGGTCAATCTGATCCAAATTTGTTGAATAAACTTGAAATTTCACAAGGCAAAAAACCAGGAATCAATCCAGAAATCCTCGAATTGGACCAGTCTCTTTCCAAATATTGCCTCGGTCAAAACGATGGTATCATTCCGGGTAGCATCTGGAGTTTTCGACTACAAGCGTGCAATAGAGCAGGGTGTTCAAGCATGTCAGACTCGCCGGCCCTGACAGTGGAGGTGCCTAATCGTATCAGGGTTGAGTATCTCTCCGCCACGCAGGGAGACAAGGCAAAAATGACTAAAGTAAGCATCGCTTTGGCCGGGATACCGGGTGGCGTCAAAGGCCCTCCCATCAGCATAAGTAAAGAATCAGCCAAAGTTGCGTCTCTCGACAAAAATACTATCATGTCCACATCGTCATTTGAAGGCTTTGTTTCCCTCGATTTGTCCCTTGGACCCTCTACGGCTGCAGGCACCGTGAAAATCTTGATTCAAGTCGGGGATTTGTCTGCATCATTCGACTTCACGTTCTATGACAGCTCAATCGCTCGCCTTGTCAGCGCTTCTCCGTTGCAGGCAGTCAACAAGGGGCCAACAGGCGTCATGAGAATCATCATGTCAGGTCTGATTTTTGATGATCCGACGGACTTAACCATGCTTTTCGATGGCGTGAAAGCATCTTTGGCCGTAACCGTCAGCAGCGACCAGTCTCAAACCTTTATTGAAGCTGCTATTCCGCCAAAACCAGGAGCGGTTGGTCCGGTGGAAGTGGTTTTACTCAGCGTAAATGGCCTTGAACAAGTGATTTCGAAATCCTTTGAATATCTGGCACCATGCGACACAACCACATTTTGCAGATCGCAGCCAGGCTCGTATATTGCCAATCCAGCCAAAGCAGGCAACGTGGGCTACAATTGTGACATGAGCTACTGCATCAACCCGTATACCCATGCAGCTCTTGCTGTCACAAATATCATGACCATTCCGCTCACCGCTGGAGGATCTGATGGCAGATTCGAGGTGAACCTCACTGTGCAGAATCTCATTTCGGACGCCTCTTTCAGTCTCTCCATTGGAGATACCATAGTCAAGGCAACCCTTGACCAGTGGGAGAATGATGTCGTCATTAGCTTCAGAACGCCGATCCCATCGTCTCTACCGTGCAATCAGTGCGGAATCATGTGTCAATGTTGGTTGACCGGGACGCTCGAGGAGAGGCTCGGGGAGTTCGGCCGGGCTGCAACCTTCCGATTCGAGTATGTCATTCCGATTCATGGTCCACCTGTAGTGGTTGTCTTCAGCGGAGATGATGGCGTTGTGGCCGGCAGACAGTACACATTCTTGGCCGAGATCCAAAACATCCCTGCGATGTTGAGTGCAAACCTTTTAGTCTTAGCGCTGGACGATGCGCGCAAGGGGACCATAACAAATGCAAGAATTAGTTCCAGCAACCGGCGCTCGACCAAACTCTACTTTGATTTCCTGGCCCCTGCCACTGCTCCCCTGGGCCCAGCTTATCTCTCTGTCTCCCACCGAGGCATTGTTGATGCTTCAATGCACGCGCGAATATCTCTGAATCTCATCGCAGCAAAGCATCCAAGAATAGTTTCAACCTTTCCGAACATACTGTCGGTGAATAATTCAGCGATTCAGTGCATCATTCACGATTGGCTGGCATTCCATCGTGTGATGTCAGCGCGTCTGATTGGCTGCGGACACAGCATTCCCGGGACATACTCTATCGACTTAAAACAGGATGATTCTGCAACAATTTCAGCAGACTTCGGAACAGGCCTCTCACAATGCGTCTACAATCTACGGGTGGAAGTTTCAGCTGGAGAGCCTGCTACATCTTTTGCTCTCAACGTGACAACGCACGTGTCATCGTCTCCGCTGGTCTCTCTGAGCACTTCAAAGGGCAGTGTCGCCGGGGGAGATCGTATTTTTATGGAAATCAAGAATTTTGCTGTGATTTCGACCGCTGAAGATTTCGAAATCTTCTTTGTTGGTGGTGGTGCAGACGATACATCCCTGGCAACAGGTATAACTCTAATTTCCTCGACAATAATCTCGACCCACGTTAGTTTTTTTACCCCTCCCGCAAAATATCCGGGGCAAGTTGAGGCAATTGCTAGACATTCAGAGAGTGTGGTTGCTGCGCGGTGTGATTTCCAATACACCATCATTCCTGCTATGGCTGTGCCCTCGCTCTCTGTGACCAGTGGTGGCTCGAAGGTGACTATAATCATCTACAGCTTCCCAGAAAGCTTCACCTCAATCCGCGCCATCATGCATTCATACTCGAGCAAGGCTTTGTCAAGTACCAAGGCTCGCTCTGTGGATAACATATTACAATTTGATGTTGAATTGCCACCGTTTTACTCGACGGGCTTGTATACCTTGTCGCTTGATCTCATAGTATCTCCATCAAGCTCGGGAGGGTTTCCTGTGAGCTGTGTGACAACTGGCGGGCCTGCAACAATGGGCACGCCATGCAGCTTTCCCTTCACCTTCCAGGGCCAGGAGTACTCAAAGTGCACCAATATCAACAATGGGGCGAATGGGGGCATGCCTTGGTGTAGCACGCAGTATGAGTACCTCGGAGCACAGGCCGGATGGGGGATTTGTGAATGCGGTGCTAAACAATCAGTCACAGTGGAGTACTTTAATCCGCCGTCTATCCGGCTTGTCACACAATCAGAGGATGAAGTAGTCACCGTCAAGCTGTTCGACTTTGAGCCACTTGCCGTGTCCACTGACGCAAGAGTGCTGTTTGGTACTCAGCCAGCTCAAATTGAAGCGGTACTCGCGGAGGATACCCTCAAAGTGCGGCTGCCCAGATCTGTTGAACAAGTTGTTGATGTTCAGGTGATTCCCACGGGTCCCATGCATGAATCGACGCGCGTTCAGAAAACAGCAACTTTTTCCTCATTCCGGTACCCGGCATCCGTTCCCAAGATAATATCTTGCTCGCCCAACTTAGCTAATGTTAGAAGTTCAGATCAGGTGTCCGTAGTTTTATCGAATTTCCCACAAGCATCAGAGATTTCAGACGACATTTTTACCGTGTCATTTTCAGGTAAAGGCGTCGAGAAGCAGGCAACAGGGTTGCAAATGATATACTCGGACAGCGAGAGCAGCATGCTGCAATTTGATTTGCCCGACATTAAAGAGGCGGGAAGATACGCTTTAACCGTTGCGTTTGGCGCAAGTGCATCCGCCCGGCGTCCGTTTACATTTTTCGACAGCCGAGTCAGCATTACTTGCATCAACACTGACTCGATGCTAGAAGGATGCCATGGGAGTATGCAAGGAGGCAATCTTCTGAAGGTGACCATTTACAACTTTGGCAAAATTACTCATCCAGAGCAGCTCGAGATTTTCTTTGGCGAGCGAATTAGTCACGTTGTGTCCATCGCCTCTTCCTCCATGGAGGTAACGCACTTCACTGTGCGTGTTCCGCCCGTGATTGGACAAAAGAAAGATTTTCCGATAGACCTGAATATTTCAAATCTGGAGACTTTTTCTGTCATGATGTTGGCTTCAGCGGTTACAGAGTTTACGTACCTGGCAGTGCCTCACCTAAAAGAAGCAAGATTTGAGCAAGACGGCGGGAGCATCATCATCACGTTTGACTCCATTACAAATGGAGAGCGTCTTGGGAAGTTGCAGACCCCATGTTCGAATCTGCTCTCGAGCGAGTGCATGCTGAAGCTCGGCGACGCGCCCACCTGTATCTGGATCAGTGCCGCCAAACTGCGAGTGTCGATGGACGCCAGTGCGACCATCATGATCAACGATCTTCTTGAAATCCGTCCCGCGAGTTTGAAGCATGTGAGTGGACTCGGGCCCTATGTAAAGGGAAAGGCACGTCTGCAGGCACCTCTAATAAGCTCACCCGCAACGCTCTCGATAATTGGCCCGCAACAGGTGGGGCCATGTGATGATATTGAAGTCCAAGCTACTATTTCGTCTGCCTCACGCCCTTTCACATTCCTTTGGGAATGTCGCACGTGCAACTGCAGAACCCTCGAAAGCAAAACGGCGGCGCTGTGCAAAAAGTTGTCAACCACCACAGCCTCTGTGCTGCGTCTGGATTCATCAGACCTGGCTGTGGCAAACATGCAGTACGAAATCGCGGTCACTGGCAATAACTTCATGGGAATTTCTAGCAAACCCGCATCACTGACCATTTTCAAGTCGATGATGCCCATACCCATCGTTTCCTTCGTGGTTATGCCGTCATACTCATCCAGCAATGCCATTTTGATCAAAGCAAAGGCCGACTTTTCCTCGTGCCACGGTGCAGAAAAGGGCGAGCTGCGCTTCGCATGGAGACAAAGTGCACAGGGTGACCACACTGATGGAGTAGTGCCCCTCGAGTACTTATCCAGAGACAGTTCGTCCCTGTGGATCCCAGGGCGAACCCTGCCGGTTGGCCCCTATACTTTCGCTGTCACGGTCACCCTAGACGAGCAAGTTGTTGATTTGCAAGTGTCGACCAGAGTTGTGGCCTCAGAGCTGGTGGCAGTGATCCTTGGTGGAGACACTGTCATTCCTGCATCGAGCCTTGCTACATTCAGTTTGGATGGACAAAGGTCTTACGATCCAGATCTGTTAGCTGAGGGGGTGATGAATTACAAATGGACCTGCACTGAAGACGGAATGCCTTGCAGGGATAGAATGACCAATAACATCCTACATCATGGCGCCGCTGTCTGGACAATCTCCCCCAGCGTCCTGTCGAAAACAGTGAACACGCAGTATGAGTTCCTGCTCACCGTTTCCAAAGGACTGCGGACAGCTACTGCCTTGACCCGCGTTTCAGTTGGGGATGGAGATTTCCCAGCAACCGCAATCAGTTGCGCATCTACTGTGTTCAAGGATGGGGTGCACTACTTGAATCCAAGTGACACTCTAATCCTCCGGGAAAGTAAATGCGCGACATGCTCTAAATTCAGTTGGAGCATAGACCAAATTGAGACAGGCTCGACTTCACGCATACTCATCGTCGAGGCTGGCTCTCTCGTGGAAGGACGGACGTATGAATTCACAGTCAAAGCCTCCATGACTGACGCTGTGGGGCCCTTTTCGTATGGGTCCTCTTCGTATTTTGTAACTGTGAATCGGCGTCCGAGCGGCGGCACGTGTCGTGTGACCCTTGCTGACAGTGCTCTCGTGGAATCAGCTGGCGAGAACCTGGCCCCTGTCTTGTTGCAGGCAAAGAACATGGTGACCGGCGACCAGCTTGCAGGCGCAACTTACGAAATTTACTCGGACTTTGATCCCGAGTCATATAGTGGATGTGCGGGTGATGCGTGTGGAACTTCAGTGGCAAGCACCATGACATCTCTCGACGGGATGGGCCATGGACAAGTGCCTGCTGGAGACACGTATCTGGTCGTATCGCGCTTAATCGGCTTCTACAATGGATACGCCTTGTCTTATGTCCAATCTGTTGGTGCTCGAGTCTCTGTGGATATGGTCGCCGAGATGGCAGACAAGCAAGAGCGAGTTGTATTGAGGTGGGATCACGACCAGGACCTCGATCTTTGGGTCTTCGATGCCGCCGACACGAATGTCTATGTGGGATGGGAAATGGGAGAGACTGCGGATGAGCGAACGGCCAGTGTTTTAGGCGGGACCGTGACCCTGGACGTTGATAACCAGGGCGGGCTGGAGGGGCCTGAGACCACGCAGTTCAATAGTATGGTGTCGGGAGTTGTCCAAATTTGGATCAACCACTATGATGATGCCTTCTCAGCAGACCAAGTGGCAGCGACCCCTGCAACCGTTGATATCTACTGCCATTCGTGTCTCGATGACCAAGGCGACACTAAGCAAGGGCTTGTGACAAGTATCACCCAGGAAGTTGGCAATGTCGTAGCTGGGACAACCTGGTGGAAGGTTTCTCTCTCCCCCACGCACGAACTCGTGCGTGCGTGTCCGCACACACATTCATACAGTCTCTCTGTGAAAAACCGCGCGCACAAGTGAGCGCGCGCGCACACACACGCACACACAAATGCACAAACAAAAACACACAGGTTGGAGAGTTTGTGGTGCAAGACTCAGATCCGAGCTTCAGAATGCAATGGCAAGCATGTAAGTTAGGTCCAGGCTGCTACGTTACTGCGGATTCCGCGCCATTGACCACTCGGAAGACACGTCGGCCCAAGGAAAACCACCACAAGCCTCGCCTCTTGGCTGACAATTCCGGCACTGTGTCTTCTCAAGCGTCATCGCGCTCCAAGCGATTCGGTCAGCACGACCTTTACCGGGTGCAGTGCTCCAACTTTGTCACAATGTTCCCCCACCTCACGTACAAGTTTGGGTACAAAACGGCTGACGAGACCGTACTCTTTTCGCCTTCAGATGTATCCTTCGTGAACTTATATCTCCCGTCAGGCTCGGTAAAGGTTGTTATCAGCATTAGCGATGCCCTTGGGGCGAATATGCAGTACCTGACACCCTCCGTTACGGTTGACCCAGTCGCGCTCCAAGTGACCACGATAATCTCACACGTCGACAGCCTGCTGCAGCTAGGGTCATACGGTCTCTTCTACAACTATCTTGACGTCGTCTTTGCCGCACTTGGTGCTGATCAACGGCGCGCTAGCTCAGGCAGCATGCAAACCAGCCGCGCAGCGACGTCGCTTCGTCAAATCGATTCTGATGCAGTCTTGCTCGACTCCAACAACATAATGGCGATGGCGACGGCCTTCAGTAAAGATGCACCCACGGTTGATAATGCTCTTGTGACGGTCAGCTCGCTCGCAAAGTTGCTTTCGGGCGCCGAATCTGTGAGTGCAGAGGCGAGGATTGCAAGTGCAAGACTGCTGCTCGACGCCACTAACATCTTGTCGCTCAGCAGCGATAGCATTGCTGCCAACGATGCTGCTTCTCTGCTCAACAATGTCATGATATGCGTTGCAAAAGTTCTCGGGTGGCTACGACCAATGGATACCGCAATCGAGCGCACGGTCATGCCTCAGATGCTGGCTCCGATCTCAACTGCCGTACTACGCCTGATGCGTACGGAGATGCTGGGACAGACGCACCAGGCATGTTCATCGGCAGTGTGCACCTCGGCATTGGTGTCGACCTATAGTGTGACTCTGGACGCTAGCACTCTCGTAGACACGCCATTCCCCGCCTCAGGGCCTCAAGAAAGCATGAAGGTCCTCTTCTCGCCTTCAACTATACGCGATGTCGCCGTCCTGACTCCGAATTGGATGCTAGATCTTCACCTCACCCTGTGGAAATTCACGTGGGGCCAACAAGCTGCGGAGACAGCCATCGTCTCTGATATTCATTCGCTCGCTGTTTCACAGACCACACGTCCCCTCGCACTGTCTCTGTCCGCTGCGGGCCGTCTGCGTGTCACGATACCCCTCGTGCCGGCACACGTGCAACAAGCTATGAGCGCCAGCCGTTTCTCCCTTTCAGATGTGCCGAACCGAGCACCTCCTTCGTGGTCATTAGACGTGCGCGCACTCCTCAAGGTTTACGATGTGAATGGAGATGGCACCCTTGATCCGGCAGAGAGTGTGAACGCATTCGATGTTCTCCTCACCCATTTCTACCACTGGGAGTGCATGGAATGGGAGCCGGTTCAGCTCACGTGGGTCACTGACGGCTGCACAGCACTGGAATCACGATCGGGGTCCGTCACGTGTGCATGCTCAACGGCTGGCACATTCGCTGTGGTTATCGACACCAGCAAGACAGTATGCGGCGACGGGCGCGTGACTGGAAAGGAGGAGTGCGATGACGGCAATGTCGTGGGAGGTGATGGCTGCTCGCAGATCTGCCAAATCGAGACGGACGCTGGATTTTTCTGCACAGCGGGCAATACGGTATCGAAGAGTAAGTGCGGGTACGGACGAGAGGACTGTCCCGCCAGGATGTTGGGCCCTTCGTGCGAGTTCATGTGCTCTCGGCCAGTGCCTGCCGTCGCGCGGGTGTGCATGGGCTCGCGTTTCCTGCCCTCGTCAATCACAATTCAAACGGTGGATGGCTTAAAGGGAGCCGTCATCAACGCAAAGTCTGGCATGAGCCTCACCGTGAAGCCCGGGAGCTTCAGTGGCGCAAAGGAGATCACCATCTCTGTGTATGACGAGATTGCGTTGGAGGAGCTTGGCGCAACTATGGTGCAGAGTGGGCCGGTGGTGAGATTCGGTCCCGAGGGGCTGCACTTCACCTTCAACGCGACGCTTGCGTTACACTTCAAACCCAACGCTTCCGAACTCTCAAATGCATCAGTGCAGGCGAACCCCATGTACCAGTACATCGTTCACTATCTCAACCCTAAAACAGGGCAGTGGGAGGCCATCGGTGGTGACGCCAGCAAAGAGGAAGGACTTGTGCGCGCGGGCGTTGCCCATTTCTCCACTTACGTCGTCATGCGTATCCCCGCGCGCGTTGCGCAGCCTACACGAGAGCCCGGATCATCCGGATTAAAAGTCACCAGCATCGTTGTCATAGCCTTCGCGGGAGCAGGAATCATTATGGGCCTCTGTTTCGGGTACAAACGATTGTACGCTCGGAAAGCAGATTCCATTGAAGACAAACAGATGCCTCTGCAGATTCCGAAAGTGGACCCGCAGACTCGCAGCTCTGCAAGAGACAAAGCAAGATCCGATCTGGCACTACAGTCCAACGAAGACACTATTGAGGTGGACCTTATCACGCTGGAAGATCAAACTGTGGTCGTGGTTCCCGAGGCGAC